>SMVB01439803.1_pt1 | contig 29317 bp, 17 predicted proteins | sample 2456461 | NCBI WGS metagenome assembly SMVB01 (sample SAMN11095934, study PRJNA526329) | marine sediment metagenome | biome: Marine sediment; feature: Surficial sediment; material: Deep marine sediment; isolation source: Hadal surficial sediment | place: Pacific Ocean | collected 2014-05 | depth... | reverse complement strand
TTCGACTGCGGCCTATCGCTTTGGCCACAGCATGCTGAGCCCGAGCCTTCTGCGTCTGGACTCGCAGGGTCGACCCACGCGCCACGGTCCACTCGCGCTACGAGATGCCTTTTTTGCCCCCCATCGGATCCTCGACGAAGGCGGAATCGAACCGCTCTTGCGCGGGCTCGCCCACCAGCAAGCCCAGGAAGTCGACCCCTACGTGATCGACGACGTTCGAAATTTCCTCTTTGGTCCGCCGGGCTCGGGTGGCTTCGATCTGGCCGCATTGAATATTCAGCGCGGCCGCGATCACGGGCTCGCCTCCTACAACGATGTACGTGCGGCGATGGGATTTGAGCGTGCGAGGGACTTTCGCGATATCTCGTCCGATTCCACGATTCGTGCGCGCCTCGAAGCGGCCTACGGTGACGTCGAACGCGTGGAGCTGTGGATCGGGGGCCTCGCTGAGGATCATGCGCCCGGCGCAATCGTGGGGCCTCTCGTCCGCGCAATTCTCGTCGACCAGTTTACGTCACTTCGCGATGGGGACCGATTCTGGTATGCACACGTTCTTCCGGAGGCCGTCACGCGCTATCTCGAAAGGACCGCTCGGCTCTCCACGATCATTCGTCGAAATACGGCGATCGGAAGGGAGCTTCCGGACGACGTCTTCCGGGTACAACCGGCACGACGGCTCGGTCAGGGGAGTAGTGGCGGGGAGCGGCGAAGCACGTCTGCTCGGCGGGCCCTTCGCGAGGCCAAGGGAAATTTCGATGGCCGGATTCCGCGCGACGAGAGATCGAATCGCTCATTCCGTCATTAGGAGTCTGCGGGTCAGACCGTTATCCTTTGCGTGTCTTCCGGAGGCGATCTGCGTGATTCGCGCGCTTCGCTCCAACCCACTCGTGAGGTGAGCGATGGCGCAGGGCCTGTCGATTCCTGGTTCCGCCCCCGACGGACGTGTTGCCGCGCCCGAACGTTCCTTCTCACACGACGAGACGCGTGCCCGCCGAAAGCGAGATGTCGCCCTGGGGTACCGGATTCTCGCCGCCCAGCGCTGGGGCGACACCGGGGATGGACACATCACCGCACGCGATCCCGAGCGAAAGGATTGCTTCTGGCTGCTTCGCTACGACGTTTCCTTCCATCAGGCGACCGTGGCGGATCTGGTGCTGATCGGTCCTGATGGCACGATCGTCGAAGGCGAGGGCGCGATCAACACGGCTGCCTACTACATTCATCATCCGCTCTACGTGGCCCGACCGGACGTCATGAGTGCGACCCACGTGCACACGGGTTGGGGGACGCCGTTTTCCGCCGAGCGTCGGCCGATTTTGCCCATCACCCAGGAAGCGTGTCTCTACTTCGAAGATCACGCGATCTTCGACGACGAGGAGGTCCAGGTCCAGGACGCCGAAGGGGGGCGCCGAATCGCCGAGGCGATCGGCCCGAATCGGGCGGTGATCCTCGCCAACCATGGGCTCCTGACGGTGGGCGCGAGTGTCTCGGAGTCGGTGGGCAGTTTTGTCTTGATGGAGCGCGTCTGTGAGGCCCATATGAAGGCGCGCGACGCCAAGCCGATCTCGGATGAAGCGGCTCGCTATGCGAAGGCCGATCTCGTTCGGCTGGGCGCGGGTCGGGCTCCCTTCCGCGCCATGGTCGCGCGCCATATCGGCGATGTTGCGGTCGTGGGTGAGTAGGCCCTCCCGACCGAACGTATCGGGAGAGACGAAGCGGGCAAGGCTCGCTTGACGAAGAGGCGGGTCGATGCAGAAAGCGATTGATTGCTGGATCAACGTGGACATGGGCGATGGTGAGCCCCCGGATTATCTGATTCGCGTGAAGGAGGATTACCTGAAGGGCGGCGCGGATTTTTTTCGCAGCTTCGAGCCGGAGGAGCTGATCCCCGAGATGGATCGATTGGGCATCGAACGCGCGATCATCGTGATGGCCGCCAGCGCGCCTTCGGTCCGCGCCCTGCGCTGTGTCGAAAAGGCTCCCGAGCGTTTCTCACTCGGATTGGGTGTCGATCCGCGTCACATGATGAAGGGGCTCTGGGAACTCGAGGCTTTGGCACGGGACTACCCAACCGCCTGCGCGAAGGTCATCCCCTTCGCCTTTGACATCGCGCCGAGCGACGCGCTCTACTATCCGCTCTACGCGAAATGCATCGAACTCGACCTGCCGCTCACGATCAATACCGGCCTGCCGGGTCCACCGCTGCCGGGCGAATGCCAGGATCCGATTCACCTCGATCGGGTGTGTCAGAGATTTCCCGACCTGAAATTGTGTATGGCCCATGGTGCGGACCCCTGGTGGGGCGTCGCGACTCGCCTCATGATCAAATACGCGAACCTGCGTCTGATGACATCCGCCTATTCGCCGAAGCATTTTCCGCCCGAGTTGATTCATTTCATGAACACACGGGGGAAGGACAAGATCATGTTCGCCTCGGACCACCCGGCGCTCGATCTCGACCGCTGTGTCACGGAGGCGCGGGCCCTCGACCTGCGGGACGGAGTGCTCGAAAAATTCCTCTACACCAATGCCCATCGGTTCTTCTTCGGGGAACGAAAGCCTCGTTACGGCGAGCTTGCGCCTGTCTAGGGGACACTGCGTGGCGCAGAGCCGGCGATTCCGGTCGATTTGAAGCCCGGCGCCCAGCCCCGAACTTTCAGGCATACTCTCGGGCAGCGCTCGTCGGGACGAGCGATTCACACGAAATCCAAGACGCAAATCAATGCGCAGAGACAGCAGGAGCCCTCCCATGGCCACGTATGACATCGTGATTCGAAACGGAATGATCGTCGATGGAGCGCGCAACCAACGCTACAAGGGCGATGTCGGGATCAAGGACGGTGTGATCACCCGGATGGGCCGCATCAAGCCGGGGCAGGCCGCGCGCGAGATCGACGCCGAGGGGCTGGTCGTCGCCCCGGGGTTCATTGATCTGCACACGCATTACGATGCGCAGGTCTTCTGGGACCCCTACCTGACGACCTCGGGTTGGAACGGGGTGACCTCCGTCGTGATCGGCAATTGCGGCTTCGGCTTTGCGCCCTGCAAGAAGGATCTTCGAAAACGAGCGATGGAATCGATGACGAAGGTCGAGGCGATTCCAATGGCGACGATGGAAGCCTCGATTCCCTGGGACTGGGAGACCTATCCCGAGATGCTCGACAGTATCGACCGCGCCCCGAAGGCCGTGAACCTGCTGCCCTATGTCGGCGTGAACCCGCTGCTGATCTGGGTGCTCGGTCTCGAGGACGCCAAGGCCGGCCGCAAGCCGACCGACCAGGAGACGGCCGAACTGAAGCGGCTTCTCAATGAGGCAATGGATGCGGGGGCCTGTGGCTGGTCCTCCCAGAGCCTCGGAACACCTGGTGATCCCACGGCGGAAACCGCGGGGGGGGCGGCGCAATCGGACTTCGATGGAACGCCGATGCCTTCGGACGTGATGTGGCCCGAGACCCAACTTGCCCTGGCAGAAGTACTGGGCGAACGGGGCGAGGGGTTCATCGAACTCTCGGGTGCGACGATGCCTCGTGAACATTGGGAGAAACTCGCGGAGATCAGCGGTGCCCCGGTCATCTATCAGGCGCTTCCCGCGTCGAATCTCATGATCGAGATGCACGAGAACCTCTTCGAATGGTTCGACGCCTGCGCCGAGAAGGGCCTGCGCATTTACGGTCAAGGCATTACCCAGAACCCCCCGCTGTTGTTCACCTTCGACTATTGGGATATCTGGGGCCCGGTCTGGGAAAAGCACGCCGGGCCGGGTGTCCCGAACGCGACCATCCTTGCGAATCTCGCGGACGAGGCGATTCGCGAGGAGCTGCGCGCCGCGCCGCTCAAATACCAATTCATCGGGGGTGTCGATGAGGCTCGAGTCGTGTCGGTCGCCAAGGCGGAGAACGAGCAATATATCGGGATGAGCATCGCGCAAATTGCGGAAAAGCGAGGGGTCCATCCGGTCGACGCGATCTGCGATCTCGTCGTTTCCGATGATCTGAAGACGAGCTTTCAGGTTCCGCAATTCGACATCGGGCTCGAGGGAATCAAACAGCTCCTCGACAATCCCTGGGTCATCCCGGGGCTCTCGGATGGCGGCGCCCATCTCAAATATCTCGCAGCGGGCAGTTATGCGACCGAATTGATCTCCCAGTACGTGCGCGAGCACAAATTCCTGAGTCTCGAGGAAGCACATTGGCGGCTGAGCGCGTTGCCGGCATTCTGTGCCGGTTTCGAGGATCGGGGAATTCTGCGAAGAGGCGCGGCCGCCGACATCGTCGTCTACGACTACGAGAAGCTCGATTACGAATTCCCGAATTTTCGACACGACCTGCCTGGTGACGAATATCGCGTCGTCTCTGCGGGCACGGGCTATCGCTACGTGCTCGTGAACGGTGAGGTGACGATCGAGGACGACAAGGAGACACAGGTCCACTCGGGAAAGCTGCTCCGCGGTGGGCGGACAAGCGAGACGCGAACCGTCTGATTGCGCGGACTCCGACGCCGAGCTGTTGCCCCTTGTCGCGCCCTTTGTCGCTCTCCGCAGGGCGGCACGGGGCGACGAGGCCCGGGCCGAACAGCGTCCGTCGGTCCTCGGCCCGGGCAGATTGGCTCCGCGCTCGTCTCGGAGATTAAGGCCGAGCGAAGCGCCAATCGGTCACGTCGGTCCAGCGTCGGCGGTCCGGCGCTGAGATCCAGGACCAGATTGGCTGAGGCAGGGCGGACAGGTCTGTATACGAAGCGACATTTTGACCTGTTTTTTTTCCGATCGGGTGATTCACGTCCGGAATTCCGGTGGGTCAGGCGGCTCGGGCGGATTTCGAGGGGCTCGAGCTACGCGTGGATCGGCGGGATCCGGGCGCGCCAGGGCAGGGCGGCTTCGATCTGCGAGGCCAGGCGGATCAGCAGATCCTCTGCGCCGTAGCGTGCGACGAGCTGAATCCCGATCGGCAGGCCGTCTTCCGACACGTGGAGTGGGAGCCCGATCGCGGGTTGTCCCGAGACGTTATAGGGCATGGTGTAGGGCACCAGGCGGATGATGCGCTCGATGTCAGCGCCCTTGATCGAACCGATCGGCGGGGCCGGTTCCGCCATCGTCGGCGTAATCAGGATGTCGTATCCATCGACCCCGGGCTCTTCGGCCCACCAGCTTCGAAGACGTCTGCCGTAGGCATGGAGCCGGTCGAGGTTGGCGACGTATTCGGACGCCGAGACGCCGCGTCCGCGTTCGGCCATCGCGAGGGTGGCAGGTTCGAGGTCTCCTTCCTTTACCGATTCGCCGATCATTGCCTCCATTTCGGTGATTTCGCGCGCGACAGAAGCGGAGACCGCGATCGAAGTGAGTTCGCCGAGCGTGGGCTCGTCCAGCGCTGCGGGGTAGCCGTCGTCCACCGTATGCCCCAGCTCCTCCAATTGCCCGGCCGCGAGATGCACGGCTTTGACGCTTTCCGGGTGGGCGGGCGTGAAGTCGTTGTGGGTGAAGTGTCCGATCCGGAGTCGTCCCGGTGATTGGCCGAGTTCTGCGGCGAAGGGCCGCGTGGGGGGAGCGGCGTAATAGGGGTCGCCCGGAGCGGGGCCCGCCACGCAATCGAGGACGGCGGCGGCATCGCGGACGCTGAGCGTGACGACGTGTTCGGTCACGCAGCCAGCCCAGCCCTCGCCTTTGCCGGGCCCCATGCTCGTGCGTCCACGAGTGGGTTTGAGGCCGACGAGACCGCAGGCGCCCGCAGGGTTGCGGATCGAGCCACCGCCATCTCCGGCATGGGCCAGGGGCGTTAGTCCAGCGGCGACGGCGGCCGCGGATCCTCCACTCGAGCCGCCGACGATCCGGTCGGGATTCCACGGATTGCGCGTCGGTCCGAAAGTGTCGGGTTCGGTCGTTGGAGAGAGTCCGAGTTCGGGCGTGTTGGTCTTCCCGACGAAAATGAAACCGGCGCTGCGGAAGCGCTCCGCGAGAACGCTGTCGATCGGAGCTCTCCACTCGCGATCACGCAGAAAGCGCGTCCCGCCGTAGACGGGAACCCCGGCGACATGGCATCCGAGATCCTTCAAAAGGAGCGGGACGCCGCGAAAGGGGCCGTCGGGGAGATCGGGGGAAGCCGCCTCGGCGCGAGCGCGATCGAAGAGGTTCGTCACGACGGCATTGATCTCGGGATTCACGCGTTCGATCCGTTCGATCGCGGCTTCGACGAGCTCGCTCGGGGAACATTCTCCCCCCGCGACGAGGGCCGCCTGGTCGGTGGCATCCATTCGGGCGAGGTCGGTTGTGCTCATCGTGTCGCGAGATCCTTTCGGGATGCGATCCGCTCGCGCGAGTGGACGATCTGTGTGGCTCGTAATCGGTGACGTGCGGGCCCGTCGAGTCGAGGGAGGAAGCGTACCACGGTGGCGTCGGGATACGGAGTCCCGTTGGATCGGGAAATCCGCGCTCGCAGAGCCTTGGCGCTCGCTTCGTTCGCTGACATACTGAGCATCTCCCGGGTCCACTTCGGGAATTCGATCAACGCATCCGGTCCGACCGGGTCTGCATTCAAGGACGGAATCGCCATGCAACTCGGCCGCCGCGGAGTCTGGGCCGCACTCGAAAACCTCGCGCTGCCCCAGAGAATCGAAGCTGCCCAAAGAATCGAGCGGCTGGGCTACTCAGCCTTGTGGCAGCCGATGGCGATGCAACACGATCTCATGGTCCTCTCTTCGCAGATTCTCGCGGAGACGCAGGACCTGATCCTGGCGACCGGGATCCTTCCCCTCTTCGAGCGCGCGCCCGCGGTCATGGCCGCGGCCCATCGCACGCTCGATGAACAATCCGGGGGGCGTTTTCTGCTGGGCCTCGGCGTGTCGCATGCCCCGATCGTCGAGCAGATGCATGGTCTGGTGTACGGACCGCCGCTGACTTCGATGCGCAACTATCTGGACGCGATGGATCGCGGGCCCGACATGAGTATTTTTCTCGGCCCGGACGCGGCGCCGGGTGATGATCCCGCCGTTCAGACCGGACCGCCTCGGGTACTCGCAGCGCTGGGCCCGAAGATGCTCGCCTTGTCCCGGGATCGCGCGCAGGGCGCCCATCCCTATTTCATGCCGCCCGGTCATACCCGGGATGCGCGAAAGATTCTCGGTCCCGACGCGTTTCTGTGTCCAGAGGTCAAGGTGGTCTTCGAGACCGACCCGACGAAGGCACGAGACGCGGCGCGTTCTGTTGGCGCGGCCAATATCTCGCTCGAGAACTACCGAAAGACCTGGCGCAACTATGGACTGGAGGATACGGATTTCGAGGCGGGTGGGTCCGACCGGCTGATCGACGCCACGGTAGCTTGGGGGACCGAGACGCAGATCGAAGCGTTCCTGCAGTCGCATCTCGATGCGGGGGCGACGCAGGTCTGTATCCAATTTGTGAATCCCGACGGGATGGCCGCGGGACCCGATTGGAAGGGCATCGAAGCATTGGCCCCGGGACGTTGATGCAGGCTCCCTTCAATTTCCGCATTGGGTCATCGAGTCATTCATGAACGACCCCAATACGAATCTGCGGCAACGGATCGAAGATGCGCTTGGTGCGTGGGCACATGGGGTCACGCGCTATCGCTGGCCGGCGCTCTTGTCCATTCTCATGGCTACGGCAATTCTGGCGACGTTCATTCCGTCGATGGAAATCAAGATGGCGTCGGAGGATTTCCTCTTCGAGGACGATCCCGTTCGCGCGCGCTATGACGCCTTCAAGGAAGAGTTTGGCCAGGACCAGATCACCACCCTGGCGATCACTCCACCCGAGATTTTCGACCTCGCCTTTCTTGAAAAATTGAAGGCGTTTCACGAGGATCTCGAAGACGAAGTACCCTACCTCGAGGAGATGACGAGCCTCGTGAACGTCCGATCGACCTACGGGCGTGGGGACGAACTCGTCGTCGAGGATCTCCTCGAGAACATGCCCGAAACCGACGAGGAGTTGGCGGCGTTTCGCGAACGCGTGCTCTCGACCCCTTTCTACTTCAAGAGCGGGGTCCTTTCGGAGGATGGGCTCGCGACATCGGTGCGCATCGAGGTCGCAGTCTACGGAGACCCAGGAGAGGACGCTTTCGAAGGCGTCTCCGATCTGGGTGGCTTCGAGGAAGAGGTCGAAGCGGATCGGGCAGTGGGCAAGCGGCCCTTTCTCTCCGGAAAGGAGAACGCCAAGCTGATCGAGGCGATCCACGCAGTCGTTGCTCGCCACGCGGGGCCGGATTTCCCGGTCCGCAGCGCGGGAGGGACGATGATGGTCTACGAGTTCACCAAGGCACTCGGTCGTGACGTGCCGCTCTTCTTTGGTGGCGGACTCGTCGTGATCGGGTTGATTCTCTTGATACTCTTTCGGCGACTCGCCCCGGTGCTGCTGTGTGTGGCCGTCGTCGTTCCGGCAACGCTCGCGACATTCGGGCTCGCCGCTCTGTTTCGGATTCCCTTCAGCGCGCCGGCCCAGCTGATCCCATCTTTTCTGCTCGCGATTGGCGTGAGCTATTCCGTTCACCTCGTCACGATCTTCCTCGCGGATCTTTCCGAGGGACGAAACCGACTCCAAAGCCTCGAACACGCGCTTCGTTATTCGGGGTTGCCGATCCTGATGACGGGAATCACGACCTCGGCGGGCTTGTTGTCCTTCCTGGCGGCTGAGATGAAGCCCATCCAGGAGATGGGGATGATCTCGTCGATCGGCGTCGCGGTGATGCTCGTCTACGCGATGGTGATGCTTCCGGCGCTGCTCGCGATTATTCCGATGAAGGGGCAGGCGACCCAGCGGAACACGCGCTTGGACCGGATGCTCGCGCTTCTGGCGGTGACCTCGGCCCGCCATCCGTGGAAGATCGTCGGTGTGTCGGGATTGTTATTGCTCGGCGCCCTTGCTTCGATGACGCAGATCCGCACGAGCTCAGATCCTGTGAGCTGGTTTCCAAAGGATCATCCCTACGCGATTTCTGCGGACCTCTTGAATCAGCGCTTCGGCGGTATGTCTGGAATCGAACTCGTAATCGATACAGGGCGTGAGGACGGTCTGAAGGAGCCGGAGGTGATGCGCCGCCTGGAGTCGATCGAGGGTCTGGTCGCCCGCTTCAAGCAAGAGGGCGCACTCCTCACGTATACGAATTCCGTCGTCGACATCATGAAGGAGACACATCAGGCGCTGAACGCCAACGATCCCGATTTCTATTTCGTGCCCGAGGACAAGCGCCTGCTCGCTCAGGAAATGCTGCTCTTCGAAAATAGCGGCAGCGACGATCTCGAGAAGATCGTCGATTCTCAGTTCAGTCGGGCGCGTTACACGATTCGAACCAAATGGACAGACGGTGTCGATACCGCACCTTTCCTGCGCGAATTCGAACCCGCCGTCGTAAAACTGATCGGCGATGTCGCCCAGGTCGAGGTGACGGGAATGTCGGCGTTGATCGCGCGAACGGTGGACGCGGTGATCGAGAGCATGTTGAAGAGCTACGGCCTGGCACTGTGTCTCATCACGCCGCTCATGATCCTGCTGATTGGTAGTCTCAGGTCAGGGCTCGTCAGCATGGTCCCGAACCTCCTCCCGATCCTGATGACCTTGGGGATGATGGGCTTGATCGGAATTCCGATCGACATGTTCACGCTGCTCGCGGGCTGCATCGCAATCGGACTCGCCGTCGACGACAGCATCCATTTCATCTCGGGCTTTCGTCGCTATCGCGCTCAGGGCCAGGATCCCGTTCAGGCAGTCGAGTCGACCATGCAGACGACGGGCAGGGCACTTCTCTTCACTTCCATCGTGTTGACCTCGGGCTTTTCGGTGCTGCTGCTCTCGGAAATGCTGAACATGCGGAATGTTGGTGCGCTGACGTCCTTCGCCATCGCAACGGCATTTCTGCTCGACGTGACGGTCACGCCCGCGTTGCTCGTGCTGACCCATCGCAAAGAGGCGGCCGCATCAACCCCGATCGAGGACGACGACGCGCTGGCGGCCTGATTCGGGCGGGACCCTACGCGTCGCATCGAATCGCCGGTCTAGAAGAACGCTTCGGCGAAGCCTTCCAATTGTCGGCGTTTGGCCTCGAGGCTCGAGAAATCCCCCTCCTGCAAAGCCCATGACGGCAGGATGACGCCGGTGACGCCCATGGCTTCGAGTTGTTGGTAGAGGTCTCGGCTCGGCTCGGCTCGCGGGGACAGGATGATTTCGAAGGGCGCTTCGGGTGCCCCCGCCGCACTGCGTTTCTCCACCTCGAGCGCCGCTCGAATTTTTTCGACCACGCCCGGAATCTCGGAAACCGGAAAATCCAGTCCCATCCATCCGTCACATCGCGCCGCCCTTCGAATGGCGATCTCGGTATGCCCCCCGACGTAGAGCGGGATCGCGTGATCCGGGCGGGGCTCGGCATGCACGAGCGGAAAATCGAAATGCTTCCCGTGAAACTCGGCGTGCCCGTCCCGCCAGAGCAGGCGAAGGATCTCGATCATCTCGTCGCTTCGGGCACCGCGTCCCGCGAAGCGATGGCCGAGGATCTCGACTTCTTCTGCGAGCCAGCCGACCCCGAGCCCGAGCGCGACGCGACCCTGGGAGAGAATCGAGGTGGTGGTGAGGCTTTTCGCAACGCTGAAGGGGTCGCGCATCGGAAGGATGTAGACGTAGGTGCTGAAACGAAGGTGCTGGGTAACGGCCGCCATCGCCGCGATGGCGGGCCAGGGGTCGAGGAAGGGCGCTTTCGGGTCGAGTTCGTATTCCGAGTAGGGGTAGGAGGAGTCGGTTCGGTCGGGCAGGGCGACGTGGTCCGGAAGTACGACCCCCGCGTATCCAGTCTCCTCGACGATTGGAGCGAGTTGGGTCAGTTGATCGGATTCGCAGAAGATCAGGGATTGCCAGAACTGCACGGGGTCTCCTTAATTGGGATCTGAAATAGCGAGAGTGCTTTGCTCAGGGGACTCGTGCCACGACGAGCCGGAATCGATGGGAGAGCGGAATATCGGTCTCGAGCGGAGCCAGATACCGGCGTTCGAGCTCCTGGCGCTCTTCGACCAGGACGTCTGGAAAACCGGACTCTTGAACCGTGTGAATGATTTCTTCCCGCCGATAGCGATTGATGTGGGGCTCGCCGGCCCCCGACAGGTACTGGGCCAGCACCGACCGGATTTCCTCGTAACGCTCGGGAAGCTCGTCCCAGGGACGCATCACGTCGAATACGACCTCGCTCTCTGGCGATAGGATCGAAGAGAGGTCCCGAAACGTCGCCTCGACAGTCGGCTTTTCGAGGTAATAGACGACGCCCATCCAGGACACGATGGCCGGCTCGTTCGGGTCGAAGTCGGTCTTCGCGAGCACTTCCGAGACCCGGCTCCGCTCGAAATCGCACGGGACATAGCGTGCATTGTCGGGAAGCGTCCAGCCGAGTGCTCTCAGGCGTGCACGCTTCCAGGCCTGCATGCTCGGATGGTCGATCTCGAAGACGCGAAGGTCGCTCAGGTCCGTGGGCTGCCGGAACACGAAGGAATCGAGTCCCGCACCCAGGATGACGAACTGGCGGATTCCGCGTGCATGGCCCTCGCGAAGGCGGTCCTCGACATAACGTGCGCGAAGCGGCATGAAGAGGCGGTTCTCCTGGAGGATCCAGGGCCCGTTCTGGCCGTAGCCGTCGACCTTCGCGATTGCGTCGGGGCCCAAGAGATCCGCGGCGTGAACGTCCTCGAGCAGGTGGGGCGCCGGATCGAAACGCAGATGCGCGGCACGCGAAGCCGCAACCTGCAGCGCGGTGTCGCTCGGCTGACCCTCGATCATGTGTCGGGCTCCGATTCGAGGGCAGTGCGCACCGCTTGCTCGACCCGCGTCCCGTGGAAGAAGTCGGGATTGGTATCGGTGTAGAAACGCAGGACGTTGCCGAATACGAAGTCGCGGAACTGTGCGGAGTCGAGCCAGCCCTTCTCGACATTCTCGAAGGCCTCTCCAAGGACTTCGAGCATATCGGGAACATCCCAGTGGCCGATATCGGAGCTGAACATCGCGGAGATCGAAGCGCCGAGCGGGATGCGATCGCGATCGAAGGCGGCCGCGGTCATCGGATCGTCCGCTTCACACCCGAAGAAGAAATTCGGAACGAACCGATCACGAACATCTTCTCGACTCGATAGATCGAGTGCGGCGAAATCATCATGCGGGCCGTCCTCGGCCCACCCACCCGGGCGCAGGGGTGCCGACTCGACGCCGCGGCTAAGGAGGGCGCCGGCGTATTTCGCGGCGAGCTCCTGGAAGAGCGCCGTGTCGAGTCGCTTCGGGTCGTACGTCGAAACGGCGTCGAGGTTGCGCTTGTCCCACCGCGAGATCAGATCTCCGTACAGGGCGACGCCCCAATGGACTCCACCTTCGAGCAATCCGATCCGGAGATTGGGGAACCGTTGGGTCACGCCACCGAAAAAGAGTGACTTTGCGAAGGCTTCGCCCGCTGCGGCGAAGTGGCCGATGTGGTTGTACATGTAGCTGCTCGTCGAACGTCGCAATCCGATACCCATCGTCGAGGAATGGCAGGCCGGAGAAACGCCGAGTTCGAGACAGCGCCGCCAGAAGGGATCGTAGTCGTAGGCGCTGTCGAGCCCGAGGGTGTCCCACCAGACGTTGTACGCACCGCCGCTCGGATCCTCGATCGGTCGCTCGACCAGCCCTGCGATCATGGCCGCCTTCATCCCGAGTTCGTCGACCGCGAATTCGAGCATCTCGATTGCTTCGTCCGGCGTATTCATGGGAATGACCGCCGCGGGCGTCATGCGATCCGAATGCTCTTCGAAGGCTGCCGAAGCGTACCGGTTGATCGCGCGGCACGCGCGGACGCGGGTCTCATCGTCGACGATCATCGGGTAGAGCAGACTGGCACTGCCATACATGACGGCGAAGTCGATTCCGATCTCGTCGAGCCGCTCGGCGAGCAGCGCGGGAAAGGTCGCGGTCGCCACGTCGAGGGTGTTGGCGGAGGGCGCGGCCCACCAGGGGGTTCGCGTTGCGCGCTGGCGTTGGCGCTGCTCTTCGGTCAGGCCGAGATAGCCCCAGGTTCCGACTCCCGTGGCGATGTCTCCGGCGAGGACGTTCGCGGAATCGAGACCTTCCTCCGCGAGGTAGCGGGCGAGTGCGGGCTGGTATTCCAGATAATGTCCGTCCGCATCGATCACGGGGTGGTCGAGCTGGCTGCGGATTTTCTCGGAAGCGGTGGGGCGGGCGGTGGGCATGGCGATCCTCGAAGGCGATCGGCGCTTGGGATGCGCTCGACGCATACTGGCTCACCAGAAGCCTGCCCCAAGACTCGTCTCGGCGCCCGCATGCCGACGCCTCTCGGTTGGCGGCGTTGTGAAACGGTGCTGTAGCCAGCTAGAGCGGTGGCTCGACTCCGGTTTCCGTTTCGTCCGAGCCCGTGAACCGTCTCGACGCCCGGATTTCCCACGAAGATCCGGAATCGGGGCCGATGTCCGCGAGTCGGCCTCGTTCGGATCTCTCGTTAGGCAATTCAGCGAATGCGGGGGACATCACAGTGCTCCCGAGACTGCTGAAGCGGGCGGAGATCTTCATGAGGGCGGGTGCCAGCAAGACATCCGCGAGAAATGCAACCACGATCGAGAAGGCGGTGAGCATGCCGAATCGAGAGAGATTGCGGAGATCCGACAGGACGTAGATGAGAAAGCCCATCGTGAGTACGATGCTCGTGAAGAGGAGCGCCTGTCCCGTCGTCTGGAGCGTCTCGCGGACGGCGGTTTCGACGCTGCCCGAGGCCGCATAGCCCCGTCGGAATCCGTGCATGAAGTGGATGGTGTCGTCCACCGCGAGGCCGAGCGCGACACTTCCGATCAGGAGCGAGAACATTTCAAGGGGAATGTCCATCCAGCCCATCAATCCGAGCGTCAGCACGATCGGGAAGAGGTTGGGGATCATCGCGATCAGACCGAGTCGAACGCTCCCGAGCAGCAACATCATCAGGGGTGTGATCACGAGGAGCGCGATCGCGTAGGACCGGAACATGGTCTCGATCGAGGCGGCGAAGCTGCGGCCCATCACGATCATGAGGCCTGTGAGTCTTGCCTGGGCGAGTCCGTCGAGCTCCTCGGCGAAGATGCGCGCGATCTCGTCACCAAAGGGCGGGTAGTGGGAGCCGTCGACCATCGGAGTGCGGATCGAGAAGCGACCCACGCTGAACCCGCTGTCGACCACATCCTCGAGATCGTCGCTTCCGGCGTTCTCGAAGAGGATGAGCTCTTGGGAGATGAGCGCGCGATCGTCGGGGATCACCCATGCATCGGGCCGCCCCTCGTTCAGCGCTTGATGGATTTCCTTCACGATATCGACGAGGGAGAGGCTCTTGCCGGCGATGACGTCTCCGACCTGAAGGCCGGAGGCCGTATGCCGTGCCCGATCCATGGCCTGCAGAACACTTGGATCGTGGAGGCCATTCTCCCTGCCGGTATCGATGAGCAACTCGAGGGCGATCGAGCCTCCGAATCTCTCGTCGAGCTTTTTCGCGGCGATCTTTGCGGGTAGGTCGTCCGGGAACCAGTCGAGGGAGTCGAAGCTCACCTGTAGTCTCAACATACCGACCGCTGCGATGACGACGAGCGCGGTACTGATGCCGAGGACGCGCCCGGCATGGGCGGTCGCATAGTCGCCCATTCGAGTGAGGATCCGGGTCGAAAGCGCGTGGGGAGCAGTCTGATCGCCGCGATCCGTGGGTGCCTCCGGCATGGAAGCGGGAAGGGCCCGAAGGGGCAAGATCGTGAGCAGCGCGGGCGCAAGCAGGAGCGTGATGATGAGCGTGAGCAGGATGCCGAGCGGTGCGACGATTCCGAAGATGGCGATCGGCATGAGGTCGGCGGTTGCAAACGACGCGATTCCGCCGGCGGTGGTGAGGCCCGTCATCACGATCGGCAGGCCCGAATGGCCGAGCGCGCCGACGATTGCCTCTTCGCGGGAGGCGCCTGCCTCGAGTCGTTGCAGGAAGATCGTGATCAGGTGGATGTTCGCGCCGACGGCGATGCTCAGCAGGAAGGAGGGGACGATCTCCGAAATCGGCATCGCCGGAATCCCGATCGTTCCCATCACGCCGAGCGTGGCGATCAGCGACACGATCGCGATCAGCAGGGGAGTCACGACGGCGAGCACGCGCCGGAATACAGCGGTGAGAAAGAGTCCGATCATGACGGTCGAGAGGACGGTGAAGAGCACGATGTCGGTGACGAGAGAAAGCATCAGGGCGGTATTCAGGACCGGCGCGCCACCGGCGTAGATTCGGAAGTCGGGGGCATCGAAGCGCGCGACGATCTGATTGACCGCGGCGACCGCATCCGCCTCCTGTTTGCCCGTCAGCTTCGCGTTTTCTGCGCCGTCGGTTTCGGCCGATCCCGCCGATTCCGAAGTTCCGGATGCGGGCTCTTCGAACCCGGACTCGTCGAACCCGGAAAAGGCATCGCCCGACTCGAAGAATTCCGAGAACGCCTCGAGTTCGACGGTCACCGTCGTGAGGTCCGCCTCCCGGGTCAGGATCAGATCCGTATAGAGGGGATTGGCGAGCGCTCGCGTGCGAATCGCCGCCAGCTCCTCGTCGGTCTCCGGCCAGGCCTCGAAGAGCTCGCCGACGATCAGCTGGTCTGCTTCGCCGCGGGTCTCTCGCGCATTGATCAGGCTCTTTACCGAGCGCAGATGAGGGACCTCCTCTTCGAGCGCCTCGTGCAGACTGCGCAGCTTCTCGAGGAACGAAAAGTCGAATACCTCCGGCGGCTCGACCGCGAGCAGGATCATGTCGTCGCGGCCGAATTGTTCGAGAAATGCGTTGTACTCGATCCGGACCGGATCGTTCTCACGCAGGAATTCATCCATGGAAGCGCGGATCTCGATCTTGGGGATCTGGCTGGCGCCGAGAGCAACGATCAGCAGAACGCCTACCAGTACACCCCAGGCGTATCGGTAGATGAAACGGCCCAGGCGTTCGAGGGAGGCTTCGATTCGGTTTCGCACGGGAGGTCTCTCGCCCGGGTCCACCGGCGCAGGCTGGGCAAAGGGGGAAGCGGGAGCCGCAGCGGGGTATCTGCTCGGTCCGTAATGCTTGGATAAATTGGATGGCGTTGCGGCACCCGATCTCACGGGTCCACGCAACCACCGCATCGACTGTTCACCCCCGTCACACGAGGTCTATCTCCGCTCTCGAACGCCGAACCCGACCTGCGTCGAGCCATGGAGAAAACCCGATCGCCCTGGCACGTAGTCGAGAGCTCGCCTCGGGACATCCGGGTGCGCCTCCGGGATGGGCTGAAGATGGTACGCTCGGGCGTCGTGCGGGAACTGCGTCGCCCTCTGGTTCTGGCCTCGATCTTCTTGTTGGCCGCCACCTTCTTCGCCTATGCCGGAGTCGTCGATCACGAATTCGTTGGCTACGACGATGGGGTCTATGTCTCCGACAATGAGAACGTACTCGGCGGGCTCACGGCGTCGGGGATCCGCTGGGCCTTCACGACGGGCTACGCCGGCAACTGGCATCCGCTGACCTGGATCTCGCACATGCTCGATGTCGACCTCTTCGGTGTCGATCCCGGGGCGATGGCAAGCACGAACGTCGTGCTACACGGAATCACGAGTGTACTCTTACTGGTCTTCGTCGCTCGCGTGACGGGGGCCTTCTGGCCCTCCGTGTTGATTGCGCTCGCGTTCTCGCTTCATCCACTACGGGTCGAGTCCGTGGCCTGGATCGCCGAGCGAAAAGACGTTCTGTCGGGTCTGTTCTTCATGACCACGCTGCTCGCCTGGCTGCACTACGTTCGAAAGCCAGGCGTTGGGACGTACACGATCGTCATCGTGTCGCTCGCTTGTGGTCTGATGTCGAAGCCCGTTCTAGTGACACTTCCTTGCGTACTTCTTCTGCTCGATTTCTGGCCGCTTCAGCGCGTTCGATTCGAGGCTGGCGCTGGGGGCTCGTTCGCGCGCCTCGTTCTGGAGAAGCTTCCGCTCTTCCTGCTGGTCGTCGTTTCGAGCCTGGTCACGATGCAGGTGCAGGCGGCCGGTGGAGCGATCCGTCCGGAAACCCTGTCCCCTCTCGACCATCGGATCGCAAACGCGCTGACCTCCTATCTCGCCTATCTCGGAAAGATCGTTTGGCCGTCCGACCTCGCGTGTTTCTATCCCTTGCCCACGTCCATCGAGGACGTTTCGCCCTGGACGCTTCCGGTCTTCGCGTCCGCGGCATTCGTGATCGGCGTGAGCGTGCTCGCCTGGCGAGAGCGGAGACGACGACCGTGGCTCGGTGTGGGCTGGCTCTGGTTTCTTGGAATGCTCGTACCCATGATCGGGCTCGTACAGGTCGGCAATCAATCGATGGCGGATCGATATACGTACCTTCCGGCGATTGGACTCAGCCTATGGGTCGTCGGTAGCCTTCTGGAATTGGGGGAGCCTCGGGCGAGAAGCCTCTCGATCGGCCTGGGCATGATCGTGCTCGTCGTGTTCTCGCTTGCCACGCGCCGGCAGGTCGAGGTCTGGAGCGACGGGACCGTACTCTTCGAACACGCGCTCGCCGTCACCGAGAACAACTCGCTTGCTCACTATAATCTCGGGACGCGACTGCTTCGCGGAACGCCCGCGCGGATCACTGACGCCCGCCTCCATCTCGAAGCAGCCGTGCGAATCGACCCGCTGCATGCGGGGGCGCGTCTCAATCTGGGTGCGGTGCATTGGCTCGAGGACCGGCCCGATCAGGCGACGGTGTATTTCGAGCAAGCCGTGCGGCTCGAGCCCTCGAATGCCGAGGCTCACCTCAGCCTGGGTGCCGCTCGCTTCGAGCAGGGGCGCATAGCGGAGGCGATCGAGCATTTCGAGATCGCGATCTCGCTCGATCCCGAGAACGCCTCGGCGCGGAGTAATCTGGGCAGTGTCTATCTCTCCATGGGTCGATTCGTCGAGGCGGTGCGTTCCTTCGAACGGGCGCTCAGCCTGGAGCCCGGTATGCAGCAAGCGAGTGACGGGCTCCGGGAGGCCTCGCTTCGCCTGGAGTCTGCGCGGTAGTAGCCGCAGGGCGAGCCCGTCGGATCATCCGGGGCCGTGCGGGCGCACTCGATTTCGGGCAATATCAACCGTCGACTTCAGATCCATTCCCAGCCCGCCGCACCCGATCGGGGTCAGGCCCGGGGTCTATCCTCATCGATCTAGATCGATCCAAAGAGAGGCATTCATGTCGTCCGAACGCAAACCCACCTTCGCCATCATCGGAGCCGGTATGTCTGGTCTACTGGCCGCGCTCAAATTGCGCGAGGCTGGCGACGAGTTCACGGTCTTCGAGAAGGCCGATCGGGTCGGCGGCACCTGGCGCGAGAATACCTATCCCGGGATCGCCTGCGATGTCCCCTCCCACCTCTACTCCTATTCCTTCGAATTGAATCCCGACTGGAACTTCATGAGTTCGCCGGGACAGGAGATTCAAGAATATTTCGAGGGCGTGTCCAAACGTTACGACCTCGATCGATCGATCCGTTTCAATGAGCCCGTCGTGCGTTGTGATTGGCAGGGCGATCGCTGGGAGGTCGAGGGCGGCTCGGGCTTCGTGGAGAGTTTCGACTGGGTCATCGCGGCCACCGGCATACTCCACCACCCCAAGCGCGCGGATATCGAAGGTCTGGGCGATTTCGCCGGCGACGTTTTCCACAGTGCGGAGTGGGACCACTCCGTAGCGCTCGATGGCAAACGCATCGGCGTGATCGGAAATGGTTCGAGTGGCGTTCAGATCACCGGATCGCTCGCACCACGCGCCAGTCACTTCACGCTCTTCCAGCGCACAGCGCAGTGGGTCGTACCCGTCGAACAGATCGAGTACAACGAGGAGCAGCGCGCTGAGTTCCGCAAGAACCCCGAGGCTCTCCGGGCAATACACGACGAGCTCGACACCTCTTTCCACCAGGGGTTCGCCAATCAGGTCCTCGATGGCGACTCCGACATCTTCGAGGGATTGCGCAACCTCTGTAACGACCACCTCGACAATCACGTCGCGGATCCCGAACTTCGAGAGAAGCTACGACCCGATTACACCCCGGCCTGCAAGCGGCTCGTCGTCTCGCATAATTTCTACGACTCGATCCAGGTGCCCCAGGCCGAGTTGGTGACGGAGACGATCGAGCGCGTCGAAGCAGGCGGTGTACGGACTGCGGACGGACGGCTTCATGAGCTCGACGTGCTCGTGTGTGCAACCGGATTTCATGTGGACGCGTTCGTTCGGCCGATGTCGATTCGTGGGCAGGCTGGCGTGATGCTCGACGATGTCTGGAAGGATCGGCCGTCGGCCTATATGTCCGTAGGCATTCCGGGCTTTCCGAACTTCTTCATGATCAACGGCCCGAACAGCCCGGTCGGGAATTTCTCGCTCATCCGGACCGCCGAAATGCAATTCGGCTATCTCATGAAGCTGATCGGTCACGTCGAAGGCGGTGGCTACACCCACGCGACTCCGAGTGCAGTCGCGGCTTCGAAGTTCGAAGAAGAGAGGGTCGAGGCGGCGAAACACACGGTCTGGGCAACCGGTTGCAAGAGCTGGTACCTCGATGATCGCGGGATCCCGTTCCTCTGGCCCTTTCCCTTCGCACGCTTCACCGAGGAGATGGAGAAACCCCGCTTCGAGGATTATGTGATCGGCTGAGCGGGGCGCCTATGTATCTCGGAATTGATCTGGGGACGTCCGCGGTCAAGGTCGTCTTGACCGACGAGACCGACCGGATCGTGGCCCAGGCGAGCGCGCCCCTCGAGGTCTCGCGGCGGCACCCGCTCTGGTCGGAACAGGACCCGGACGCCTGGTGGACGGGCTGTGATGCGGCTGTTCGCGAACTCGGTCAAACGAGTGATCTTCGGGCGGTCCGAGGCATAGGACTGTCGGGGCAGATGCACGGTGCGACGCTTTTCGGCGCCGACGACGAGCCGCTTCGGCCAGCGATTCTCTGGAATGATGGGCGCAGCGCGGCCGAGTGCGAAGAACTCGAAGCGCTGCCGCGCTTTCGAGAGATTTCGGGAAATCTGGCGATGCCGGGGTTCACGGCACCCAAGCTGCTCTGGGTGAGAAAGCATGAGCCGGAGATCTTCGAGCGCGTACGCCGGGTGTTGCTACCCAAAGATGCGCTTCGACTCCGCATGACGGGCGACGCGGCAACGGATCTGTCGGATGCATCCGGGACACTCTGGCTCGACGTGGCGAAGCGCAGCTGGTCATTGGAGCTGCTCGAGGCGACGGGCCTCTCGATTGACGCGATGCCGGAACTCTTCGAAGGCAACGCACCGACGGGCAGGCTGCGGGTCGAGGTTGCAGCGGCTTGGGGGATGGACCGGGTCCCGGTCGCGGCCGGCGCTGGCGACCAGGCGGCCGGGGCGATCGGCGCGGGTGTCGTTCGATCGGGCGAGGCGTCGCTCTCGCTCGGAACTTCGGGTGTCCTCTTCGTGGCGAGTGAGTCCTTCAAGGCGAATGCCGAGAGTGCGGTCCACGCTTTCTGTCATTGTCTTCCCCGGACGTGGCACCAGATGTCGGTGATCCTCTCGGCGGCGAGCTGTTTGTCGTGGGTGACGCGCTTGGTCGGGGCGAAGGACGAGGCGACGCTCGTCAAACAGATCGAGGCCGTGGACCGACCGAACGAAGATCTGATCTTTCTCCCCTATCTGTCGGGGGAGCGAACGCCGCATAACGATCCGTACGCGACAGGGACCTTCGTCGGACTCGGTCACGACACCGACGCGGTGTCGATGGGGCGCGCGGTGTTGGAGGGTGTCGCCTTTGCTTTCGCTGACGCACAGGAGGCGCTCTTGTCAGCGGGGACGCGCCTCGATTCCGTCTCGGTGATCGGCGGAGGCGCCCGCAGCAGGCTCTGGGGGCGCATCATGGCGAGTGTGCTCGATCGGTCGCTGGTCTACCGTGCCGGAGGCGAGGATGGGCCTGCCCGGGGTGCCGCCCGGCTCGGGCGATTGGCCGTCACGGGCGAGTCGCCGGAAGCGGTGTGCATCGCACCACCGGCGGCGTTCGAAGCTGAGCCCGATCCGGAACTCCGCGACTTCTACGCGGCTCGACTCGATCGCTACCGCGATCTCTATACGCGACTTCGAGGAGCTTTTCGATGAGTACGAATGTCGAGCCCTTCTTTCCCGAGATCGAACGAATCCCCTTCATAGGGGGGCGTGATCCGAGCAGCGGACCTTCTACGGGCAGCGGCGCCTCTACGGGCAGCGGCGCATCTACCGGCAGCGGCGCGGATGGGGCCAGTGAGGCGCTTCGAAGGGGTGATACACAGACGCCGCTCGGGTTCCGCAGCTACGACCCGGATCGTGAGGTGCTCGGTAAGCGGATGGAAGACCACCTGCGCTTCGCCGTTTGCTATTGGCATACGTTTTGCTGGCCGGGGGCGGATGTCTTTGGCGACGGGACCTTCGATCGCCCGTGGCATGCCGCGGGGAGTGACGCGATGGCGATGGCCCATCGGAAGCTCGATGTCGCGTTCGAGTTCTTCAGCAAGCTCGGCGTTCCCTATTTCTGCTTTCACGATCGGGATATTGCGCCCGAGGCGGGCAGCTTTCGAGAGAGCGCCGCGCGTCTCGACGAGATGGTCGAGGCGGTGGCCGGCAAGCTGGAAGAGACGGGTATTCGGCTGTTGTGGGGGACGGCCAATCTCTTCGGTCATCCGCGTTACGCCGCGGGTGCGGCGACGAATCCCGATCCCGAGGTCTTCGCGTATGGCGCGGCGCAGGTGAAGCAGGTGCTCGAGGCGACCCATCGCCTCGGTGGGGAGAATTACGTCCTGTGGGGAGGGCGCGAGGGCTACGAAACCCTGCTGAATACCGACCTACGCCGAGAATCCGAGCAACTCGGTCGTTTTCTCTCCCTCGTTGCCGAACACAAACACAAGATCGGTTTCGAGGGCACACTCTTGATCGAGCCAAAGCCCTTCGAGCCGACAAAGCATCAATACGACTCGGACGTCGCCGCAATCTACGCATTCCTTCAGAAATTCGACCTGGTGGGCGAGTACAAGATCAATATCGAAGTGAATCACGCGACGCTTGCCGGAAAGAGTTTTCAGCACGAGATCGCGACCGCCGTCGCCCACGGCCTCCTCGGCAGCATCGACGCGAATCGCGGCGATCCCCAGAACGGCTGGGATACGGATCAGTTTCCGAATAGCGTCGAGGAGATGACACTCGCGCTCTACGAGATTCTGCGAGGCGGCGGCCTCGAGCGGGGCGGGTTCAACTTCGACGCGCGCCTTCGCCGCCAGAGCGTCGATCCGGTCGATCTCTTTCACGCACATATCGGCGGAATGGATACGCTCGCGGATTCTCTTCTGAATGCAGCGACCCTGATCGAAGAGGAGACGCTTCAAGGATTCGTCGACGAACGTTATGCGGGCTGGGAGTCCGGACTCGGACGGGAAATCGCCGAGGGCAAACAGTCGATCGAGTCCCTTCATGCCGCGGTGACCGCCGGAGGAATCGACCCGCAGCCTCGTTCGGGTCGGCAGGAGATGCTCGAAAATCGGGTAAATGCCGTGATTCGACGCTGACTCGAAAATCCGCAGCCACCCCTTGGCGACCGGGAATCCGAGATCCTCGGCAACGCTTGCGCTGTCCTCCTCTCGATCGCCGGACGCCGTTCGCCGGCGTGCGCGGGTGTTCGCTTTCGAACGGTCGCTGCCGGGCGATGTCGGAATTGTGACGTACTCCAGTCGCTCGCAGCCAGAATCAGGGCTCTCAAATCCCGATCGGGAGCAGATCGGAAAATTAAGTGCGATTAGGGCGCGGATCCGGTTGTCAGCAAACTTGAGGGAATTGAAGGGCTTTTTCGATTCCCTGAGACCCGGGATGTAACGCGTGGGGCCAGGGACAGGGTTTTTCCCCCGAAAACCTGCGGTTTGGCACGTGTCCTGCTCATGGAAGGGTCAGTAGACGATCGAAGGTTCGGACGTCGAAGTGAAACAAGCAGACTGACACGCCTCGCGACACGGCTTACGAACGATCGGGCCGCCAAGCACGGCGCTGGAATTGGGGACAAATGGATATGGAATCGCTTCTCAGCGAGGCAAGACGAGAATTTGGCATGATCCCGCCGGATCTCAAGGAGCATGTCGTACTCGAGCATGCGCCACTCATCCGATATATCGTGAACCGTCTCGCCGTCCGGCTTCCGAGCCATATCGATCTCGACGATCTGCACAGTACCGGTGTCATCGGTCTGATGGACGCGATCGACAAATTCGATCCCAGCAAGAATTGCAAGTTCAAGACCTATGCCGAGTTCCGGATCAAGGGCGCGATTCTCGACCAACTGCGATCTCTCGATTGGGTCCCGCGCAGCGTGCGCCAGAAGGGACGCAAGCTCGAACAAGCCTACAGCGAAGTGGAACAGCGCCTGGGGCGCTCCGCCAACGAAGAGGAAGTCGCTGACTCCCTCGGCCTCGAACTCGACAAATTCCATGTGCTCATCAATCAGGTTCGCGGCATCTCGCTCGTGAATCTCGAAGAGATTCGCGGTACCAACGCGGATGGTGACAACGCCGGGACCTTCGCCGACATCATTGAAGACGTTCACTCCGAGAACCCCTTCGCCTCCTTGAAGCTGATGGAGACGAAACACGTCATCTCGGATACGATCGGATCGCTCCCCGAAAAGGAACGTCTGGTGATTTCGCTCTACTACTACGAAGATCTCAACATGAAAGAGATCGGAAATATTCTGGGGATCACCGAGTCCCGGGTCTGCCAGATCCATACCAAGGCGACCGCCCGCCTCGGCACCAAGCTCAAGAGCTTGATCGACCGCTAGGAGAGCCATGGGTCCGTCTCCTGGCGGCCCTCTCGAGCGAAAAGCCGATGAGCCGAGTGTTCTTCGGCGTTTCGCCCGCCGGTATCACTCAGGGATCCGCTCGATGTCGTATTGGGAGCTTGTCAAAAGAGTTCTGGGATCGCGCCCCAGGACAACCGCCGACCAGGGGCTAGCATCCCCATCCTTCGACGTGCGCGTCCGAAGGCGAGGCCAGCGCGATCATCGGCGGCCGGATGACGAGCGAGATTTGATGCCGACCTGCCCCGAGTCAGCCCGCCGCGCCGCGTCTCGCCCCGCCAACCGGCTCTCGATCGATGCGCTCCGGATTCCCGGTCTCGTCTCGATCCTATTCTTCACGGCGGGGTCCGCTCTCGGGCAGATTACGACCACCAGCGATGCGGATCCTCCGCCGATGGGGTCCTTGCGCCGGGAGGTCGAACTCTCGGGGGCGGGGGATACGATCGACGTCCGGATCGGTACCGAAGACCGGATCGATGTCATCGATCTGCGTACGACGATCACCTTCGACAACGACGTGACGATCGACGGCTCGAATCTCCTCTTTTCGCCCCTCGAAATCGAGGCACCCGTCGAGAACAGCCTGTTTGAAATCGAAGCCGACGTCGATCTGATCCTGCGCGATATCGGGATCGGGGACGACCGGAGAAACAGGGACGACTTCATCAATCTCGAGGGCGCAGGAAGCAGTCTGACGCTCGATATCGAGCGGGCCCCCCAGATTATTTCGGTCGATATCATTGGGTTGGGTTCGGTCATCAAAGAGGGCTCCGAAGCCCTCGAACTCTTCGGGATCAACACTTTTCTGGGTGGGCTGACGATTCTCGAGGGCGACGTCATCGGGGATTCGCGGTCGTTCGGAACGACCCGGATCGATCTCGCCCCGGACGCGGCCTCGAAAACCGCGAGGCTGATCTACGACGTTTCGGGGTTCCAGGCGATCGAAGCAACGGGCCCCTTCATCAACGATATGAGCACGAATGGCGGGACGGTTCAGCTGTCGAAGCAGGGGTCCGGCTTCCTGGATATCTCGGATGCCCGGATCGATTCGACCATCGGCATTCGTGTGGAGCGGGGGACGATCATCGCGGGTTCGAGCAACTTCGAAAACGGGCATGACTTCACGATCGATTCCGGCGCCACGCTGGACCTTCAATTTGCGTTGCTCCAGGCTTCGTCCGCGAGCAGCCTGACGGGGGCAGGGACCTTCAGGACGGACGCGGGATTTCTCACACTGACCGGAGATCTGACTGGCTTCACTGGCCTTTTCGACGTGAGGTCGTCTCTGTTGTCCCTCGGTCCGGGAGCGCGCGTCCTACTCGATCCGACCGTTGCGCCCGGCGTCCTCGATTTTGATCTCGTGATCGACGACCCGATTCGGCTCGTCTTTCTACCGCCCAATCCGCCTTCGGCTTTCCTTGTGATCGATAATGATGGTCTGGTCTTTTCCGGCAATATCAGCGGGGAAGGCACATTCGTGAAATTGGGGACCGGCACCACCGAGCTGACGGGCTTGGCCACTCATTCGGGCGGCACTCAGGTCCTGGGCGGCACGCTCCGCGGCAACCTGGGCAATCTCCAAGGGGACATCGCCCTTTCTTTCGGCGCATCTCTCGTGATGGCGCAGGAGACCAACGGGACGTTTGGCGGCACGATCAGCTCGTTCGGCTCGTCAGTCGTCGACAAGACCGGAAATGGCGTCGTCACGCTCCTGAATCTGCAGCCCTTCTCGGGCACTCTCAATGTCACGGGTGGAGGGCTCTACTTCTCGGCCGGCTCCAGTTTGCCGAATGCGGGGCTCACGATCGGTATGGGCGGATCCGGAAATGTCGTCACGCTCGGCGCCGACTTCGATCCTCTCGGAGGGGCCAATAATACGATCGCAATCGGAGGCCCGCTGACGATCAACAGCGACGCGCGCGTTACGGTCGGTATCGGAGGGCTGACCACCCTGAGCACGCGCTATGCGGCGACCGGGGCGGTGACGATTCAGCCCGGCGCGGAACTCGTCGTCGTGCCGGATGTCGGTCTCTATACCGACGGCCAGACCTTCGATGTCTTGACCGGGGCCAGCCTGACCGGCGATTTTCTCATCAATCAGAGTCTCTTCTTCTTCGACCTCTCCGGCGCTGCGGTCGGGAATGCCTATCGAATCCTGCTCACCGATAATGGCAATACCCTCGAGAGCGTCGCCACGACCCCGAACCAGGAGGCGATCGGGGTTCAGCTCGATCTCTTCCGCCTGGCACCGAATGGCGGTGACCTCAAAATCATCGGCTATCAGGCTTCGATCGCTTCGGCCGACGTTGCCCAGATCGAAACGATTCTCGATTCGACCTCGCCCGATATCCTTTCGGCCCCGACCCAGATCCAGCTCGCGTCGGCCTTGCGGACATGGCGGGGAATCTCGGACCGACTCGCGCTCCACCGCGATCAAGGCATTGGCCATCATGATGCGCTTGCTCGTCGGCGCCAACAGGCACAACGCAACGCGGCCGAGCGCGCGAGGAAGCGTAGAGGGAGCAAGAATCTTCAATCGACTCGTGAGAGTCGGTCCCGTGAGCGCATGGGCGAGTCGCTCGGAGAGCGACGAGTCGGGCCCTGGGTCGCGTGGATCCAGGGGAGTGGACTGCTCGGCGAACTCGACTCCTCCGACGCCAAGGGATTCGACTATATCACGGCGGGATCGACGTTAGGGGCTGACCGCGCACTGACGGAGGACGTTCGATTCGGCTTCGCTCTGGCGGGGATGTATAACCGGTTCGAAGCCAACGAGAGTGACGACAAGGGAGATGGCGGTTCCGTCGAAGGGACGCTCTATGGTGCCTGGCTCGGGGATCCGGTCGAGGTGCTGATCGGTGCACGCTATGCCCATGCCTGGGTCGAGAGCGAACGCGTGATTCAGGTCGGATTCGAGTCGGACAAAGCGGATGGTGATTTCGAGGGAGACATCTTCGGCGCCTATGTCGAGTTGACGCGGGGCTTCGAGTTGCCCCAGGCGATCGAAATCGCCCCCTTGGTGAGTGTCGCCTACACGCGTCTGGCCTGGGGCGACTTCGACGAAGGCGGTCCGAGTCCCCTGCGTATGGAGGTGGACGAACAGGACATCGATTCCCTGGTGACCTCGCTCGGGTTCCGAATCGCCACCGAGCGCGAGATGGACGATGGATTTGTCTTCCGTCCCCGCTTCAAGGCGCTCTGGAACCACGAATGGGCCGACACTGATCGCGAGATCTCGGGGAATTTCGCGAGCGATCCGACGACGGGACTCGGTCCCTTCCGAGTCGAGGGCGCGGAGATTCCGAGCGACCACGCGGAATTGTCCGTGGGCTGGGAAGTCAGTTATGTCTCGAGAGCGAATCTCTACCTGAATTGGGATGGTCGCTTTGGCGAGGATCTGATCGAGAATTCGATTTCGGTCGGTGCGCGGGTCATCTGGTAGACAATCGGGCGCGGAAAGCGATTTCGAGGGATTCGCAGAGAACCGGGATCGCGCCGCAGGATCGGCGTCGAGTGGGATTACCGTGCGGTCGGTCGGTATGTTCCCGCTTCGATGCGGTGATGGGATTGCCGGGTTGACGAAAGGATCGCTCGCGAGATGAATCGTTTTCGGTTCCACGCGTGGGCTCGAGCATGTCTCTTCGGAGTCCTGTTCGCGCTCGCCGGTTGTGAAGCAGAAAACCCGCCTGTCGTGCCGCCCGATTCAGATGTCCCGACCGTTGAGATCGGGTCATCCGTCATCGAACCCGTCGCCGAACCCGCCGCCACGAGTCCAGCCTCGTACGTGACGAGCGCAGCCTGCCGGGGCTGTCATCCGACGGAGGTCCTGGCCTGGATGGGCTCTCAGCACGATCGAGCCATGGAAATCGCGACCGATGAGACGGTCCTCGGCGATTTCGAGGACGCGTCGTTCGAAGAGTTCGGCCAGTCCTGGCGATTCTTCCGCCGCGACGGTGCCTTCCTCGTGAATACGGTTGGGCCAAACGGATCACGGGCCGACTTCGAGATCCTTTACACCTTCGGCGTCGATCCACTGCAACAATATCTCGTTGCGTTGCCCGGCGGGCGTTTGCAAGCGCTGAGCGTCGCCTGGGATTCTCGTCGGCCAGCCGCTGGCGGACAACGCTGGTTTTCACTGTTCCCGGACGAAAAAATTGAGCCCGGCGATGTGCTGCACTGGACCGGAATCGCAAATCGCTGGAACACGATGTGTGCGCACTGCCACTCGACGAATGTGCGCAAGAACTTCGATTTCTCCGAGGCGAGCTACGACACGAGCTGGTCCGAGATCGATGTCGCCTGCGAGGCGTGCCACGGACCTGGATCGCTTCACCTCGAATGGGTGGAGTCCGGCGCGGATCCATCCAGGGATCACGGTTTTGGGCGCGAATTGGGTGCGAAGGTCGATGTGCGCTGGACGATGAACCCCACGACCGGAATCGCGTTTCGTGTTCCGCCGCAAGGCGACGACTCGGAAATCGAGATCTGCTCCGGCTGTCATTCGCGCCGGGCATTGATCAGCGAAGAATCGAAAGACACGCGATTCCTGGATCGACACATGCCGGCGCTGCTCGACGAGGGTCTCTACTTCCCCGATGGACAGATTCAGGACGAGGTGTACGTCTATGGCTCCTTCATGCAGAGCCGGATGGCTCGTGCGGGGGTGCGCTGTGGAGATTGTCATGATCCCCATTCGCTCGAGTTGCGCGAATCCGGGGATGCGCTCTGTGCGCAATGCCACGCGCCCTCTGTCTTTGCTGTGAGTTCGCACCATCAGCATCCGGAGGCATCACCCGGTGCCCGTTGCGTTGAATGCCACATGCCGTCGCGTACCTATATGGTCGTCGACGATCGACGGGACCACAGTTTCCGGATCCCACGCCCGGACCTCACCACGGAACTGGGTGTCCCCAACGCATGTAATGGCTGCCATGCAGATCGGGATGCGTTGTGGGCGGCCCGTGAGATCGCCGGCTGGCCTGGACGGAGGGGGGCACCTCCCGAGCGTGATTCGCCGCGGCCTTCACCCCATCCTTCATCCCGTCCCCCGTCCCACCTCCCGTCCCACCTCCCATCCCACCCCCCATCCCACTACGGCCAGGCGCTTGCGGCCGGAAGAATCGGCGCTGTGGATGGCCCGGTGAAACTGCTCGCGCTCGCGACAGATCCGGGCTCCCCCGCAATTGCCCGCGCGAGTGCGGTGTCGCTGCTCTCTCGCTACCCCGGCGTCGTGCTCGTCGAAGCGATTCGCGAGGCGACGGCGGACGCTGCGCCGCTGGTGCGGCTTGCGGCGGTGCGGGCGGCGGATTCGTTACCCGTCGACGCACGGATCGGCCTGATCGGCCGACTGTTACGCGACCCGCTTCGCGCGGTTCGGATCGAAGCGGCGCGCGCATTGGCTGGTGCGGATCCCGAGCGTCTGGGGGGTCACCTGGCGCGCGCGCGCGGCCCGGCCCTCGCCGAATACCGGCACGCACAGCAGCTCGATGCCGACCGGCCGACCTCACACGTGAACCTGG
>SMVB01067085.1_pt1 | contig 29359 bp, 18 predicted proteins | sample 2456461 | NCBI WGS metagenome assembly SMVB01 (sample SAMN11095934, study PRJNA526329) | marine sediment metagenome | biome: Marine sediment; feature: Surficial sediment; material: Deep marine sediment; isolation source: Hadal surficial sediment | place: Pacific Ocean | collected 2014-05 | depth... | reverse complement strand
GTCACATCTTGGCGGCCCTCCACGTCCCTGGCGTTGTTGCGCTTCCTCGAAATACTCCCGGTATTCCTCGTTCAGCGCGCCTAGCCAGGAACGCGGATGACTTGCCAAGCTATAACGCGGATTTCTGCAACGAAGCACTAGCCCGGACATCTGGGTCCGAGGACGGCACCTCAAGCTAAGTCGCTTGAGGGCAGCTGAGGCTTCTTAGCCGGGCGCGAGGTCAGATCAGCACCGTGGCCACGCCGGTGAGCACGAGAGCTGCGGCCCAGAGCAAGTCGAGGTTGATCCAGGCCCGACGCAGGAACAGGACGCCGAAGTACTCGTACACGACGGTCGCCACCACGCCGGTGACTGCGAGATAGCCGACCGTGTGTACAAGCGCCGCGATGAGCCCGGCGAGGACGCCCGCAGTGGCCGGGAGGCCCAGTGCCGCCGGGCTCTCGGTGCCCAATAGCAGCGGTGTCACCATGAGCCCGGCACCGTGGGCTGAAGCCATCAGAAACGACCACACCACCAGGTTCCAAAGCGACATTTTCATGCCGCCGTATCGTGGATGCCGCGAGCGCACAAGCTTGGTTGCGCCGAAGCTGATCAGCAGCGCGGCGACCACCAGCTTCAACGTTCCGATGGGCAGCACGACACCGGCCGCTACCGCCGCGAGTAACGCCACGGCCACCGCGAGGGCATGCCCGATGGCAAGCGGTACGAGCGTCAGCCATACGGTTGCGCGGCGCCGCTCCTGCATTCCCAAGCCGACGGCAAACAGCCATCCCATGGCCGGATTGATGCCATGGAACGCACCTAGCGCCAGCAGGGTCGCCCAGGCCAATGGGAGGACCTATGAGAAGCAGTACGAGTCCGAAGAGGCATCGCCTCCCTCCAACCGTACCTGGTGTACTCGCATACCGCCCGTCTCGAGGAGGAATCGCGAGTCCAGCTCCATACCACCGCTGGGGTCGGCATCGAGCTTCACCATCCATCCCTGGATTCCGTCGGGGTAAAATTGGGCGTCCCACGGCGAGTACAGCGAGTTGGTGAGGTACACGCGGCGCCCGTCGCGGCTCACCTCGACCATCTGCGGGCCGCCATTGAGTGGCTGATCCGGCTTGGCTACGTGCGCGGAGCGATTGATGATGCCGCCGAGCTTCACGTTGCTCCTGAGCACAGGGTTGTCTGGGTCGGAGACGTCGTACTGGTGGAACTCCCCGGTCCCCCAGCAAGAGACATAGAGAAACTTGTCGTCCACCGACAGGTCGATGTCGGTGATCAGCGGGGGTACGGCGCCGAACCCTTTGAGCAACTCGGGCAGATCATCCGCATCGGCCGGTTGCGCCGGGATCGTCACCACCTTCTTGACCGTCCAGCCTGCATCGCCGTTGCCGTCGCCCTTGCGCCAGAGCCAGATCGAGCCGGAGAGGTCCTCCAGCGACACGACGACGCCGACGAACCCGTAGGCATGGGCTGGGTCGTGGGCGGGCCGCACCTCGAGCACCATCTGCTGCTCCGCACCGAGATCCAGGGTCTGCAAGTGGGTGCGCTTTTTCAGGTCCCACACATGGAGCGCATGGCCGTACTTGCCGGCCAGCAACAGCTCGGGATTGAGCCCGTCGGCCACCATGCTGGGGGTGCCCCACTCACTGGTAATCACGATGTCGTGGCCGAGATGCCAACCGAAGTCGTAGGCGAGCTCCTGCGGGCCTCGGTCGGCTTCCCATCGACCGCCGAGCTCGAAGGTCTCGTGGTCCATGGTGAAGAGCCCGCCCGGCCCCTCGCCGGCGGCGTTGCCGAGGGCGCTGATGTAGATCCCGTCGGGGCCGCAATGCACCGTATGCGGGGCGCTGTAGCCGGTCTTTTCGGCCAGTTCATCGGCCTCGATCGTCTTGATGACCCTGGGTTTGCGCGGATCCGGTTGCGTGTCGAGGATGTGGATCCGGGAGGAGTGGATCCCGGGCACCACAAGGTAGCGTCGCTCGATATGCGGATGGGGCGCGTACGGGCACAGACACGAGCTGCAGGCGTTCCAGCCGAAGTGATGCAGCTCGTCCCCTGCCCCCGGCATGTCGACCTGGTTGATGAGCGTCCCGTACTCGGAGGAATCGGGATCGACATCGACAACGCCGATGGCGTCAGGTTTTCCATCGGCGTTGGCGTTGAGCATCGAGACGTAGGCGATTCCCTCTGGGTCAGCCTTCGCAGCATCCTTGGGTGAAGGGTAGAAGCTGGGATCGGGCCTGAGCGTAGCCATGTCAGGTGCCTCCTCGCGGTGGGTGTGTCCGCTCACTCCCCCCCTGCTCGGCGGACCACAGACGGCATGATAGAGCGGTGCGCAGCAGCGTAGCTTCAGGGCTCGTCGGTATCAACCGACTGGTCGGGCCCACCGCTATTCGAGCTCGAGCGGGCGCCTCCGTGGGCGCGGTCGCCGGTGAGGCGTTCCCCGCGAATCCTTGATCCCTAAGGGCTTTCTTTCAGCATCTCCGCCAGCCGATCGAGCCCCATCATGACGTTGTCCATCGGCGGCCCGAACGAAAAGCGCATCCATTTCTGGTAGGGCGATGGGCCGGAGCGGGCGCCGCCGGGATTGACGTCGAAGAACTTGCCGGGGACCGTCATGACCTGGTGGTCGAGGGCGCGCCAGAAGAACTCCATGGCGTCGTCGAAGGGCTCCGGGAGCTGGTCGAGGTTGGCCCAGCAGTAGAACGTCGATAACGGCCTGCGGGCGAAGCGGATGCCCATCGCCTCGAGTCGTTCCACCATCACGTTGCGCTTCTTGGCGAAGTTTCGGCGCAGCGCGGTGGTTTCCTGGTCGGCGCGGGCAGGTTCGAGCACCTGGAGCGCGGCAAGTTGCGCGATGCGCGATGGCCCGCCGTCGATCGAGCTCGCGGTGCGTGCCATGCTCTCGACCATTGCTTTCGGCCCGACCACCCAGCCGACCCGCCATCCCGGATAGCGGAAGCTCTTGGTCAGCCCATCGAACAAGACGATCGGGTCCTTCTCGACGTCCTCGACGAACGCCGCCCCGCTCACCGGCCCAGCGGCCGGCTCGCCCTCGTCCGTGTAGATGAAGTGGCTGTAGAACTCGTCGAGCAGCAGGGTGACGCGGCGCTCACGCGAGGTGCGCACGAACGACTCGAGCTCGCCCCCCTGGATGACATTCCCCGTCGGGTTGCACGGGTTCGAGATGATGAAGGCGTCGAGGTCGTGCTCCCGGACGGCGGCGGCGTAGTCCTCGGCGGTGAGCTGGAACCCTGCGGCCTCGTCGGTGCGCACGGCGATCGGGTCGAGGCGCGCCAGGTGGAGGTTGAACATGTCTTCATAGGCGGTGTAGTCGGGCAGTTGGTAGCCGATCTTCACGGCGCCGAGCGCCGCCATCGCCCGGCTCAGCGCCAGGCGGCCACCGCTGGCGACGGCGACGTTGTCGGCTGAATACTGCGAAGGCATGCCGCGCCGGTAGAGGCGATTGTAGTGTGCCGCCACCGCTTCGCGGAGCTCGTCGATGCCTTCGAGGCGCCCGTAGGCGTGATCTTCGGGGCGGATTCGGACCTCCTCGATTCGAGGTGGAGCCCCCGCGTACGGTCCGACCTCCGGCTGGCCCTGGCCGAGGTTGCTCCAGTCCGGATGGCCGTTCCAGAAACCGCGCTTGTGGGCCTCGTCGACGACGAAGATGACCCCCATGTAAGGAACCTCGCGAAAGGCGCCACGCGGCGAGCTACGGTCGATCGAGTCGTCGAGCATCGAGGAAATGTACTGCAACGTCCAGAGGGCCGCGAACCGGCGGGTGCCGATGGGTGCGCTGTGTCGAGGAGAGCCGCGGCTACCTCCTGAACTCGATCGAGCTCTCCCACCCGCTCGAGAGCATCAACTTCCCGTAGGGCGTGCTATTCCAGTACGCCGAGGTCGCGGAAGATGGTGAAGATATCGCCGTTGATGTAGTCGTTCTCGACCAGGTTGAGCAGCCAGAAGGAGTCGTGGATCTCCTCGATGAGCCGGCGTGGCGTGCTCCCCTCGTCGTAGAGATTGGCCCATTCCTCGCGCCAGATCTCGAACGCTTCGTCCTTCCATACGTGGAACGTCTGTGCATCGACGACGGTCGGCTGGATGATTTCCTTGCCCGGGAAGATGCCCCAGGTGACGGCGCTGACGGCGTCGGGACGCAGGTTGGAGTGGGTTTCGCCCGCGAGGTTTACCGCCTGGTAGCTGAGCGTCGGGAAGTCGTCGACGCGGGCCAAGAAAGCCCGCAGTTTGTCGTCTGACAGGAACAGCTCCAGGTACGCCTTCTGGTAAACGATGCCGTTGGCGCCGCCCCAGCCGACCTCCGGGTCGTCGGAGGGCGCGCCGGTGACCTGCGGTTGGCTGTTGATCGTCAGAAATCCGGCCCTGTTCAAAGCGACGAGCTCGGCGGAGATGCGCCGCGTCTCCGCCTGGATCCTGCCGTCGACCCACGGAAACAGGTCGATCTCGCCGGCGCAGAATTTCGTGAACACCTCGTAGATGTCCTCGAAGCTGCCCGGCTCGCCGTAAGCCTCGAGCAGCTTCTGGTCCTTTTCCTTGAGGCCGATGCCGCGACGCAGCAAGTAATAGTCGTGCAACGTTCCGAACGACGGGCTGCTGCGGTCTCCCCAACGGCCGTTGGGGAACTCGTCCCAGTCCATCGTGCGCGCCAGGTAGCTCTTCGGCCGGTTGCTCCAGAAGATCGGGCGGACGTCTTCCTCGCGCCGGGTCGGAAAGGTCGACGGACGCCACGGTAGTTGCCGGTCGACGGCCAGCCCGTTGATCGCATCGAGACCCTCGAGGATCCGCGTGACGGGGGACTGCAGGTTCAGCGTGTAGAAGTGGTAGCCCGGGGCGCCGAGCTCGATGAGCTTCTCGCACATCTCGATGCAGAGCTCGACGCCGTAGCGGCGGACCGCGGCGTCGTCCTGCCGCATCGGCTCGAGGTGATCCCAGACGGGCTGCGGCACGTTGACCCCGGTGAACTGCACGAACTTCTTGAAGCGATCGAACGTCTGGATCGGGAATAGGCCCGGAACGATCGGACACGTGATGTCTTGCTCGTCGCACCGTTGCAGAAAACTGGCATATTCGTCGATGTCGAAAAAAAGCTGCGTGATGACGAAATCGGCGCCGCAATCGACTTTGTGCTTCAGGTGGGAGGTGCAGGTGTCCTTATCGGCCGCCTCGAGGTGCCCCTCGGGATAGCCGGCGACGGCGATGCAGAATTCGTCACCGAAGCGCTCCCGAATATGGCTGACGAGCTCGTGGGCGTAGCTGAAGCCGCCGTCGACGCGCTCCCACACGCTGCTGTCGCGCGGCGGGTCACCGCGCAGCGCCAGGATGTTGCGGATGCCGGCGTCGCGTGCCTTCTCGAGGACTTCATCGAGGTGTTCGACGGACATGTTGGTGCAGGTCAGGTGCATCATCACGTCGAGACCGAAGAATTTCTGCAGGTTTTCGCCGATGCCGAGCGTCCTGTCGCTCGTCGAGCCGCCCGCCCCCCAGGTGATGTCGACGAAGACCGGCTCGAGCGCGGCCATCCGCTCGATGCGCGCATAGAGGTTGTGAAGCCCGTCCTCGGTAGCCGGCGGGAAGTACTCGAACGAGTAGAACGGCTTCTTCGCCTCGATGCGCTGGTTGATCTTGTCGATGATGTGCATGGTGTGCCCGAAGGACGAATCTTAGCCCGGATATCTCAACGGGTCGCGAAGCGAGCGCCCGCCATCGCGCTCCCGCAGCCGTGACCCGTTGAGATATCCGGGCTAGCTTGAAGCCCTGTGCCAGCTCCATGAGCCCGACCCAATTAGGGTTGTACCACGGCCTGCTAGACTGCGTCGCCATGAGCCGAGAATCCCCCGAGTTTGCCCCTTCGGCCTCCTTGTTCGTCGCCGCGATCTTCGACCTCGACGGCCTGCTGATCGACTCGGAGCCGCTCTGGCGTCGGGCTGAGATCGAGGTGTTCTCCACCGTCGGCGTTGCACTGACCGAGGCGGAATGTCACCGGACCACTGGGCTGCGCACCGATCAGGTCGCCGCGTACTGGCTCGAGCGCCGGCCATGGGACACGGAGCGCACGCCCGCGGCCGAGATCGTCCGCGGCATCAACCGGCGCGTCATCAAGCTCATCGGGGAGTGCGGCGAGGCCAAAGAAGGCGTGGCGCACGCGATCGATTTCATGCGTGCCCGCGGGCTGAGGTTGGCGCTGGCTTCGTCGTCGACGATGTCGGTGGTTGGGGCGGCGATCGACCGCTTGGGGATCCGCGACGCCTTCGAGGTGGTGCATTCGGCTGATTTCGAGGCCCACAGCAAGCCGGCCCCTGACGTCTATCTCGGTGCCGCCCAGCGGCTCGGTGTCGAGCCGGCGCGCTGTATCGCGCTGGAAGACTCCGTCCCCGGCGTCGAGGCCGCGAAGGCCGCCGGCATGTGCTGCATCCGGTTTCCCGAGCACGACGGGCCGGCCTCGAACGCCGACCTCGAGTTGAGGGCCCTGACCGACCTTGACGACGAAGCATGGCGTGTCCTGGCAAACACCGTTCCCTCTTCCGTCGACAGTTGCGTCCCGGCGCCCGGCTGACGCCATCTGCCGGCCGCGTCCCGGCGCACGGCTGTCGGCTTCCTTCCGGCGCCCGATGGGCGATCTTTTCCCGGCGCGAAGGGGTCCCGTTGGCAATGTGTGACAGTTGTCGCAGTATAAGTGCGACAGTTGTCGCATGATGGAGAAGCTGATGCCCAAATCGCTGCCCAACCTGTCCCGTTTCGAGCTCCAATGCCTGCGGATGTTCTGGGAGGAGGACGAGGCCACCGTCCGGGAGATCCATGGCCGGCTCGAGAACGCGCCCAGCTATTCGACCGTTCGGAAGATCGTCGAGCGCCTCGAGGGCAAAGGCGCCGTCGAGCGGGTACGCCGGGACGGCAAGGCCTGGGTGTATCGCTCCGCGATTGCGCCGACTCCGATGATCCAGCGGGAGATCCGTCGTTTTCTCGACGGCCTGTTCAACGGCTCGGCGGTGCCCTTGGTGGCTCACCTCGCCGAGATGGACGCGCTCACCCTCGAGGATCTGAAGGAAATCGAGAAGGCGGCCGCCGGCCGCGGGGACGAGGAGGACGCGTCATGAGCGCCCTGTGGCTCGGTGTTCTGGCGCACCTGTGGCACACGACGGTGGTGCTGCTGGTGCTCGGTGCTCTCGCAATGCTGCTGCGCCGCGCCCCGGCTCGCTACCAGGAGTGTCTGTGGACCGCGGGTCTGCTCAAGTTGCTCGTCCCGTTGCCGCTGGTCGCCGTGTTCTGGCCGGCATTCACGCGTCTCGGAGCTGCGGTGGGGCGGCAGGGGACCATCGGGCCGGCGATCAAAACCTTGTCGCGGCTCGCCAACCCCGGGCTGCTGTGGATGCCGCCGGGCGAGACGACCGGGGCGGGCCTCGTCGGCGCCGATGCTGGCGGCCGCGACGATCGTTTGGGGACTTGGCGTGGTGGCCCTCCTGATGTTCTGGTGGCAGCGGGGTCGGGTCTCGATTCCCGGCGGGCGCGAGCCGTGGCACGCTTCTCGAGAGATCGTCGAGCGTGTGACGCGTGCCGCCCGCGAGGCGAACGTGCCGTTGAATCGAGTCCGGATCACCGACTTGACCGTCGTGCCGTGTGTGCGCAACCTTCGGCGTCCCCTGATCGTGCTCTCGACCGCTGTGGTTGAGACCCTTGGCCCCGAAGAGCTGCGCGCCGTCCTGGTGCACGAGAACGCCCACCGGCGGCGCGGCGACCTCTGGCGCGGTGTGGCGCACGGACTCGCGACCTGTGTGTTTTTTTCTATCCGCCGGCCTGGTGGCTGAAGCGCCGGCTGCAACAGAGCGCCGAGCTGGCGTGTGACGAAGCGGTGCTGGCGGCCGGAATCGACGGCCGGACCTATTCCAGGGCGCTGGCGGCGACCGTCAGCCTCGGGCTCGCCGCTCCCGTTGCGACGGCGCTGATCGGGCGCAACTCTCTGTTACGCGAGCGCCTCGAGCGCATTCGCACCCCCGAAAGGTACAGGATCATGAACCGACATCGATTCGCGGTTTTGGCGGGCTTCGTCGCGGCGGTCGCCATTTCGTTTATCCCGGTTGCGGATGGCGGACGGTCGGCGGCCGCCGCCGGCGAGCCGCAGCAGGGCGGTCAGTGGCTGCCGGCCTCCGACATCGTCGGTCTCAACGGCATCGCGACGTTGGTCGAGATGCGCTACCGCGACGTTCCGCTCTCCTTCGTTTTCGAGCAGCTCGGCGACCGCGTCGGCTTCTCGGTGCAGTTCGAGGGCGACGGTAACTTCAGCGAGCGTACGTCGGTGGGGTTCGCCCGGTTGTCGGTGCGCGACGTTTTCGAGCTGCTCGCGAGCGACGCCGGCATCGAGTTCCGCGTTCCGGATGCCCGCACGTTGGTGGTGCGCATGTGGGCACCGGTGACGGAACGTGCACGGCGCAAGGTGGTCCGTCGTTTTCCGTCTCGACGGGGGCCCCCGGAAGGCCCTCCCTATCGAGTCGGCGGCGACATCCAAGAGCCCGAGAAGATCTACCACGTCAATCCGGAGTACCCGGAGCTCGCGCGTCGGGCCCGCTTGGACGGCTTCATCATGCTCCAGGCCGTGATCGACAGGGAAGGGAACGTCAAGGACGTCTCGGTGCTGCGTGGCCTCGGCCTCGGCCTCGACGAAGCGGCCGTCGACAGCCGTTACGCAGTGGCGCTACACGCCGACGCTGTACAACGGTGAGCCCGTCGAGGTCGTGTTGACTGTCACCGTTGTCTTCCAGCTGATCCAGTAGCTTCGTCGGCTAGCCCGGGCGCTCAGTCGCGTCGCAGGATTCCCAGCGTCAGGTGCGAGGGCAGCTCCGGCGATCGGTAGATCGTCTGCGTCGCCGTCTGGAAGTCGTCCTCGGTCGCCGTGTAAATATCGACGAAGGTCTGCGGATTCCGATCGATCACCGGGAACCAGGAGCTTTGCACCTGCACCATGATGCGGTGGCCCGCCTTGAAGGTGTGGAAGCGGTCGCGCAGGTCGAACTCGATTCTGGTGGGCTCTCCGGGAACCATGGGCTCGGGGTTCTCGTAGCTGTTGCGGAACTTGGCCCGGAAGACCTCGCCGGCGAGCAGCATCTGGAAGTCACCCATGGGCACCGGGCAGTCGGGATTGTTCGGCGTATCGCCCGGGAGCACGTCGATGAGCTTGACGATCCAATCGGAGTCGGTGCCGGTGGTCGATGCGTACAGCGTGGCGATGATGGAACCGGCGATGGTGACGTCTTCGGTGAGCATCTCGGACTCGTACACCAGCACGTCGGGCCGGGTGGCGGCAAAGCGCTGGTCCTCGATCATCCACAGGTGCCCCTGCGTGGTGCGGTACTCGGCCGAGAACGGCACCGGCTTGTCGGGGTCGCTGATGTATCGGTCGTAGGCTTCGGTCCCGGCAGCGCCGCCGCGACCGGCGGCACCGCGGCCACTGGTTTCGCCGCCGGTTCGGCCGGCAACGGCTGGAGTGCCGGTCGCCGGCGGGTCCCACGACAGCGTGCCGCCGGCGCCGAAGTACAAAGATCTCCGCTCGACGCCGGGCGGCGGCCACTGGCCGAAGCGCCGCCACTCGTTGGCGCCGGTCTCGAAGACGATCGCCTCGGTTCCCTCCCAGTCGCCGCCGTCGCGCAGGAAGTGGTTGAAGAACGGGTACTGCACGTCGCTCTCGAACGTTTCCGACGTGGCGGTGTCGAAGCCGATGCAGCCGAGGGACTCGCCGCTCATGCTGCGCCAGCCGCCGTGCCGCCACGGGCCGACCACCAGCGTGCTCTGGTTCGCGGGGTTCACTTCCTCGAGCGTGTAGTAGATCGACATCGGCCCGTAGAAATCCTCGGCGTCGAACCAGCCGGCGACGTTGAGCACCGGATGGGTGATGTCATCGAGACTGACCAGCGCGTTCTGGTTCTGCCAGTAGTCGTCGTAGGCGCCGTGCTCCATGAACTCGTTCCACGCCGGCACGTCGTCGTGGAAGAAGAGCTCGTTGATGTTCGCCAGCGGGCCGATGTCGAGGAAGAAGTCGTAGCCCCAGGGGGTGCCGTAGTCGAAGCGCCGGCTGCGCTGCTCGGTGGGCTCGTCGCGTCGCCGGGCGTTGTTCGACAGCCAGGCGAAGGCGTACATCAGCCGGAAGGCGCCATTGTGGTGCCAATCGTCACCGATGAACATGTCCGCCGGTGACGCCTGCGGCGAGGAGGCTTTCAGCGCCGGGTGGGCGTTGACCATGCCCATGACCGTTTGCCAGCCTGGATACGAGATGCCCCACTGGCCGACCCGGCCGTTGTGGCCGGGGACGTTGTTCAACACCCACTCGATGGTGTCGTAGTTGTCGGTGCTTTCGTCGGCGTCGGTGGGCCCGGCGCCCGGCCGGTTCAACGGCTTGATGACCTGGAACTCGCCCGCCGAGCGATAGGTGCCGCGGGCGTCCTGGAAGACGAAGATGTAGCCGTCGCGGTCGAACTGTTCGGTCGGCCCGAGCGGGCTGCGATACGCGTCGGGGCCGTACGGCCCGATCGAGTACGGCGTGCGGAACAACATGATGGGGTACTGCTTCGACGTGTCGCGTGGCGTGTAGACGATGGTAAACAGCTCCACGCCGTCGCGCATCGGCACCATGTACTCCGACTTCGCGTAGTGATCTCGAGTGTCGAAGGGCTCTTGTGCTGCGGCAACGCGGGATGGTCCGATCGACATGACCGCGGCAAGGGTTGTGACCAACACGGCAATCACTGCCGCCTGAGCAAGCGGTTTCATGGTTTCTCTCCCGGCGGCCCGGCCGACGCAACCCGCGACCCGGCCGACGTCACTATTGGGTGCTTTCCTTGTCGAGCAACATTCGCTTGAAGAAATCGTCGGCGGCGTTGAATCCCAGCAGCCAACGGTCGAAGAGCAGCGAGTCGTGCACGTCGTCGGGGAACACGATCAGCTCGTAGTACACGCCCTTGGCGCGCAGTAGCTGCACGAGGCCCACGGTCTGGCCGAACGGCACGTTGCGATCGTCGTCGCCGTGCAGGAGCAGCACCGGCGAGGTCCAGCCGTCGATGGCCCCGATCGCCGATGACTCGTAGCTGACGTCGCCCTCGTCGATCGAGTTGCCGCGCAGGTGGACGCCGGCGAGGTCGAAGCCGGCCGCGAAGATGTCCGAATTCCGCGCCAGGCCCTGGGCGGTCAGGATGCCGCCGTACGACAGGCCCCACAGGCCGATGCGCTCAGGGTCGACGTCGGGCCGGTCGCGCAAATACTCCCCGGCGGCCAGCACGTCCTGGTACTCGGAATTGCCGCGGCCACCCGTGTCAGGGGCGTTGCGAAACTCGCGCCCGTAACCGATACCGCTGCGGTAGTTGACCGAGATCGTCACGTAGCCCTGCGACGTGAAGTACTGATTGATCGCGTAGGCCATGTGATAGAAGTGCATGTAGTGGTAGCCGAGTAGCATCTGGCGCACGGGGCCGCCGTGGGTGAACAGCATCGCCGGGCGGCGCTCGCCGGGTTGGATGTCGTTCGGAAGGAATAGCTGGTTGTGAAATTCGACGCCGTCCGCTGCCGTCAGCGTGATGTTTTGCGGCACGACCTGGTGCTGGGTGGGGAACTCTTCGGTCAGCTCGGGGAAGATCACGTCCGCCGTGTTGGAGCCTTCCCTGATGATCGCCACCGACAACGGACGGTTGTAGGCGGCGGTCAACGTCGCGACCCCTCCCGAGGGCAGCGCCGCCGGGTAGGTTTCGATCTCGTCGCCGGAGGTGATCTGCAAAGGTTCGCCACCGCCCGCAGGCGTGCGCCAGATATGGCGACGATCGATGTCGCCGACGTTGGTGGTGTAGAACAGGTAGCGGCCGTCCGGTGAGACGCTGACGAACTCGGCGATCCCTTCACCGGGGGTCAGATCGATCGGCGCGGCGGTCGAGGCCCCCGACGGCGCCGAGCTGCTGTACACGCGGCCGTAGGGGCTGTGCGGCCCATCCGTCGCCGGCGGCACGGCCACCGAATAGTGATGACGCCAGTTGCCCGGTTCGGCCTGAAAGACAACGTTGTCGCCGGCCCACTCGAAGCCGCGCGGGGCGAAGCTGTTGTCGTTGGGCTGGGCCTGCCAGAACTCGCGACCCTCCCCGCTGGCGACGTCGGCGACCCAGAACGACAGCGTATAGCCGCCCGCAAAGGCGGCGCGATGCAGACCGTCGGCGGGGGTGCCGTCGCCGCGGTTACCGCGCAAGCCGCCGCCCCGACCACCCCGACCGCCGCGCCCGCCACCGCCGCCGGCTACTTGCTGGCCGAACGGCTGCCCGGGCCGTCGCACGAAGGCGACGCGGCTGCCGTCGGGCGAGAACGTCGGGTTGGAATCGAAGTCGACGCCAGGCGCCAGATAGCTCACCCGGCGCCGATCGACGTCGTAGATGCCGATGAGGCTGTGGTCGCCGCGCTGCGAGACGAAGGCGATCCTGCTGCCGTCGGGCGACCACACCGGGTTGCCGTTGTTGCCGTACGCGGTGAATAGCTGCGAGTCGGCGTCCTTGCCGCGCGCCGCCGCGAGATTGGGGTCGACCGGGGCACGATGGATCTGGCCGCCGCGGCTGAACAGCACCCAACGACCGTTCGGCGACAGCACCGGGCCGGCACCCTCGGCGACGCGCCAGGCGGGGCCACCGCTGCTGCGTACGGCCCAGATGGCGCGTTCGGCGCCGTCGGCCCCGCTCGTCGGGTTGGCGATCCAGCCGTCGCGGTTTGGCGTGTGGCCGCGCACGAAAACGACGATCGAACCATCGTCCGACAGGGTTACATCGGTCATGTCGTTACCGTCGTCGACCTCCACCGCGGTGAGCTTGACCGGCTCGAAGTCCGGGCCGGCGGCGGTGTACACGTTGCGCCTGCCGCGCTCGTACGAAATCCAGGCGATGCGCTCGGCGGCCCTCGCGGCGGTCACCTCGACCGGGTAGGCAGGGGCGAGGATCTGCTCGATCGTGTACGGACCCGTGCCCGACGCTTGCGGTGCGGCGGCGCCGTGGATCGACGTCGGGGCGATCAGCAGAATCGTGATGAGTACGCCGAGGATGGAGGTCACCGGCCCGGCTCGCGCAGTGGCTACCTGTTGAGATGTCCGGGCTAAGCGTCGCGTGGCTCGTGCCATGGTTGTCTCCGGTTGGGCGGCCCGGGCGCGGGCCGTCGCGATAAGATACGGACGGTGGCAATCTACCGCCTGAGTCGATAGCGACACAACGGCCGGCGAGGGATCGGGGCGGCACTGCGGCGGGCGACAAACGCCCGGTGGGTGGGTACCCCGGCGGTCCTTCCGGCCCCAGCCCGATGAGGCACCTATGAAACAAACGCTCCCCCGGATCGGCTCGACGGTGCTCGCGCTGGCCATGATCGTGGTCGCGGTGACGGCGAGCTCGTCGTTGGCTTCCCCCCAAAGCTCGGTCAAGGCTCTCGTCGGCGGCCGCATCATCGATGGTTTCGGCGGCAAGCCGATCGAGAACGGCGTGATCGTTGTCGACGGTGAGCGCATCGTCGACATGGGGACGATGGCGGAGGTCGACATCCCTGCCGGCGCCGAGATCATCTCCACCGAGGGGATGAGCGTGCTGCCCGGCCTCTGGGACATGCACGTCCACCTGATGATCGTCGGGCACAGCGACTACGACCATTGGGATCGGACGTACCCGCCGCTGTTTCGGGACATCATCATGCCGGCTGCCGCCAAGCAGCTGCTCCACGCGGGTGTGACGAGCGCCCGTGACCTCGGGGCGCCCCTCGATGACATCATTGCGATCCGCGAGGCGATTGCCAACGGCGACATCGAGGGGCCGACCCTCTACGTGTCCGGGCCGTTCATCCAGCACGAGCCGTACCCGGGAACCGAGGCGTTCCGCTGGGGTGTCAACGGCCCGGATGACGCTCGCGCCAAGGTGCGGCGGCTCGCCGAGGCCGGCGTCGACGTCATCAAGCTCATCGATCAGGACCAGATGACGATGGAGGAAGTGCAGGCCGTCGTCGATGAGGCACATTCGCATGGCCTTCCGGTCGTCGCCCACGCCCATCGCCCCGAGGAGATCCGCCGCGGCATCGCCGCCGGCGTCGACAACTTCGAGCACACCGGCCTCGGCACCATGCCCGAGTACCCCGACGACGTCTGGGAGTTGATCAAGGGTCGCGCCAACACGCTCTATTGGACGCCGACGATCACCCCGCTGCTGCTGTACGAGTACACCCGGGACAACCCCGAACGCATCGACGATCCGCGCTGGCACGAAGGGTTGCCCGAAGAGATCGTCGACGACGTCTACGCCTCGCTGCAAGACCTCCAGCGCCTGCCGTACTACCAGCTCATGCCGATCCGGCGGCCGACGCTGCAGCGCAAGATTCAACAATTGCGCGAGGCCGGCGTGGTCATGCTGATCGGCACCGACAGCGGCGTGCCGCTGACCTTCCACAGCGACTCGACCTGGCGCGAGATCGGCTACTGGGTCGAGACCTTCGGCTTCGACGTCATGGAAGCGATTCGCGCCGCGACCTATTGGCCTTCCCTGATGATGGGTGTTGCCGACGACGTTGGAACGTTGGCCGAGGGCAAGGTCGCCGACATCATCGCGGTGCGCGGCGACGTGCTGCGTTACCCGAGCCTGTTGCAGAACGTCGATCTGGTGATGCACCGCGGCCGCCGCGTCAAGTAATCGCGGCAGCTCCGCGAGGACAGCGAAGGCGTATTGGACGATGTGTCGAGCGCCCGAAGCGGCGTGCGCCTTGTCCTCACACGCCCTCGCACTCGCTCGTAGGTATCCGGGCTAGCGCGTTCCGGACGTCCAGACGTCCTCGAGCACCTCGAGCAGCGTCGTCTGCTCCATGCCGTCGGCTCGCAGGGTCACCCGGAAGATCCCCGGCTGCACCGTGGGCCCCTGGTTGGCGTTCTCGTTCTCCGGGTTGGCGCGCAGGTTCCACTGCACGCGATTGAGGCCGGCCGTCGTCGTGCCCTCCAGGTCGCGTACGACGTCGCCGGTGATCGCGTCGGTGATCTGTATCTCGACCGCGCCCGATACGTCATCGGCCAGGTAGTACTGGATCGCCGCGCCGGAGGGCGCGTTTTCGCCCGTCCAGTTCTTGTCACCCGATACCGACCGCCTGCGGATGATGCTGCCCTTCCACAGGATGGCCGGTCGCGGCTCGAAGAGGTGGACGTCGTGCGCCATCACGTCGTCGGTCATCGCTTGCAGCGCCGTGAGGTCATCGAGGATGTAGACGCTACGGCCGTGCGTTGCGAGCAACAGATCGTTGTCGCGCGGGTGCACCAGGACGTCGTCGATTCGAACGACCGGCAGGTTGGGCATGAACCGTTCCCAGTTGCCGCCGTCGTCGAACGAGACGAAGAAGCCGAACTCCGTCCCCGCGTACAGCAGGTTCGGGTTTTTCGGATCCTGGCGAATGGTCCTGACGTTGCCGTACTGCGGCAGGTTCGAGCTGATGTCGGTCCAGCTCTCACCGTAGTCTCGTGTCACGTAGACGTACGGCCTCAGGTCGTTGCTCCGATGGCCGTCGATCGAAACGTAGGCTGTCGCGGCGTCGTGAGCCGAAGCGTCGACGCGCGAGACGTAGTACTCGGTCGTGCCTCCCGGCAGATTACGGCTGACTTCGGTCCAGGTAACGCCACCGTTGCGGCTCACCTGGATGTTGCCGTCGTCGGTTCCGGCCCACAAAATTCCCGGAACCAGCGGCGACTCGGCGAGCGTCGCGATCGTGCTCCAGTTGCTGACCCCGTCGTTGCGCGACGGGATGCACTCGACGCCGCGGCTGTTTTGCCGGCAGCGCTCGACGGCGTTGTAGAAGCCCATGATCTGAACCTCGTCGCGGTCGATGTTCTTGGTCAGATCGGGGCTCATCGTCCACGTGTCGCCGCGGTTCCGCGACGTGAAGAAGTGGTTGGAGCCGGCGTGGATCGTGTCGGCGTTGTGCGGCGAGATGATGAACGGCGTGTTCCAGTTCCAGCGGATCTCGGTGTCGGGATCCGGCGTCGGCACGATGTTGGGTGGGTTGCCTCGGCGTCCTCCACCACCGCGTCCACCGCGTCCACCACGCCCACCTCGACCGCCGGGGCCGCGCGGGCGGATGCCGGTGGTCTCGCCGTCGATGAGGTCGCCGCGGCGAATGTTGCCGTTTTGCGACTCCGAGTAGACGACGGTGAAGTCGGTTGGGTCGACGGCGGTGTAGAAACCGTCGCCGCCGCCGACGCGGTACCAGTCCTGCGCCAGGATCGAACCCTGGCGCACCGAGCTCGGCCCGCACCAGCTACCGTTGTCTTGCAAGCCGGTGCACACGAAGTAGGGCCGTCGCATATCGGCGGAGACGTGATAGGGCTGACCCACCGCCCAGGTGCGCAGCGATTCCCACGTCTCGCCCTGGTCCCAGGTGATATCGATCGAGCCGTCGTTGCCGATCATCATGTGGTCCTGATCGGTAGGATCGATCCAGAAAGCGTGCTGGTCGACGTGACCGTAGCCTTGCAGCGTCTCGAACGTGGCGGCGCCATCGCGCGACTTGTGCACCCGCTGGTCGACGACGTAGACGAGATCGGGATCTTGTGCCGACACGCGGATCTGGCTGAAGTACATCGGCCGGCCGTTCTGGTTGCCGCGAAACTCCCAGCTCGCGCCCTTGTCGGTCGATCTCCAGATGCCGTTCCACTGCGGGTCGGGGGGCTCGTCGCCTTCCTCGGCGAGGCGCTGCCGCTCAGCGATCTCCTCCTCGCTGAGCGGATCTTCGCCGTCGGCGGCGACCTCGATCTGGGCGTAGACGACGTCGGGATTTGCCGCGGTCATGGCCAGCGCGATGCGGCCCATCGTTCCGCTCGGCAGGCCGTTGCCTTCGAGCCGGGTCCAGTTTTCGCCGCCATCTTCGGAAGTCCAGATACCGCTTCCGGGACCACCGCCGACGAAGCAGCACGCCGTCCGGCGGCGCTGGTAGGTGGCCGCGAACAGGAGGTCCGGATTGGAGGGATCCATCACCAGGTCGGTGGCGCCGGTGTTGTCGTCGACGTACAGGACCCTGTTCCAGGTGGCGCCACCATCGGTCGTCTTGAACACCCCACGCTCCGGGTTGGCGCCGAACAACTGGCCGTTGGCCGCCACCCAGACCACGTCCGGGTCGCTCGGGTGCACGATGACGCGGGAGATCGATTGTGTTTCACGCAACCCGATGTGGGTAAAGGTCTCGCCGTTGTCGGTGCTCTTGTACATGCCCTCGCCGAATGACGAGCTCTGGCGATTGTTCGACTCGCCGGTGCCGACGTAGACGATGTCGGGATTCGACGGCGACAGGCCGATGGCGCCGATCGAATGGGTCCCGTAGGTGTCGAAGACGGGATGAAACGTCGTGCCGTTGTTGGTCGTCTTCCACAGACCACCGGTGGCGAAGCCGATGAAGAAGTTCTTCGGGTTCTGCGGGTTGACTGCGATGTCGTCGACGCGGCCTCCCTGGCCCACGGGACCGATCGACCGCCAACGAAATCCCTGCAGCAGCGGGTGGTCGGGGGCGTTGATCAGCTCGCCGGACTGCTGCGCGGTGCCGGGCACGGCGATCGCGGCGACGGCGGTGAGCGCGAAGACCAGGGTGGCGGAACCACGGACGAGACGGGACGAACGCATGGTGGATTCTCCGAAGATGGATGGTCTTGGTACGCTACACGATCTCAGCGCGTTGTTTCCGGGCCGCGCGCGTCGAGTGTGAACTCGGTCAACCGCGCTCGCCGCATCGTGTTCCTCTGGTTGTCGATCATGCTCCCGGATCTCTTTGTGATCGCTTGAAAGCCAGCGCGATATCGTAGCCGAACAGCCCGCGAAGCAGCAAATACGCGAAGCCGTAGGTGATGGCGCCGATCACAATCGAGAGCGCGAAGGCGAGCCATTGGTAGTCGGGTCCGGCGGCCCGTTGGACGCTGTACACGGCGACAGCCATCAGGCTCGACCCGGCCAGCGGAAACGCCACCGCGCCGATGAACTCAGCGGCACGGCACCCGGTGACCTTGATGGCCGAATAGTCGGCTATGGGGTTGCTGACCAGTGACGCAGCGACGACCGCGATCGCCGCCCCTTCGACGCCCCAGCGAACGGTTAGCGGATAGATGATCGCGGCCAGGACGGCGAGTTTCAGGTAGGCGATCTTGGCGATGATATCCGGGCGGCCGGCGCCCTGTAGAAGTGCTCCGACAGTGGCCCCGAGCGATCGGATCAGCCCCCAGACCGCGAGGATCTGCATCGGGACGATCATCGACAGCCAGGGGTTCGACTCCGGCGAGCCCAGGAATAGGCGCACAAACCCCGGCGCCATGAGGATGATCCCGACCGCGAAAGGCGTCGACACGAACATGGTCACCCGCAGGGTTCTGAGGAACGCGTCTCGAAGGCCCGCGGCGTCGTTTTGGAGCTTCGAATACGCGGGAAAGCTGACCGCGGACACGACGTGAGTGATCTCAGTTGCCGGCAGATTTCCGTACAGGTACGCCATGCGGTAGATGCCGAGCGCATCGATGCCCATCATCTTGGCCACGACGATGTCGTCTCCCTCGAGGAGCGCGTACGAGGCGATGCGGGCGCCCCACATCCAGCGCCCGAAACGCGCCAGCAGCTTGGCGCGTTCGCGATCGATCTCGAATCGAACCCGCGGTGCCATCACGTGAGAGATGACCATCCGCGCGCAGCTCCCCGCCAGCATGCCGATGACAAGCGCCCAGGCGCTGCGCAGCGCGAATGCGGCCCAGATCGAGGCGACCAGATCGACCAGAGTGCCGCCGAACTGATAGGCGGAGTATCTGCGGAACTGGAGCTCCTTGTTGAAGATCGTCACCCCGATGTTGGTGAGGCCTAGCAACAGAGCGTTGGCGCTGAGGACCTGCAGCAGCGGCGCGGCAGCCGGCTCCTCGAAGAACGCGGCGACCAGCGGTGCGGCCAGCAAGAGGACAATCGCCAATCCCAGTCCGCGGATCGCCTGCAGCGTCCAGGCGGTGGACAGATACGGCCGGATGTCGTCATCGCGTCGGATCAGGGCGGCGTCGAAGCCCGTGTACGAGAGTGCTTCCACCAACGAAAGTGCCAGCAACGCGATGCCGAACAGCCCGAAGTCGTCCGGCGAAAGTAGGCGCGCCAGCACCGATACGCGAACAATGGCGACCAGCTTGGTGAGTCCCCGTAGACCGGTCGCCCAGGCACCCGCCTCGAGGACGCGGCCCAAGAGCGACCCTTCGGGTTCGATCGGGGGCGAGGGCGGGTCGGTCACGGTCGCGGAGTCCCCCGGCCTTACTGGTGACTTTCCCCGTGAGCCGTGAGGGCCCTGTGTACCCTGAGGGCGACCTTGTTCCAGGTGAACTCTTCCAATGTCCGCCGGCGCCCTGCGCGTCCCATTTCTGTACTCAAGTCCTTGTTGTCCAGTAGCCGTACGATCTTGTCCGCGATTTCTTCAGGACTACGGGCATCCACGATGAACCCGGATACGTCATCAGCGACAGGATCCGCCATTCCTCCGGCGTTTCCTGCAATCACGGGTTTTTCGAAATACCCGGCTTCGAGAAACACAATGCCAAATCCTTCGACCTCGCCCTCTTCCCTGATATCCCTGCTAGCCATCACAAACACATGGCATTTTTGAATCAAGGCATAGACTCCCGCATCCGACATGAACCCCGTAAAGACAACATTTTCTTCAACGTTCAAGTCTCTGGATAATCGCTCCAAACGTTCTCGATCCGGCCCTTCGCCCACAATAATGTAACGGCATTCCGGGTTCTTGTGCGTTATCAGGGCCAACGCTCGAATCGTCATATCCTGGCCCTTGCGGGCAACTAATCGTCCGACGGTTAATACGATCGCATGTTCGTGCTCGTCAATAGCGGGTAAAACCGCCTGAGGCGGTACGAATTGGCTCAAGTAATCGGGGTCTATTCCGCAACCGATCACGGCTATCTTGTCCTCGGCGATGCCGAGTTGTTCAACGAGCCGAGACGTATAGCGGCTGTTACACAAGCTCCCTTGCGCGCCGTTCAATACTCGTGCCATTAGCCAGGCATAAAAAAAACTCCGTTGCGGCTCCACAACGTCATTCCCATGGCACATGACCCAATACGGCAATCCTGTCCACTTGTGGCACAAATAGGCGGCTGTGCCTCCCGGTGACCAGGTCGTGCAAATGATCGCGTCATAGTGTCTTCCCTTGTGGTAACGGACAATGCCTCTGGCAAAAGCCCAAGCTCTACCCAAGGGGGAAGCCGCCGAGTTAACGGTCAATATTGCGGCATCGTCAGCGGCCGTGGCTTGTTTGTCTTCGATCAGAACATCGACGGTGTGATCGAGCTCTCTGAGGCCCTGCACGACGCCTTTGGAGAAGCGGGCGAGCCCACCGCCGCCGACAAGATCCCAATTAACAGTGACGAGCAATATGTTCATGAGCATATGTGCGACCCGACCGTCTGGCGCCATCCGAAGATCTGGTCATCGCCGCGGCTTGCTCTAGCCCGCATATCTCAACGCCCTCCTGCTGCGGGCGCGGAGAAGCGCGCGTCTACGGCGTTGCGCTTGGTCGGGCACCTCGACGTATTGTCCCATACGCCTTGGGTGCCCTTCCGGCGCGCGCCTTGCGTCCACGCCCTTCGCGACGTAAGGGCGTTGAGATATCCCCGGCTAGCATGCACGGGTGGCACGACCTTGGTCATCAGGCTAACGTCCGGACTTCGCACCGGGTGAGATGAAGATGTCGACGCCTATGGCACACGAGCTTTCGCTGCGCCTCCTGGGTCTCTATTACCGGACGCGTTTCGCGCTGGTGCGACCGACCGACTTCGTGCTGACGGGGATTCCTCGCAGCGGAACGAGCCTGCTTTCGACGTTGCTCTGCGAGCCGGACGATTGTTTCTGCTTCAACGAGATCTTCTACGATCCGATGACGCTGCCGTACTTCTTGGCGCGGGAGAAGAAGCGACTCATCCGGGGCGAACCCGTGCCGGCGAAGATGGACGCCGACGGCTCACTCGCGACCGACACCCTGGCGGGTGAGATCGTCGTTGCGCGGCAGGCGTTTCCCCCGAAGCGCAAGGGGGTTGTCGTCGGGTCCAACGTGAACCTCCCGTACCTCGATCGCATCGATGAGATCCTCGCCTATCGATATCGGGTCATCGCGCTGGTTCGAGACCCGGTGTACACGCTGGCCAGTTGGAACAGCGCCAAGGCGCAGGCGATACCCGAAGCACACGTCACGGACGACGATATGAATCCACGCTGGAGCGGGATGAAGTTCCACTCGAGCGATCGCGTCGGTCGTCAGGCGGATATCTGGGAGCACTATGCGCGGTTGATTCTGGACCTCCGCGATCAGGTGAAGATCGTCCGGTATGAGTCTCTGTGCGACGGGCAACAAGCCACAATGGAGACGATCTACGAGTACCTGAGAGTGACACCGCCGGCGCAGACCCGAGAACTGCGCAACATGAACGTCGATTCGCGCTTCAAGGGCCTGGATCAGATCCGCGAGGCCGTCGCCGAACGCTGCCCGTCGCTGCAGGTGCTCGGCTATCGCTGCTGGTAGAAATTGTTCTCAATCCTGCTCGAGGAGGTCGATCGCATCGGCGATGCTCGGGCACGCCACGCGGCTCATGCCTTCGCCGTCGCCTCGATCAAGTCGAGCAACCGGTCGGTTGTTCGCTCAGCGCTGAAATGGCGCGCCCGGATCCGGACTTTCGTGACCCAGTCGTCGCGGTAAACGTCGTCGGCGAGGAAGCGCTGCATCTCGGCGGCCCACGCTTCGACGTCGTCCGCCGCGAGCACGGGTCCGGCGCCGCCCGCAACCTCGGGAAGGCTGCCGCCGCTCGAGACGACAACGGGTATGCCCATGGCCATCGCTTCGGCGACCGGGAGGCCGAAGCCCTCGATCACCGATGCTTGCAGGAGCGCCGTCGCGCCGCGATAGAGCTCGGCCAGCGCGTCGTCGGGGACCCCCCCGGCCCACACGACGCGATCCGAGACGCCCAACTGTCCGGCCAAGGATTCCAGCCGCTCGCGATCGGGACCCGATCCCGCGAACACCAACCGTGCACCGTCGGCGTCGCTTTCCGTCCGGGCCCAGGCCCGGAGGATCGTCTCCTGGTTTTTTTGCGGGCAGATGCGGCCCACCGCCAGGAAGTACGGCGATCGGACCCCGAGGGCCTCGAGCGTGCCTTCGGATCGTAGGCCGAGGAATCTCGCATCCACTTCCTCGTGGATCACCGTCAGTCGATCGCGGCCTACGCCGAGGCAATCGACGATGTCGTTTGCCGAGGCTTCCGAGACCGTGACGACACGAGATGCTCGGCGCAGCGACTTTCCGATGTACCAGCGGAACCGGAGGCGAGGCAGGGTCGACAAGCCTCCCTGGCCGGCCGGCAAGACGAGGGGGTGCATGTCGTGGGCGACGACGATTGTCGGGCATGGTGCGTTCCACGGGCCCTTGGGGTAGGGCGAGAAGAAAACGTCGTGGGGATCGGCGCGCAGCAGGCTCGGGATCGTGCGCTGGTCGACGATCGGCGTGACGGCCATAGGCATTTCGAGATAGGCGATCGAGTCGTCGGTGACACGCCGTTCGTAGCCGGGATGCAGGAAGAGCGTCCACCGCCACGCGGGCCGGGCGTCGAGGGCACGCCGCAGGACGGTTTCGAGGTAACGCCCGATACCCGTGTGTCTCCCCGGCGCCCACTCGCGGGCATCGACACCGATTCGCATGACCTACGTCCTTTACCGGCCGTCTGTCCCGCCCTCGTACACGATGTGCCCGCCGACGATCGTATACAGAACCTTGGCGTCGAGCAGCTCTGCCGGGTCGTCGTTGCCGGCCTCGACGAGGTTGGTATCGAACACCGCGATGTCGGCGAGCTTGCCGGGGGTCAGCGTTCCCTTGATATGTTCATCGAACGTCGCCCAGGCGGGGTTCTTGGTGTAGGCCTCGATCGCTTCCTCGATCGTGAGGCGTTGCTCGGGATACCAGCCGTCGGTGGGTTCGCCGCCAAGGGTCTGGCGCGAGACGGCCGCGTAGAGGCCGTAGATCGGGCTCAGGAAGTAGCGCGCCGCGTTGGTCCCCGGGCTGTCGGAGCCGAATACCAGAACGGCGCCATTGTCCTTCAAGGTGCGGAAAGCGTAGGCGCCGAGGTTGCGTTCCGTGCCGATGCGCTCCTCCATCCAGCGCATGTCGTCGGAGACGTGGTACGGGTTCACCTCGGCGACGAGGTTCAACTCGGCGAAGCGGGCGAAGTCGTCGGGGTGCAGGACCTGGGCGTGGATGACGCGCCAGCGATGGTCGGCATCGACCATGTCGTATTTGTTCAGGACCCTCTCGTAGATGTCGAGAACGATCCTGACGCCCTTGTCGCCGATGGCGTGGACGTGCGCCGGCATGCCGGTCTCGACCGCGACCTCGAGAAGCTGCTCGAGGTTGCCGGGGGGCCGATCGGTGTAGGCATCATTGATGCCCATCGACATCCCCCAGCCCTCTTCGGACTCGGGAAACATGATGGTTCGCAGCGAGCCGGGGTTGCCGGGCATGTGGTCGTAGTCCTGGAAAAACAGCGCGCTGGAGCCGCCCATGATGCCGTCGACCCAGGCCTTGAAGCCGACGAACTTGAGCCAATCGTCGCCGAAGCCGGCGGTGATGCCGAGGGCGGCGATGTTCTCCACCTCGAACAGGGTCGGCCGCAGCATCACCCGCACGGTGAGGTCGCCGTTTGCCCGGGTCTGCTGGTAGACGCGCAGCATCGCGGCCGAGGTCAGGTCCTGGATCGTCGTGATGCCGCTTTCGCGGGCTTCCACCTGGACCCGCTCGAACTCGCGCATCATGAGCTCGAACGACTTGGGTGTCTGCGCCCGGCGGACGGCTTGCAACGCGCTGCCGCGCAGGATCCCGGTGAGACGACCGTTGACGTCGCGGTCGAACGAGCCGCCCTCCGGATCCGGTGTGCTGTCGTCGATTCCGGCCATCTGCAACGCTTTGGTGTTTGCCAGGTGCATGCTGCCGTCGAACTTGCTGACCAGCACCGGGTGCTCGCCGGTGAACTCGTCGATCATGTCGCGGTGCGGCGTGAACGGCGCCGCCAGGCCCGTCGTGCCGGCCTCGCCGGCGGAACCCGCCGACCATTGCTCGTAGGCGCCCCACGAGCCGCGGGTGATCCAGGCGCCGGCGGGAAGCCGCGCGGCGGCGCCGCGGATGGCTTCCTTGAACGGCTCTTCTTCGTGGACCTCGAGCAGGTTGACGCCGATCAAGAGGGCACCGGTGGAGCCGACGTGCACGTGCCCGTCGTTGAACCCGGGGCTGACGAACGCACCGCCGACGTCGATGGTGCGGGTGTCAGGGCCGGCGAGGGCCTTGATGTCGCTGTCGCTGCCGACCGCCATGATGGTGCCGTTCTTGATGGCGACCGCTTGCGCCCAGGGCTGCGACTCGTCGACCGTATAGACGGTGCCGTTGATCAGGATCGTGTCCGCGGCTGCACCGCCGCCGCGGGCGGCGGCGCAGCCGCCGGTGGCGGTGCCGAGGAGCAGAAATGCGGCAGCGCATGCGACCGCGGTCCGGCGCCGGCGGCTGATGAGGGCGTCGACGTGCGAGGTGGTGTGACTCACGGGCGGGACCTCCCTGGCGTATGCGTGGCCATTGACGGACGGAATTCTAGCCCGGATATCTCAATGGGTCACGGCTGCGCGAGCGCGACGGCGCGCAAGTACGGCGGTGCCGCTCCAAGGCGATACGGAGGGGCACTGGCGTCATCGCGCCGCCTTGCACCCGGCCCCTTGTCGGCGCAGCCAGGCCCATCACGCTTCCACCACGGGCTAGCGCTGGAGCTTGTCATTCAGATCTCTCAGGAAGCGGGCCATGTCGGCGGCGATGCGGGTCGGGCTGTCGACATCGTTCAGCAGCAGGACCTTGCGGTAGACCTCGCGACCGGAGAGTTCGGTGACCGTCATTTCACCCTCGAGCCGGCGCGGCCGGTCGTTCGACAGCCGGTCGCCGCGAATCGTCATGATGTAGCGGGCCATCGATGGGTCGACCACCACGGCGAGCAAGGGTGCGGCGGCGAGCTCTTGACGCACCGTTCGGAACACCTTGGCCAGCGCTGTGTCCATCAGCAGGTTGGTCGTGTCGGTGTACGGCCGCGCCACCATGATGGTCGGCGCCGACACCCGGGCGTCGAAATCGTCGGGCGCCGGCCCGATGGCGTCGAGACGGGCGAAGTGCGGCCGCAGGTCGGCGCCGGCCTGGCCGGCCTGGATCGCCTGTTCCCAGGCTGCCCGGCTATCGGAGATGTCGATCGAGATCAGCATGGCGAGCTCGTGCATGTCGGCGATGCCGGGGCTCAACGAGGCGGCTTCGAGGGCGTCCTGCTGTGCTTCCTCGAGACGGCCGAGATCACCCCGGGCGATGGCGCGGTTGAAGTACGCCGGCGCGTAGCCGGGGTCAGCGCGGAGGGCGCGGTCGAGGATCAGCAACGCTGATTCCAGCTCGCCCTCGGCGATCAAATCGCTCGCCTGCTCGACGTCGTACTTGGCGGCCTCGGTATCGATCGTCGGGCGGAAGTAGGCCGGTTGATGGATGACCTCGACGTTGTCCCGCGTCACTTCGACGATCACCTCGTGACGGGTGAAGTCCGCGGCGCTGCCGTACTCGCGGTTCGCCGACGTGTAGTAGCCGACGATGTAGGAGCCGTGCAGCCAGGCGAGGACCTCTCGATACCCTGAATCGCTGCCGCGCACCATCTTGCCGCCGGTCGCCGCGGCGAGGGCGGGCAGTACTCCGTCGCGCGCCCAGTCGGGCAACGGTGTGTAGCCGGCGCCACGGCCGCGGCGTCCACCACGACCGCCACGGCCGAAGCCGCCGCCGTCGAGCTCGATCGGGAAGATCGGGATGCCGCTCAACTCCGCCGCCGTCCGTACCGCGTCGGCGTCGTTTCGGCTGGATGAATCGGCGCCGTCGGAGATGACGACGACCGCTTTCCGACGCACAAAGTCGGGATCGTTCTCGCGCCCGGGCGGGATGGTCGAGGGGCAGGGGTTGTTGGCGCGCACCGCAACTCTCTGGGCGCCGCGCGCGTCGGGGTTCAACGATCCGCGCGCCGCGCCGCGCAAGGTCCCACCGGTGTCCGCCGCCCCGAGCTCGCGTAGGCCGATCAGCAGGGCGTCGAACAGCGCCGTGCCCCCGGCGGCGTCGGCTTGCCGCAAGGCGTCGGCGAGGATCTCGTCGTCGGGTGTGCCCCAGACCGATCCGCCGACGTTGGTGCTGAATCCGAGCAGGAAGGCGCAATCGCCGGGCGACAGCGCTTCGAGGAAGTCCCGCGCCCGGCCGCGCCAATCCGCCGATCGCATGCTGCCGCTCAGATCGACGAGAAGGGCGATGTCGAGTGGCGTCTCCGCCGGGGTTAGCACGAGAGCGGTCTGTTGCAACGTGCCGTCTTCGAAGATGCGGAAGTCGGCTGGCGTCAGATCGGCAATCGGAGCGCCGTTGGCGTCGAGCACCGAGACGCTCAGTGTCACCAACTCGACGCGGGCGTCGAAGGCCGCGGCGGCCTGCGAGCCGGATTGCCCGGCGAGCTGCTGCGGCACTAGAACGGCGATCGCCATGGAGGCAAGCTTGCCGAGGTGGCGTGGGGCCGGCGATTTCGATCGCACGTCTATGGACTCCTCGGGAGCGACTGGGGCCGGGGACAATCCTTCCGGTATTTTAGCAGGCCGGGGCCATTCTTTTTGGTGGCCGCGGGCGCCGTTTGCTACAATCTCTCGATACGCAGCCCAGCGATTCATCACCGGCTCGCCTATCCCGGCTGGAGCCCTCGGCTGCACGGCGAAAACTAGGGAGAGCAAGTGCACGCCGACGAGCAGATCGATATTCAAGAGACGGAGACCGAGGTGGATATCGACCTCAAGCTTAGCGCGCCCGAGGCCGACCCGGCCGCGGGCGCCAACCAAACCATCGACATCGAAGACCTCACCGCCGCCGAGTTGCGCTTCGCGTACCGTGTCGCGGTGCGCTCACGCGTCATGGAGGAGTACTTCGTCCGACTGGTGAGCCGGGGCGAGGTGAAGTTCTCTATCTGGGGTCCGGGCGAGGAGATCCACGGAGCCGCTACCGCTCTGGCGCTCTCGAAAGTGTGCGAGCTCGGCAAGTTCGGCATGATCCTGCACTACCGCAACGCCTGTCTCGTACAGATGTGGGCCGAGCTGCACGGCTACACCGACATGACGCTCGACTTGACCCGGCAGCAGTTCTCGCGCCGCACCGACCCGATGACCGGCGGCCGGCAGATGGTCAACCACTTCGACTGCCCCGACCTCGGCCTGCTGCCGGTGCAAAGCCCGGTAGGCATGCAGCTCGGCAAGGCCGCCGGCTACGCCAAAGGCTTCGAGCTTCTGGGCGTCGACGATGGCTTGGTGATGGCCGTCATCGGCGACGGTACGACCGCCGAGGGCGACCTTCACGAAGCCATGAACGCGGCGAGCGTGTGGCAATTGCCGCTCATGATCGTGGTCACCAACAACAAGTTGGCGATCAGCACCGAACCGCACGAAGGACACGGCATCAAGAGCCTGAGAGCCTACGCCGAGGCCTTCGCGTTCGAATATTGCGAGTGCGATGGGCGTGATTTCGGCAACGTCTACCGCACGACGTTGGATGCCGCGACCTATGTTCGCGACCGGCAAAAGCCGCTGCTCATGCTGGTAGACAGCCTGCCGCGCTTGAACGCCCACAGCTCGGCCGCTGACCCGAGCTTCGATCTGACGCAGGAAGACCCGTTGCTGTCGTTCGGTCAGGCGTTGGTCGACAAGGGGATCCTCGGTGAGGGCGACATCGTGCGCCGCATCGAGGGGGAAGGCCGCGATTACTTCGCCCACCACGAGCCCGGCACGATCATGGCCGAGCAGATCGTCGACATGAAGGCGATCCTCTCGCAGGTTCGGGGCGAGGCGGAGCCCGGCCCCGAATCGATCTGGGAGCATATTTACCCGCCGTTTCCCGAGGTCGAGGAAAAGCCCGCCGAGGGCCAGACGTCGATTACCTACGCCGGCGCCATCCGCGCGGCGGCATCGAACATCATCGAGAACTACGGCGGCGTGCTGTGGGGTGAGGACGTCGCCAGCCTCGGCGGCGTCATGACGGCGACAGCGGGCCTGGAGGCGCGTCACCCCGGGCGCGTTATCGATACGCCGCTCAACGAACCGTTGATCGTCGGTACGGCGGTCGGCGCCGGTTTGCACGACGGCCTCGTCGTCATGCCCGAAGTCCAGTTCGCCGACTACTCGCTCAACGCCTTCCACTGGATGGTGTACATGGGCAACCTGTACTGGAGCTCGAACGGTAGTGCGAAGTCCTCGGTGATCCTGCGCATGCCGGTCGATCCGTTCGGCGGCGGCGCGGTGTACCACTCGATGAGCGTCGACGGTTACTTCTCGCCGATCCCCGGCCTCGTTCTGCTGATGCCGACGACCAGTTACGACGTCTACGGCTTACTGATGACCGCCGCCGAGTACGGTGGCCCGGTTATTTGCCTCGAGCCCAAGTTCGGCTACCGGCGGTCGCTCGGTCCCGCCTTTCCGGGGGAGTCAACGGATCCCGAGGAGATCGCCGCGCTCAGAAAGGCGATCGTGCGCGGCGAGATTCCCGACATCGACCCGTCGGTACGAGTGCCGTTCAGCAAGGCGGCGACGCGCCGTTCGGGTGACGACGTGACGATCGTGGCCTGGGGCCGGGCCGTGTGGACATCGATGGAAGCCGCGGCGAGCCTCGCCGACGAAGGCATCGAAGTCGAAGTGATCGACCTGCGGACGCTGGTTCCGCCCGATCTCGAAGCCGTCTACGCCAGCGTCGGTCGCACCAAGCGCCTCGTGGTCGTCTCCGAAGATCGGCCCTTCGCCGGCTTCGTTCGCACCATCCAGGGACACGTCGTGGAGAAGTTTCAAGGCATCCCGACACGCGCCGTTGGGCAGAAGAACGTGCCCGGCATCGCGCAGGCGCTTTCCGTCGAAGAAGCGACGATTCTCGACCGCGATACGGTCGAGACGGCGGTGCGCGAAGTCATGGAAGCGAGCGTCATGACGCCCGCGCCCGCGGCAGAAGAGCGAGCTGCTCCGGCGCCGACTAGCGATGGCGAGCCGCGCGCCACCGCCTGGATCCCGCCGCGCTACTATCTGGGCTGACCCTCGGGGCTCCCCGCGCCGAGAAATGGGCGGGGTTACGAAGCGATTCGCAGCGGCGCCCGGCGCGCACCCCAGCTTCCCGGCGTGGCTTCAAAGACGCCGGCGCATGGCGTGCCGCACTTCGAGCAGGCGCCGGAATCATCGAGCTGCCACCCGGTTAGCTCGTACCAATCACG
>SMVB01255866.1_pt1 | contig 29370 bp, 29 predicted proteins | sample 2456461 | NCBI WGS metagenome assembly SMVB01 (sample SAMN11095934, study PRJNA526329) | marine sediment metagenome | biome: Marine sediment; feature: Surficial sediment; material: Deep marine sediment; isolation source: Hadal surficial sediment | place: Pacific Ocean | collected 2014-05 | depth... | reverse complement strand
CGGAATATCCAAAGAGCGACGATCCTGCCGCGAAAGCTTTGAAGCTCATCTGGTGTCTCGAGAGCGCGGGCGACGATCGACCCGGCAGCCTGTGGGCTGGGACCGTACCCGGCGGGCTCTTCCGGAGCAACGATCGGGGGGAGAGCTGGAGCCTCAACGGAGCGCTCTGGGACGAGCCCGAGCGAGAAAAATGGTTCGGCGGCGGCTATGACGACCCGGGGATCCACTCGGTCTGCGTCGACCCGCGCGACAACCAGCGTGTCGTGCTCGGTGTGTCTTGCGGCGGGGTCTGGATCACCGACAACGAGGGTGAGTCGTGGACCTGCAGCACGAGCGGGATGTTTGCCAACTACATGCCGCCCGAGCGGCGCGAGGATCCCGCTATCCAGGACCCGCATTGTATCGTCCAGTGTGGCGACGTCTTTTGGGCTCAACACCACAACGGGATATTCCGCTCCACCGACAAGGGCGCGAGCTGGAGCGAGGTCCACTCGAAGCCCTCGAGCTTTGGCTTCGCGACCGTGGTGCATCCCACCGATCCCGATACAGCGTGGTTCGTGCCTCTCGACACCGACGAGCGCCGCATTCCCGTCGACGGAAAGGTCGTCGTCTCGCGCACACGAGACGGAGGGAAGAGCATCGAGGTGCTAGAGAACGGGTTGCCTGGAGACCACGCCTACGACGTCGTCTATCGTCACAGCTTCGACATCGATCGCACCGGCGACGTGCTCGCCATGGGATCGACGACCGGCTCTCTTTGGATCTCGGAAGACCAAGGAGACTCGTGGACCACCGTCTCGACGTTTCTCCCGCCTATCTACTGCGCCCGATTCGCCTGAACGCCGTTCGAACAAGGAGCAAAGTGCCATGCAGTTCCCCCAAGATTGGAATATCCCTACCGCGATCCGGCTCCGTCTCGGCGCCAACACGACGGGTCGGCAGCGCGCCCTTGTCGCGGACGGCTACCTCATGCTCGTGCTGCACGAGGTCCCGCGGCACGGCCAGCGGGAGCGTCGCGGCGCGTATTTTCTCCGATCGCCGGATGGGAAGTGGTTGTCGAGCGGGGAAAGCTCCGGCATTCCCAACCTAGCGGAACACGTGAACGATTTCAGCCGGGCCGCGGACGAGCTCGAAGCGAAGTACCAAGCCGCGACGATGGCGCGGGATTATTTCAATGTGCTCGAAGAAGCCGCGCCCATCTTGAGGTCGGCGGGCAAACATGCACTCGAGCCTCCAATCGGCACGCGACGCGGACCACGCGGACCAGGGGCTCATCGGCGTCCGCGACACGGCGGGAGACGTCGTCCGCTCACTCGAGCTTCTCTGTACGGATGCGAAAAACGCGCTCGATTACGACATCGCGAAGAGCACCGAGGAACAAGCGGTGCTGGGGGAGGAAGCGGTGCGCTCGGGTCTACGTCTGAACATTTTGGTAGCCATCTTCTTGCCGCTCACGACGTTGAGCGGGATGTTCGGAATGAACGTCACGACGGGTCTCGAGGGAGCGCCAGCATGGTTCGCGTGGGCCATCTTCGCGCTCGGCGTGGGGATTGGCCTCTTCGTGCGCGGCTGGGTGATGCGCGGCGTCCGGCCGGAGCTCGTCAACCCGCGTGAAGTTGCGAGAAGGCTCTAGCATTATTTTGGACGCCACTGAACCCATCGATGAACCCGCCCGACCAGATTGCAGCCGCGATGAGAGTCAGCCAGGAGTTCGGGCCGGAGCGCGCATGCTAGCGATCAGAGAGGCTCCGCGAGCGCAACCCGGAGATCTCAGAAGACGCCCTTCTTGGGCGCGACTGGGACCCAGGTAACAACGCGCGCAACTCGGGCTCAAACTGGTTGTCAGAGATGAAAGGTGTTCAACGCGTCTCTTTCCCGTTCGCGCTCAGCTCTACCACCTTGGCGCCGCATCGGGAACACATGGGGCTTCTCTTCCCGACGCGACCGACCCAGTCACAGCTCGTGCAACGGCCCTCGAAGTAACCTTTGCTCATGTCCTCCAGAAGCGGGCGATGGTGAAGATAGTGGCGCACCACGCGGCGATAGTTTTTCTGTGCGTCGGCCGAGGTGAGCTCGCGATCGATCTCGAGTCCGACCGCACTGAGCTCACCTGGTTTACTCGGTAAGATCCGGCGCGCGATGGCGACGAGGGCAAACGGGGGAGTGACCTCCGGACAGCCGTCGAAACCGACACTGACACGATCCCCCACTTCCACGCCGTCGGCTGGAGTGATCGAGAGACCGGGAAGATTCACGTCCCGCAGTCTTGCAAAGCGTACAGCGGAGGTGCCGACCGTGATGCGGACGTCCAACGGAAGAGGTACGCGGCGGCCGGAGCGTCGCTCCGCCCCGACGGGAGCCGGTATCGGTCGTTGTTTCGCGCTGGTGTTGTCACCGCGCAGGAAGCGCTGCCCCAGTTGTTTTAGCTTGCTGAAGCTCCCCGTGGAGCGTTCACTTGTTGACGGCATGGTCCCCTCCTGGATTTACTTTCAGGACTTCCCAGTTGGGGCGGTTCGTGTATTTTAGACGCAAGCGCCGACGAACGCAATTCAAAAATGTTACGGCAGAGATTTAAATCATTAGTCGATTCTTAATAGCATCTTGTGTGCACATATGCTTAACATTCACCCGTTTACGTCTCGTCGATGAGAGGGACGCTTACGGTGCTGCGCCTTCGAGACACTCTCGAGGTCGTCGCCGAGAAGGACCGCGGGGAGCCCATCATGGCGATACCGGCGTTCGTTGATGACACGATTTACGTGCGGGCGGGACGCCACTTATACGCGTTCGCGTCGGAAGAACCATAGCCCGGATCAGCTGGCTCAGCTGGTCATGCGAAAAAATTCCTGCTCACCCTTGCTTTCGAGGGCGTCTGTCAGCATCCCGCTCGTGCTTCGGAGTCGCTGGCTCAGCATGCGCGTGATCTTCATGAGCAACTTCACTCCCAGCGCGTGATAGGTGTGGAGGATCTGCGCAAAACCCTTCTGAGTCAAGATGAGCAGGAGCGTGTCCTCGGCTGCGACGGCGGCCGCGGAGCGCGGTTCCTCGTCGACCAACGACATTTCGCCGAAGGCGTGCCCCCGCTCGAATGTAGTAATGACCCGGCGCCCTCGGCTCGAGTCTTTCTTGACGATGTTCACGCTCCCCTTGATAATCAGACACATGTATCGCTCGGGGGTGTTGTCGTTGAAAATTTCCACGCCCTTGTTCACTTCGTAGGTTTGCATACGGTCCGCGATCAGCTCGATCTGCTTCCAGCTGAACTCCTTGGACCACGGCACTTTGTCCAGAAACTCACTCCGCTGCGCACTCGTGTAGGTGGCTTTCGTTAAGCGCAATGAACTGGACTGCGGCATTTCTTCGGGGACGCCTCCACTATTTAAATCGTCACTGTCTGGGTTCCCTTTAGCTCTGGCGAGCAGAATTTGTGGGGCCTGATACGTTTCGACCCGCCCAAGGTGACGCGGGTTTCGTAGAAGCTTCCCGTTAGACCACTCGCGCTCGCGGCGTCGCCCGATGGTCGTCGGTTCGTCTACAACACACCGGACGGACTGTACTTGTGGGCGCTGGACCAGGTCGTGAGAGCCGACTGACGACCGACGGAGCCGCCCTTAACTACAAGCCCGAAGGTCGTCGGCCACGGCGAAGTTCAGCTACGCCACGCATGTGGGTTTGGAGCCACCGCAGGCGGTCCTAGGGCGGGCTCATCGCCAGCATCCATCGGATGACAGTGAGATCGGTTCCGTCCTCCGCGAACGCAGGCAGCGGGGCGGTGGCTGCCGCGGCGGAATCAGGGCCGTCCGATTGCTGTTCCTCCCGGTTTCGCTTCAAAGTCCTATCCAACGGCCCCATTTTACTGCGGACCGCACTCCTTTCGTTAGGGTATTCCCGTCGCCCGCGGCTGGTTCCGTGAAACTCCACAACGGATACTGAGATAGAATCTCGTGTCCACGGCTCCAGTCGAAACAGCTTGTCTGGGGCGAAACCAAAGTGGGCGCCCGTGTGTTTGGAAACATGAGAGTCGAGCCCTTATGGGTTTGAGCGCTGGCACGACCCTCGGTCCGTACGAAGTCGTCGAGTCCATTGGTGCGGGCGGGATAGAGTTCCTAATCCGTGTCAAGTGTCAAGCCCTTTCTAAAAAAAATAGCAGCCTCTTCTTTGAGTTGTAGTCGGATTTCCTTAAGATTTCCACCGGCGTTCTCGATCAAGACGGATGCATCGGTTCGAAGGGGTTGAGAAGAGGCACACCAGTCGCTATAACGTCACCGATGTTGCGGGTCACGAATGTTAGCCCGTGCAATTTGGCGGTCGCCGCGAGCAGGGCATCCACGACGGGCAAAGGATCCGAAGAGCACATGCGGCCCCATTCCTCCGCGATCGGCCGCGTGACAGGAAGGATACGCGACGCATGTAGCGCGACCAAGGCCGCGAGCCACGCCTCGAGCGCGGAAGCCGCGTTCTTGTCTCGACGACGAATGTTCTCGATCCCGCGTCGAATCTCACCGATCGTCAAGACGCTCAGAAACAACTTCGAGTCGTCGATCTGCGCATACCATTCAGCGACGTTGCGATTACAATGACCACGCTTGCGCCAGATATAAGTCTGATACATATAGACGGGCGCCCTGACATTCTTTACAACATGGACTTTTTCGAGCCTCCGTCTTTGCGCGGGTTGTACGCACAGGAATCGAAACACCTTCGAAGTCTCGCCACGCAAGCGAGCGCGGCTGTAGGGTCTCGACCGTGCATAACCTGCGTCCTTGGGATAGAATCTCGTCCCGCGGCATCGGTCGAAACATCGTTGGGCAGTTGTTGGACTGCTGACATCGAGCCATGATTCCATCTCGTTTTCCCGTGAGAGCGTCCGTCATTACACGGTAGGTAAAGGGGCGCTGATCGCCGGGAGTGAGATGTGCCGAATGCTGCTGGGAAAAGCGGCCTGGTTGAGCCCAACGGTGATTTACGAATGTTTTCCGTGAGCCGGCCACATGAGGGATGATGCCGTCGAAAACCATTCGGCCTTCTTCTTTGAGCACGGGTACCTCGAGCCGCATGCGCATCTCACCGGGAGGAACGTCGCCCTGCCAGCTCGACCAAACCACAGTGTACCCGTTGCGCATCAGGTATCCGTTTCCTGCATCGGCGGCCGCGGACGGGTCGTTGCTATTACTAGACACCGAATCATTGAGGAGCATGAGACCAAGTTTGTTTCCACGAGTAACAGCGTCGTAGAGAATTCGCCCGTTACTCTTGGACAGATGGATACGTCATAGCGTTAGGCTCATCGTCCGGCGGCTAGTCGACGATCGCCGAGTACACGAGCGCACGCAGAGTCTGGTGGTCGTCAAGGCCTCCGGCTGGGATCAACTGCGTCATGTAGGCCACGACCAGCTCCTCCTTGGGATCGACCCAATAGGTCGAGTGATAAGCGCCGCCCCAGCCGAACTCTCCAACCGAGCCGTGCTCACCCGTGGCTCCTACATCGAGGACCACTTGAAATCCCAGGCCGAACCCGACTCCCCCTCGCCAGGCGAGTTTGTCGCCGACATGGTTGGTCGTCATCAACTCCACGGTCTTGCGGGCAAGCACGCGTTTTCCGTCGAGCTCGCCACCGCCGAGCATCATCTGGAGGAAACGCGCGTAGTCTCCGGCCGTCGAAAGAAGCCCGGCGCCACCCGAAAAGCTTTGTCTCGGCCCGTTCACGTAATGCCCCTGTCCCACCATGTGTCCCGGATCGGGTGCTTTGACCAGGCCCGTTTCGGTAGCGGAGTACACGACCGCTAATCGGTCCGCTTGGTCCGTTGGCAAATAGAAGTGGGTGTCGCTCATGCCGAGTGGATCGAACAGGCGCGTTTGTAGGAACTGATCGAGCGGCTTGCCCGAGGCGGCTTCGACGACGGCGCCGAGAATATCGGTGGAATATCCGTAGATAAACTTCTCACCGGGGTGGGCGTCGAAGGGGAGAGCCGCTAATCGGTCGATGGTGGCTCGCACCGGCTCGCTCCGATGCGCGAAGTACCAACCTTGAATCTCTGCCTTCTCCCATAGATGGCTCGTCGGACCATTTCCGTAGCTGACACCGGCGGTGTGGGTGAGCAGATCGCGAAGCGTGATCGAGCGTTTCGCCGGCACGATCTCGTAGCGGCCGTCGTCACGGTCTTCCGCGACCGTCGTTTTCTCGAAGGACGGCAAGTAGCGACTGACCGGGTGCGAGATCAAGAGCTTTCCGTCCTCTTGGAGGATCATGATCGCCGCCGATACCAGCGCCTTGGACTGCGAAGCGATGCGAAAAATATCGCTCGTCTCCATCGCGTCACGTTCTGCACGATCACGCTGCCCGAACGCCTGGTGAAAGACGACCTCACCGCGGCGCATGATGACGACGACGGCGCCGGCAAGCTTGTCCCGCTCGACGTACCCGTCAAGAGCGGCACTCAATTTAGCCAGCCGCTCGGAAGACATGCCGACGGTCTCGGCTTTCGCAATCGGGCGGTCTTTTGCGGCTAGGCTGGCCCCGACGAGCACCCAGGGCAGCATTAAGGCGAAAACAAGCGCCAAGCTGGTGTTTCGTCGAGGTTTCGAGTTATTTGTGATTGTGAGCGATGTGAGCATGCGCATAGATATACAGGATGAACAAGGCATCCGTCGAGCGTAAACTGCCTGGGTTCTTGATTGCCCGAGTTTCGGAATGATAGTTTATGCTTTGGTCACCGATGCGGGATTCCAATGCGAACGTTGCGCGGCCGCTATCGCGGTCCGAGCTGCAGGCCTTTCACCTTCGCGAGTGGGAGCTGAAAGACGACCGCCTTGCCTCGATCGTGCACAACTTGATGCCGCTCGCGGGGGTCACCGTTTTGGGCTGGTCCGCCGGGCTCACTCTGTGGAGTCTCTGGCTCGACGGGCTCGTTGCGCTCGGGCTGACCGTCGCCTTGCTGACTCATCGGGCGAGCCTGGACCCGCCAATCATCGCACTCTCACGCCGGGATTTCGCCGTGGCTTGGATGGTGTTGATGGCTCTCCTGGGGCTCCCCTACTATTTGGGTCTTGTGGCGCGCTGGTCCTTGTTCGTCGATGTACTCCAGGGAGCGTTCGTCGGCTCCTGGCTGACGGTTCTGGCATTCGCCGTCATGGTGGGCGCGGCCGTGCTCTCGGTCCGAGGCCGATGGCATGCCGAGCGGGAAGTGGTTCCGCGCGACGGCGCTGTAGCACGTGAGGTAATCGTTCACGTAGTACGAGCGATCGGCGTCGCGTCGTTGCTCATGATCGAGGCGGCGCCGGTGCCCGCGGTTTTCGTCCTCACCCTCCTCTACACCTATCTCGAAACCTTCCCCAACACGCTGTTGATGGTCTTCGTGGGGCATCCTGCTCCCGGCTCGCCCTACGAAGCGTGGAAGAAACGCTACAACCCAGAGGTGTTCTTCGAACGTCAGGAGCACGAGTAGATTTTCTCCACGTGCGGCGTCCAAGCCACACTGCTGGTCGCAAATGTGGACGTGAGAAAAAATTGGGTGCTCTAGGGAGTTACGGTGCTCGAACCCGACTCGCAAAGAAGAAGCAGGAAACTGAGGAATCGTCTCGGGGGATCTCGGTCTCGCCGACATCGAGCTCGCGTCGCGCGCTTCCACGAACGCTGCCCGAGTTCTAGCCCACCGGAAGTGCGGGCCTTTCACGGGGAACGAGACTTCCGTTGTTCAGCAATCTTTTGGTGGATGAACGCCGGGCCGTAAACGCGCTCCGCCTCCAATAGATTATGCGAGGCGCAGAGGATTCTGAGGTCGGCTTCATCGTTACTTCGAAAAATACCAAAAGGCTTCTTGTGGTCGATTTGCAACCCCACCCGCGCCGTACATCTCCTACCATCTAGTCCCACATAGGCGCATTGGTACCCATCCCTCTCGTGAACGCGCTCTGAAACTTCCGACGCAATGTAGCGAGACTTGGTCGGCTCGTCTTTTTCCGTGACCTCGTTTAAACGAGATGTAGCTGTGGCGCCGCTTTGCCTCTTTCTGCGCCGCTCGAGCTTCTTCTTTGGGTCTTTCTTCTCGAGCGCGATGTCGAGCGCCGTCCCCAAGATCTCGGTCATGTTCTTCTGAGCGTTCTCGACGCCCATTACTTCGGCGAGCCGCACGAACTTATCCTTGAATTCCTTGTCGGCCGAGAACCTGAAATTGAAGATCGCAGGACGAGCGGGTTGCAGAATCGTGGGTGAGCTCTTCGGGGTCTCGACGGGTGGATGATTGGCTGCAGGTGATGACGACGGCGGCGACATTGACGGCGCCGCCTATACAGGATGAATGAGGCACCCGTCGAGTGCTAACTCGAGGCGGCGGAATCACGTCGGTGGGAGTAACACCGGCTTGCCGTGCGGCGTGTGACGATAGGCATCGGCCCACGCCTCCTTGCGAGCGTCGAGCTCGGGAGAGTCTGCCAGCCCTTTCGCCGTGACAAGACGCTCGAGGGTCGCGACCCAATGGTGGTAGTAGCGCGAGCCGTCGTCCTGCTCGCCGCGATCGGCCGCGGCTTTCAGCTCGACCGCGAGCTCACCCGCCCACTCCTTCCAGGTGAAGTGGCCCTGCTCGGAGAGCTTGACGGCAAGCGCGAATGCTTGCGCTTGCCACGGCTCGGCGAATACCGGGCCCTCTTCGTCTCGAGGCAGAGGAGGCAGCGCGTCGAGCCGCTCCACGTCGACCGCGCGATCAGACCGGCTCAAGATAGTCCTCCCACATCTCGACGTAGACGGAGTCGCGCGCCGACCCGCGCTCACCCCAAAGCTCCTGTGCGCCGAACCGCACGGTGTAGACCTCTTGACGGCGTCCGCCGAGACTGATTCCGTTCTCGTCGGTATCTTGCAGTCTCGGTCACGGACGGATTCTCGCGCATGCTAGCTGGTGAACGCGAGTCGGTGGTTACCAGGTCCTGGTCGAAATTCCATCGCGCCATCAAGGTGGAAAGCCGACCCGACGCTGGCCGGGTTCTTCGAGGCGCTCGTTCAGCATGTCCCGCATTTCCAGCGAGGAATAGCCTGGGCTGACGTCGTCGACCTGGTAGGTCTGAAGCGCGCCCGGAAGGCCCATCGTCTCTGGCGTCAAAACCGAGGGAGCGCCGCTACCAGAAACGCTCCGAGAAAGAATTTGGCATCTAATCAGTTTAGAGTGGGAGATTTGATCATGAGCGGTGAGGCACCCGTGGTAACCCGATCGCCGGAAATCCTTGGTGGAGCCCCTGTGTTCAACGGGACCCGGGTACCCGTCAACACGCTGATCGATTACCTGGAGGTTGGTGATAGTCTGGACGTCTTTCTTCAAGACTTTCCGACCGTATCCCGGGAGCAGGCCGTTGCCGCGCTGCAAATAGCCAAGGAGGCACTGCTCCAGGATGCGGGTGCTGCTTGACGAATGTTTGCCGCGCCGGCTCAGGCGTTCGATAGTTGGTTACGACGTAGCGACCGTCTCAGATGTTGGCTGGTCGGGCACGAGCAACGGGGAGCTTCTTGGGTTGGCCGCGGATGAGTTCGACGTGTTTGTGACCGTCGATCAGAACCCTTGGAGCGCAGCAGAATCTCGAACGCTTCGAGATCAGCATCGTCATCTTGCAAGCACCCACCAATCGGTTTCAGGATCTCGAGCCCCTGATTCCAGATTTAAACCCGGTGAGCTCGTGAGGCTCGCGAGCGATGTCGATCAAGTAACTTAACGGCGCGTCACGCCCTTGAGCGTGGCTCTCAAATAATCCCAATTCGTCGGAGGATCCAGTCGATGCTGATCGCCTTCGGGGAAACCTTCGCATTCGCGGAAGTGGGACAGTCTATCAAGGTCTGAAGCTCGCCCGAAGCGTCCTTCGTCTTCTGGCGGGCTTTCGAGGTCCACCTCAATTACTTGTAGCCTAGATCACGGCTTGGACGATAACGTTTATAATGAAGGTAGATGGCTCCTGAACCTAGAGTTGCGCGAAAGATCGAGGTCCGCCTCGTACGCCAAGGAAAAGAAGAGCGCGCTTTCGACAGAGACTTCTGGCAGCGTGTCGGACCACAGGCCAGGCTAAGTGCCTTGTGGGAGATGGTCCTCGAGGCAGATGTACTGAAAGGGCGTAATGGCGGTCAACCCCGACTTCAGAGAACTGTTCTCCGAATTCAACGCCGCTGACGTACGCTACTAGCACTAGCCTCGTGGGTGTCGACTTCGAGGAAGCTTGGCCACGGCGAGATATAACGGAATACGGGGACTGCGAGATCGGTATTCTGTCGAAGCCCGACCTCATCGAGAACAAACGACGCGTCGCTCGGCCTCAAGATTTGATCGATGTTGAAGCCCTATCGGAGGACTCCGAAAGCTGAGCGTTACTGGTTCCAGATTGTGAGAATGTTCTAACGGCGGGTCACACCCTTGAGCTTGGCTCTCAAGTAATCCCGATTCATCCGCGCGATCCAGTCGATGCTGATCGCTTTCGGGCAGACCGCTTCGCATTCGCGGAAGTTGGAACAGCTGCCGAAGAGCTCGGACTCCATCTGCTCGACCATGCTGACCGCGCGCGTGTCACGCTCCGCCTGTCCTTGGGGGAGAAGACTGAGATGGCCGATTTTCGCGGCGGTGAAGAGCTGCGCGGCGCCATTGGGACATTGTGCGACGCAGGCGCCGCAGCCGATGCAAGTGGCGGCGTCGAAAGCGTCGTCGGCAACGTCTTTCGGGATCGGCATCAAGTTGGCTTCGGGGGCGCTGCCGGTATTGACGGAGATGAAGCCGCCCGCTTGGATGATGCGGTCGAAGGCGGACCGGTCGACCATCAAGTCCTGCACGATCGAAAAAGCGGTCGCGCGCCACGGCTCGATGACAATCGTGTCGCCGTCTGTGAACTCGCGCATGTGGAGCTGACACGTGGTTGTGCGCGCTTGCGGCCCGTGCGCTTGGCCGTCCACCATCATGCTGCACGCGCCGCAAACCCCTTCGCGGCAGTCATGGTCGAAAGCGACCGGACGCTGGCCTTGTTCTTCGAGGCGCTCGTTCAGCATGTCCAGCATTTCCAGGAAGGAATAGTCTGGGCTGATGTCGTCGACCTCGTAGGTCTGAAGCGCTCCCGGAGCGTCCTTCGTCTCCTGGCGCCAGACTTTCAGGGTCAACTTCATTACTTATAGCTCCTTTGGGTGAGCTGCACGGCTTCGAACTCGAGGGGCTCGTTGTGAAGAATGGGGGACGAGGCGTCTCCCGTGTGCTCCCAAGCGGAGACGTGGGTGAAGTTCTCGTCGTCGCGCAAGGCCTCGCCGTCACTCGTTTGGGATTCTTCCCGGAAATGGCCCCCGCAGGACTCTTCGCGGTCGAGCGCGTCGATGCACATGAGCTCCGCGAGCTCGAAGAAATCGGCGACGCGGCCTGCGCGCTCGAGCGACATGTTCAACCCTTCGCCGTTTCCCGCGAGGTTCAAGTTGGCGTGAAACTCTTCGCGCAAAACGGGAATTTTCTGGAGCGCGCGCGTAAGCCCTGCCTTGCTCCGTGACATCCCGCATTCGTCGCGCACGATTTGGCCGAGCTCGCGATGGAACGTATCCACCGTACGCTTGCCGCTTGCTTGCATGAATCTCGCGAGCCGTTCGGACACTTCTTTCTCGGTCTGCTGGAACGCCGCTCCACCAGCCGTCACGGTCTCACCGAGATGCGGAGCGAGGTAGCTCGCGATCGTATAAGGCACGATGAAGTAGCCGTCCGCGAGGCCTTGCATGAGCGCGCTCGCTCCGAGGCGGTTTGCCCCGTGATCGGAGAAATTGGCTTCGCCGATGACGAAGAGTCCATCGACGTTGCTCATCAAGTTGTAGTCAACCCAGAGGCCGCCCATCGTGTAGTGAGGCGCGGGATAGATGCGCATCGGAGCTTCGTAGGGATTTTCTCCCGTGATGCGCTCGTACATCTCGAAGAGGTTTCCGTATTTCTCTTCGATGGCGTCGCGGCCCAGGCGTCCAATGGCGTCGGAGAAGTCGAGGTAAACGCCGTTCTTCAACGGGCCCACGCCCCGGCCTTCGTCGACGACGCCTTTAGCGTTGCGCGAGGCCACGTCGCGAGGAACGAGGTTCCCAAAGCTCGGATAGCGCGTCTCGAGATAGTAGTCCCGCTCGCGCTCTGGAATGTCGCGGGCGCGGCGGTTGTCCTCCGCTTCTTTCGCGACCCAGATACGGCCATCGTTTCGGAGCGATTCGCTCATCAGTGTGAGCTTCGCTTGGTACTCGCCTGATTGCGGGATGCAGGTCGGGTGGATTTGCGTGAAGCAAGGATTCGCAAAGAGCGCGCCGCGGCGATGCGCCCTCCACGCTGCCGTGACGTTGCACGCTTTCGCGTTGGTCGAAAGAAAGTAGACGTTGCTGTAGCCGCCGCTGGCGAGCACGACAGCGTGGGCGGCGTGCGAGGAGATCTCACCGCTCACGAGGTCCCGCGTCACGATGCCCTTCGCTCGGCCGTCTTCGACGACCACGTCGAGCATCTCGGTGCGCGTGAACATCTGGACCGTTCCCGCCTCGATTTGGCGTGCCAGAGCTTGATAAGCGCCGAGCAAAAGTTGTTGTCCCGTTTGTCCTCGCGCGTAGAACGTCCGCGCGACCTGGGCACCGCCAAAGGAGCGGTTGTCCAAGAGCCCGCCATATTCACGCGCGAAGGGGACGCCTTGCGCGACCGCCTGGTCGATGATCTCGACGCTGACTTCGGCGAGACGGTAGACGTTGGATTCGCGGGAGCGGAAGTCGCCGCCTTTGATCGTGTCGTAGAAGAGCCGGAACGTACTGTCGCCGTCGTTGCGATAGTTCTTTGCGGCGTTGATGCCGCCTTGGGCCGCGATCGAATGCGCGCGTCTCGGGCTGTCCTGGAAGCAGAAGCACTTCACGTTGTAGCCCGCTTCCCCGAGGGTGGCCGCGGCGGCGGCGCCGGCGAGGCCCGAGCCGACGATCACGACCTCGAACTTCCTTCGGTTGGTGGGCGCGACCAGCTTCAAATGGTCGCGGTAGCCGCTCCACTGCGCCTCGAGCGGTCCCGACGGTGACTTGGCGTCCAACATAATCACGAAACCAATCCTGTCAGCACGGCGACGGGAACACTGATGAACCCGAGGCTCACGACGACGGCGAAAGTCACGGCGAAATAGCGCCGCCATAGGTTGTAGCTTGGATGGTTGAGACCGAGCGATTGAAACATGCTCCACAAGCCGTGGTAGAGATGCATCCCGAGGAGCAGGTTCGCCGCGATATACACGAGCGCTATCGGCACGACCTGAAAGCCGCTGACCAAGTTCGCATACGGATTGCCGGCCACGAAATTGTGATGGACGTTCCCCCAAGTCAAGTGCATGAGGTGATAGACAATGTAGAAAGCGATGAGATAGCCGCTCCAGCGCATCGTTCTGGCGGCGTAGTCGAGCTGCACGCCCTTGCGGGTCTCGTAGTCTTTGTCACGCGCGCGCCGGTTGATGAGCGTGAGAGAGGTCGCCGACCAGACGTGTAGAACGAGTGCTAGGGTCAGCGTGCCGCGGACGAGCCAGAGAACTCCCGACTCGGGGAACAGAGGCGCTCCCATTTCACGCAAGAATTCTGCATAGGCGTTGAATTTTTCGGCGCCTTGGAAGACTTTCAGGTTTCCGGTCATGTGGCCGATGATCCATCCGAAAAGCATGAAACCGGACACCGCCATGATGGCTTTCTTAACGATGGAGGACATCTCTCTATACAGCTTACTTACCTTTTAGCTGATCGCGCAATCCCGGATTGCTGATTAGTCGATGGACATAAATGGGGTGGAGGCCAAGAGTTTGCCTGCATCGGTGAAACATCGCTGATTAGTCGCCGATACGTCCCGCCTGCGTCTCCTTGCGCGTCGTCCGGAGAAACCGAGCGAGCTCCGTCCCTCCGGTACCGCGCGCTACCGCGGGGTCGGGTGCGTGCTTCGTGATGTAGCGGATCGCCAGCTCGAAATGGACCTTGCGAAAGTGGTCGAGCGCCGCGATGCAGGCGTCGTAGCTGTCGCGGAGACGCGGGTGACTTCCGCGTTGGTCGAGGACAAAGGCGCGGATCGGCGTGTGGTGCTCGAGGTCCTCGATGAAGCGCCGGTGCGCCGGCGGCATGTGTGCGCGCATGGCGAGCAGGAAAGGTCGCGAGTCGTCGTGCTCGTGGACGATCCCGAGCCCAGCATCGAGCGCCTGGAAGAGCGAGCTCTGCGCCGCGCTTCCGCCCGCGAGCTTCCGAGGCTCGTCGCTCACGCCTTTATAAATGATACCGTCACCAGGCCACCCCGCTAGAAAAGGCCGCACGCGGTGATAAAAGATGTAGGGGTCGCACTTTTCCGGGGTTCTCGAAAGGATCTCCGTGAGCGCGCCAACGACGGTGTGTATTGTGTCGAGCGCCACCGTCACGTCGCCCGCATGGCCCGCCTCGGCCGCGTTTCGCGCCTGCATCATTGCGATGAGCCCTTCCGCACCGCGCGCCTCCATGGCCGCGGGGATCAAATAGAACCACTGTTCGTCGCCACCCCCACCCATCGTTTGGAGCGTGGCGAGATTGTCGAGCGTCAGTGGACCCTCGGGATCGATGCGGCGCCAGTTGCGAAGCACGATGGACGCATGCGCAATGATGGGCGGCCGCCCGAGCTTGTCGGCGACCTCACACCACGGTACGGCCACTGCACGTGGGAGCGCGCCGGCCGGCTCCTCGGCGCCCCAAACGTAGGCATTGCCGAAAATACAGAGAAGCAGCATGGCTCGCTCGAGCTCGTCACGCCTGCCGAGAACGTCGAGATCGACTTCCGGAAGCTGCTCGAGCGCCTCGCGCAAGCGGCCCGCGAGCAAGAGCTCCGAGACCTGCGAGGCGACCGCCTCCCAGGCGTCGAACGCTGCTGGCAGGCGCGCTAGAGGATCGCACGAAGGAAGGAAGCCGCGTCCGGGGTCGACTTCGTAGCGGGCGAGCTCTTCGGCGATGGACATCGCACTTAAAGTAACACGTTAGCGGCCCCGGCCCCCTTTTCCGACGATCCACCTAGCATGCCTCATCCTCTGCCTTGATTCCATACCGCATTTGGGGTTATATCCGACTCCTCAGTATGTCCAATTTGGACTTACGTCGCGTGGCGGTCCGGCCCGTCGACACGGTGCCGCGGGCGATCTCCACGCACCTCAGGAGGGTAGCTATGAAACGCGTCCGGAACATGATTGTCCTCGCAGCTATGATGTCGCTCGCCATTGCGGCGGTATCCTTTGCACAGCCGCCGGCGGGCAACGTCGCGTTGGAGTACGTGCAGACCGTCGATTTGCAGAAAACGGCCGCATTTGAGGAGGGTTTCAAGAAACACCTCGCCTGGCGGAAGGCTCAGGGAGACACCTGGCGCTGGGACACCTGGCAAATGGTCCGAGGTGAGAAGCTGGGCAGCTACTACACCGCATCCAACGGACACGCCTGGAAGGATTTCGATGCGCAACCGCTCGAGCCCGAGGCAAATGCAAACTACATGGCCAGCGTGGGCGACGCGCTCCTACGCATCGATGGAGGCATGTCCGTCGTCCTCCCGGAGTTCAGTAGCTTTCCGACCGAAGAGTTGAAGGATGGGGTCTTGGCAGAGGTCAACACGTTTTTTATCAAACCCGGTCGCAATGACGATTTGATGCATGCCATCGGCCGGTACCACGAAGCTGTTCAGAAAGTCGGTTGGGATGGCCAGTTCGTTTGGATCATGAGCGTCAACGGTGGACCGCAAACGGTCTCCCTCATCACGCCACGTGCGAGCTGGGCGGATTTCAAGCCGGCGGAGAAATCACCGACCATGATCCTCGACGAGGCGTTTGGTCGCCAGGAATCCATCGCCGTCAGCGAGCGGTTCACGAGCGCGATCACTAAAATCACGACCCAAGTGTGGATGTACCGGGAAGACTTGAGCTACATCCCCGAGAAAAGCACTTCCGAGTAGATTGACAACCCGAAGCGGCCCGAGAGGGCTCCTTTGGGTTCCTCGGTCCTGCGGTCCTCAGGTCGCGTCTCGACTTTGAACAGCGATTCGATGCACGGCGCGCTCGACGACCTCTCTCCTGTAACGCGAGATATCCTGAGGTTGCGCACCTGCGTCCACTTCGTATCTTGCCGTTACGGTGAAGTTTCCTTCCGCCGGCTGTGATTGCATGAAGATCTTGACGAGCGTGGGGTACGTGTGTTCTTTTTCTCCAGCCCATTCCCACGTTATCGTCCCGACGAGATTTGGCGCGTTCGATTGGTTCACGGCTGCGCCGGCTGCCGCGAGCGCTTTTTCCAGATCCTCTGTCACTTCTTCAGCATATTCACCTTCGAGCTGAATTTCACCGATGGCAACGCCTTCAAGTTGTGTCGATGATCCGCAGCTCAGGTACATCCCTGCAAAAAGGAGAACAAGAAACAGAAGTAGTCGATTCATGATTCCGTCCTTTCTCGCAAAATCCGCGGTCCCTTTGACTGCGCCAGGACCGGCGGGGTCGTCATCATACACCTGCCCCGGGGCCGATGTGACTTTCGGTTCGACGCACGTGACATCGGAGCCTCGCAGCTGTATAACTTTGCCAGCCGGTGATGAGGCGCGGCTTGTTCAACCGAATCGAGGAGCGTAGCCCATGACGGAAGCGAAGGGATTTCGGCGGCCGAGTCGAATATTTCGTGGCCGTTGCAGCAGAGCACCCGGTGTTCAATCTGCATGCTACCGACGAAGCGGTCTAACGGACCGCGGGTATGACCTCTCGGCCGGACTCTTTCCAGGCCTCGATGCCGCCCTCGAGGCTTCGGGCATCGAGCCCGAGCTCGCGGAGACGCGCCGCGGCGCCACGGCTGATAAGTGTCCGTGGGCGACATCGAAATCTCGTTCAGAACGAGATTTCGGAGCTATTGGTCCGTGGGAACGAGCCGCTCGAGCTCTTCGAACCAGTTGAGTACGATGACGATCTCGTCAGGCTCGGTCTCCGCGACCGGCTGCAGCATGGCAAATCGTTGCCCGTCTTGGGAGACATCGTAATTGACCCACCCCCCATTCGCCGTGATGGAAAGAAGATTCGAAGATAGTTGTCGACGTCCCAAGCTGTATCTCGGGCTCGGTTTCGGCACGCTCATCATCCTGTCGCCGCTCCGGTAGACAATCTCGCCGTCATCCGCGGTCCAAACGGGCTGGGTCTCTCCTCCGTTCGAAATTTGGCGTTTGTCGTTGAGGGTGGGAAAACGCCGGATGTAGACCTCGGATCGGCCGGTTTCGTCCGATGCGTAAACGATCCATTCGCCGTCGAGCGAGAGGCTCGCGGGGTGCTCGCTATACGCCGTCTCTAGCAAGGGCTCTGCGCGCGACGGATCCGAAAGCCTCAGAAAGGAGATATCCCTTCCAGTTCGATCTCCTATCGTCTCGAACGGAACCACGTCGTCTTTCGTCCAGCTTTTAGGGGGACCGTAATGAAGGTCACCGGCTGGAGAAAAAGCAGCAATACTCGCTTCTTGTCCCAGAACGAAGCCGCCGAGCTGGACCAGTATCCAATTGGAGTTTGGCAGCACGCTTGGGTGGATGACCTTCTCGTTCAGCAGTTCGGGTGCGACACGTATGACCGTGTCGCTGCCCGGCGGTAACGACTGGAGTCCGTTAGCGCTCGTCGCGAAATAGATCGTACCGTCCGGTGCCCACGCAGCGCCCGATGTGATACCGATGCCTTCGCCTACCTCGGTCGTGCTGAGCTTAGTTGGAATCCGTCACACAGAGAACCCGAGTACCGTTCGCGAAGGCCAGTCCGTTGGAGTTGCGCTCGCCGATGTCGAAGTAGAGGGCAAATGCCGACGACCCCCCCGATTTGGTGGAGCTCCAGGGACAGCATGACGACAGCTCGAAAGGAGGATAGACGTGGCACGTCCACCCGCCGCAGTCTGACGACAGCTCCTCCACGTACAGCTCCTCCAATTCTTCAATCGTCGGGAGCCTCCAGTTCCCGCGACGGCCCAGCTCGAGGTCTGCGCAGTACTGCTCTGCATTGTTCCAGTCCACGTCCGTGCCGCGGTCATTTGTTGTCCACAGGAGTCCCGTCTGAGTGTCTCTGGCCGTGCCTTTCCCGCTGCGTTTGAAGCGTTTCGAAAGCTCTTCGCGAAGGAGCTCTTCCTCCGTTTTCTTACGTTTCCCCTTGCTCTTCCGCTTGCTTTTCTTGCTCTTGTTAGGGCCTTGCGCTTGCTCCGGCTCCAGCCGAGCACTTGCGACCCCCGGCACGCCGCCCGTCAGGCTCGCCTCCGGCGCGGCTTCGGGGGCATCTTCACCGGCCGTCACACAGAGAGCCCGAGTACCGTTCGCGAAGGCGAGGCTGTTGGAGGTGCGCTCGCCGATATCGAAGGAAACCACAAATGCCGACGACGAACCCGTCTTGGTCGAGCTCCAGGGGCAGCATGACGACAGCTCGAAAGGAGGGTAGACGTGGCACGTAGACCCGCCACAGTCTGACGACAGGTCCTGTACGTACAGCTCCTCCAATTCTTCAATCGTCGGGAGCCTCCAGTTCGCGCGGCCGCCCAGCTCGAGATCTGCGCAATACTGCGCTGCGTTGTTCCAGTCCACGTCCGCGCCGTGGTCGTTCGTCGTCCACAGGAGCCCGGTCTGGCTGTCTTTGGCTGTACCATTCCCGTTGCCTTTGAAGCGTTTCGAGAGCTCCGCCTTTTTCCCCTTGTTTTTCTTACTCTTCTTAGGGCCTTGCGCTTGCTCCGGCTCCAAACGAGTACTTGCGACCCGTGGCTCGGCGCTCGTCATCTTGCCCACTGGCGCGGTTTCGGGGCCAGCTCCAAGGGCCGGCGCGAGCAAAAGCGTTGCGAGGAGCCACGGAAAGAGAAGTCGTCTGTGTACGTTCATGGCCTGCTTCCTCCTAGATGTGTTGCGAGCCAGGCCAGAAAAAGGCCCTAAGAAAATAGTGGGGCCCCAGAGTGGAAACGTCAAGCTGGTGGGCCAGCCCGTCGGACGGGCTGGAGCCGGTGTCGGGATGGTGCTCGAGCGTTTATGCTTGGCCGGAGCAGAGACTTCTCTCGTCGCTCCCGTCCTCTCCGAGTTGCCGGGCCCCCGGGACTAAAGGAGCACGTGGCGAGGCAATGGAGGTTCGGGCTCGTCGAGCAGCGTGCGGTGCGCCGCCTTACGCTCTTCGCGTCGAGCTCGACGGCAGAGTTATCACCTACTCAGGCGACACGGAGTGGACGATCGTTCTCACTACTGGATGAAGTCCTCGAACTGATCAGCGAGCCAGCCGAACGCGCCTGGGGTCAGCTCCCACGCGCGCAGGAGCTCGTGGGAGCAATGGAGCGCGTCTTCAACCTCTTCCGAATCGGTTGGAAGGTCCAGATCGAGGAGAGCGGCTGCGGCGATGGGATTCGCGTCTAACGCGCGCCCGAGCGCTTTCAGCGATCGCTTTCCATCTCCGTGACGCCCAAAAGCGGCAAGCGCCCTGGCGTATTGCCAAAGCGACGCATCGTTCGACTCGTAGACTTTGATGTGATCTTCGGCATCAGGGAACCGTCCCGCTTCCAGTAGACCCGCGAGGAGGCAATAGCGAACGGACTGGCGGTCGCTTTTATCGTGCTTGAGAACTTGCCGGAAACAGGCTAGCGCTTCGTCTGCCTCGTCTACCTTCGCGAGCGCATGCCCGAGGCTGTGAAGTGCTCTCAAGTATGGACGGGTCGGGTAATATACCCACAGATCACTCTGGAAATCCGGGTTCGCCTCTGGGGCGAGAAATTTTTTTCCCGCGGCGACCGCTCTTTTGAAGAGCTCCAAGGCCTCTTCGGGCGCTCGGGTGCGCTCGGCTTTGAGCACGAGCGCGTCGACGCATTCCGGATCGAGCTCGAGGGCTTGCTCGACCAGCTGAGCTTGGCGCCTCCCCCATGCGCCGAAAGCTGTAAAACAGGTTTCCTGGGCACGCTCGTAATCGTTTTTGGGTGTATAAGATATCTTGTCGATGGGACCGCTCAGCTCGTCCCGAAGAATTTTTTTGATCTCCTCCGGCGTGCTGTCGGGACGCTCCTGTATCTTTAGGATGAACAAGAAATGCGTACGCTCGAAGGCGCGGCGGTCCGGACGAATTCGGTGGCGAGCAAGCTCTTCGTGCGTTGGGGGTTCCAAGAGGAGAGGGAGGGTGAGCTCGTAGCTTCGCGCCGCACCGTCGGCTGTCTCGACGACCCGCGTCCAACGCCCCTGATCGAATTCCTCGGGGCTGCTCGCCGCGAGCGCGGTCAAGAGACCGGTAAGAAATTCCAGAACCCGAGGGCTCGGCCGCTTGACCCGATTCTTCGATTGGACGTTCATCGCGAGCGGGTAGGCGTCCGGCCCCGCCACCGGGAGCTCGTGATCGATCCAAAGAGCAGCCTCGGACATGGGCAGCCGGGCGATGGAGCCGTAGATTAGCCTCCAGAGGCGAACGCTTCGATGGTCAACGACGGCTTCACCTGAAGCAACGCTCCAGAACTGGGTCTTGTCATCGAAGAAGCCGAGCCCCTCCGCCGAACCGCCCATGCCCAGCACGGTGGCGTAGCTCATCCCTGGTGGGACGCCGCCTCGGATCTCGATGAGGTCCCGGTCCGACAGGTAACGCCAGGGCTCGGACTCATAGAACGTGCGAGCGGCTTCCGCGTAACGCCGCATCGCCTCCACGGTCACGCCCTTTACCTCGAGCGCGCCGGGAAAGTCCGGGGCGCCGAAGTAGCTCGCCATGCTCGTGAGAACGTGGTCTATCCCTTCGAGCTCGTCGCGCCGTGAGACCTCGATGTCGCTCGTCCCGAGCCGCTCGCGCAGGAGCGTCGCGAGCCCCTCATCCGAAACCTCGATGCGTTCAGGGCGACGCCGAACCTCCAACAGTGCCTCATCGAAGAGCGTGAGGACCGCCTCGTCGGGCCCCCTCGACTCCTGAATCTCTCCCGGCTTCGCGAAACGCTCACCCGTAGACACCCAGAGCGGCAACCAAGGCTTCATCGCCTTGCTACCTTCGATCTGGACCCAGAAAGGCGCTTCGAACCACCCGCCTTGCCAGACCTCTCCTTTTTTCTGCGGCAACGTGCCCGGCGTCAACGGTGTGCTCGACATCCTGAGTCCTGGCCCCCCTGGCCACCTCGTTCTGGCCCCTAGTCCTTGTCGAAGACCCTACGCAATGCCGGCCTTGGCGTCAAGGCCGCTACTCCAAAAGGTAGGCTCTGGCCTACGGTACCTCCGGGAAGCTCGCTCGGGCTATTCCATCGCGAAAGGGCAACTTGTTGGCGTGATACCTTGCGCTTGGACTCTGCACCCGGCGCTCCCAGGTCGAGATCGATCGGGTCACCTTCTGAGAGTAGACTGAGCCTCGCGTCGAACGGCCTGCGGTGGAAACTCGCGGGGGACTAGGGTCGCGCGAACAGAGAGGGAAATCATGCGGTTTTACCGAAACGTGCTTCTCGTGTTGACGGCCACATTCGCGCTCCCACACGTCACAGCCGCGAGCATGTCGATCGTCGGATTCGATCCGGAGACGGGCGATGTGGGCATCGCGTTAGCGTCGAGATTCTTCGCCGTGGGCCCGATTGCCGCGCACGTTCGCGCCGGTGTCGGGGCAGTCGCGACGATGGGCGGCGCGCCGCACAACGAGGGAGGGACCCTCCTCGACTGGCTCGAGCAAGGCCGCACTCCGGAGCAAGCGCTCGACCTGCTGCGCGAAAAGTACCCTGAGGGCATCGGCCAGATCAATATCGTCGACGCGAAGGGACGGAGTGTCTCAACCACGAGTCACACGCAAGCGCGTATGTGGCGAGGCCATCGCTTCGGCAAACATTATGCGTCGGCAGGAAACATTCTGGTTGGACCTCAGGTCGTCGATGCCTTTGCCGAGCGCTTCGAAGCTACGGCTTCAGTGGGCCTGCCGCTCGCGGAGCGACTCCTGCAAGCGCTCGAGTCTGCCGACCGTGCGGGAGGTGACGCGCGAGGCCGCATGGGTGCGACGCTTGTCGTGATGCGCAAAGGCGGCGGTCTTCGAGGCACCGACTATCTCGTGAACCTGAGAGTCGACGATAGTCGCAACGCCATCATCGAGCTGAGAAAGCTCTACATGCGCTTCAAAGATACCCACGCCGAGACGCCCGGGTTCCGCATCATGGAGATGAGTCGCGGTCGCGACGTGATGTGGCTGCAGCGAAGCCTCGAAGCCCTCGGTTTTCTGAACGGGAGTGAGCCGACCGTCTTCGACGAGAACGGGGAGCCCAACGGTTTGTTCGAAGATGCCACCGCCGACGCGGTCGCGCGTTACAAAGTCGAGCACCACCTCGGCCGAACCCCGTCGGCTGGTCTCGAGACCGTCACCTCGATGCGTCGAGAGCTAGCGCGAGCCGGCATCTTTTTTGTCAGTGACGAAGCTCGCTTGGCCCACCTCGATCTAACGCGGGAAGAGGACATCATGTCGTCGCTTTCGATCGTGGGTTTCGATCCCGAGACGGGCGACGTCGGCAATTGTATGACGTCCAAGTATTTCGCTGTCGGGCCCATCGCGTCCTTTACGCGCGCGGGGGTGGGCTCCATCACCATCATGCAGAGCGGCCCGTTCCCAATGGGCGAAGAGCTGCTAGATTGGATGGAGAACGAACGCATGACGCCGCTCGACGTTGTGCGCCGCGTGCGGGACACGCTACCCGATACCGGACAGATCAACATCGTCGACACCGAGGGTCGCAGTATCTCGGCAACCGGGCCGCGCGGAAGGCCGTGGCAAGGCCAGCGATACGGCAAGAACTACGCGACGTCCGGCAACATTCTCGCCGGCCCAGCCGTGGTCGATGCGTTCGCGAGCGTCTTCGAGACTACCGAGCGCTCGGGGCTCCCTCTCGCCGAGCGTTTATTGATGGCGTGTGAAGCGGCTTACGCAGTGGGAGGCGACGCGCGCGGCCAGCAAGGCGCTCAGCTGAAGGTCTATCGAAGAGGCGCGGGCTTTCGCGGAACCGACTTGCTCGTGGACTTGAGAGTCGACGACAGCACGCAAGCCATCCCAGAGCTTCGTGCGCTCTGGGAAGAGTGGAAGTTTCATCATCTTTATGGCGTCGGCTTCCAGCCGATCGAGCAAACGACCGGCCGCGACGTCCAGCAATTGCAGCGTCACCTGCGCACGCTGGGCTATCTCGATGACACCAATCGGGACGTGTTCGATCAGCAAGGCGCGCCGCTCGGTGTTTTCAACGATGCGACCGCCGAGGCGACGACACGTTGGAAGCGTGCCGCAGGGTTAGACGAAGGAGCCTATCTCGTGCGATTCATGCTGACTAAGCTCGAGAAAGAGGTGCAGCGTTCAGGAGGTGCCCAATGAGAACGCTCTGGACTCTAGTTGCCCTCTTCGGTCTCGGCATAGCACCCGCTTTCTCTCAAATCGACGCCACTCGAGAAGACCATGTCATGGGAAGTCTCGGGATTGCGGCTTACGACCCGGAAACGGGGGAAGTCGGTGTGGCCTGTGCTTCGCGCGTCTTTGCCGTCGGCTACGTGATGGCGCATGTGCGAGCCGGCGTCGGGGCGGTCGCGACGATGGGAGGCGCTCCCTACAAAGACGGGCCTCTCATGCTCGACTGGATGGAGGACGGTGCGACCCCCGAAGAGGTTCTCGAGCGGTTACGCCAACGATACGACCATATCGGCCAGATGAGTATCGTTGACGCGAAGGGTCGCTCGGTGGCCGCCACCGAGAACCCAAACCTCTCCGACTGGAACGGTCAACGCATCGGTAAGAATTATGCGGCATCGGGCAATATTCTCACCGGACCAGGTGTCGTCGCGGGTTTCGGCGACTCGTTCGAGAGTACTGCGGGCTCAGGGCTTCCCCTGGCCGAGAGGCTCATGCGCGCTCTCGAGGCCGCGACGCGCGCCGGAGGCGATGCGCGGGGACAAATGGGCGCGGTGCTTCAAGTGTACAAACCCGGGGCGGGTTATCGGAGCACCGGTCTTCACGTCGACCTGCGCGTCGATGACAGCCCGCACGCCGTCAACGAGCTTCGGGATCATTACGAGCGTTGGAAAGTGGAACGTGCTCAGCAGTACGGGAGCCGGATGATTCAGCAGACGCGCGGCAACGACGTCGCCCGCTTGCAGAATTGGCTTGTCGAGCTCGGCTACGCGAAAAGTGGCGATAGCGAGCTCTTCGACGCATCCGGAAAACCTCGAGGCATCTTCAACAACGCCACGGCTGCCGCGGTCGTCGCGTTCAAGCGCGATCACGACCTCGGAGAGGGGAAGAGCGCCAACCGCGAGACGGTCATCAAGATGATCTCTCTTCTTCGCGATCGCTCTCGGGGCCGCGGTGCGAGCTCGTTCTGGAAAGTGGCGGATGCATCCTTCGAGCCCGACCCCCACAGAATCAGCAGCCTGTCGATCGCCGGCTACGATCCGGAGACCGGTGAAGTGGGCATCGCCATGGCGTCGCGTTTTTTCGCCGTGGCCCCCATCGCGGTGCACGTGCGAGCCGACGTTGGCGCGGTGGCGACCATGGGCGGCTCGCCCTACAAAGACGCGAACGAAATGCTGGATTGGCTAGAGGAGGGCGAAACCCCCGAAGGCGTGATCGAGCGCCTCCGCGATCGCTACGGCGATCAGTGGGGAGGGGGACAAATCAACATCGTGGACGTCCAAGGACGAAGTATCTCGGCGACCGGCACCGAGAGCATGTGGAAAGGGCAACGCTTCGGGAAGAACTACGCGACCTCGGGCAACATTCTCGCCGGCCCCGAAGTCGTGGACGGCTTCGCGGACACGTTCGAGCGAACGGAAGGCTCCGGCATGCCGCTCGCCGAGCGGCTACTGAAAGCCTTGGCCGCCGCGGACCGCGCCGGCGGCGACGCGCGCGGACGCATGGGAGCGACCCTTGTGGTCAAAAAGAAGCGGCCCGGAGGCCTCGGCCCGCAAAACACCGACGACTACGTCAACCTTCGGATCGACAACAGCACCCGAGCGATCCACGAGCTCGAGAATCTCTATTACCGGTGGCGGTCCATCCGAAACCAGGAACCCGGATTTCGCGTCATGGGCCAAAGCCGCGGCGAAGACGTGAAGTGGCTTCAACGCTCGCTCGTAGAGTTCGGCTACCTCTCGCCCGACGACCGGGCTGCGTTCGGTGAGGACGGTAACGCGCGGGGTATCTTGAACGCCACGACCGCCGACGCGCTCGCTCGGTACAAGAACGACCGCAATCTCGGCGGTGCGCCATCGGCAGGCCTCGAGGTTGTCAATGCCATGCGGCGCGAGCGCCTGGGCCTGCTGCCCCACGTTTCGAGTCCCGAGGACACGGAGGGGATGATTATCTACCAACGAAACGGCGGCGACGTGCCACGCTGATTACTCGGCCGGGGCTAGGCGTCGAAGTTCCTCGAACTAGTTGAGCACGACGAAAATGTGCCGGTGCTCCGGACCTTCGTTCGGCTGCACCATCAAGAACCCGAATTCGTCGGGGCCCACGTCGTAATCCGCGAAGTGCGTGAGTTGATCGGTGGGTGCCTCGAAGAGAAGTCTGGGTGCGCCGACGGTTATCGCTGGGTCGTAACGGATGTCGACGGCGAGCATCTGTTCTCCATTCCTTCATGTGTATAGACGAGATGACCCACGGAGCCGGTCGGACATAGTGAGCGCGGCTGCCCTCGCCGAGAACGCGTCGCTCACCTGTCTCGAGAAAATGCAGACCGAAACGCTCTCCCTCGTAAGTTCGAATAGAGATCAACAGCACGTCACGTCCCGGCAACGGCTGCGGGGTGATGAGGCTGAACTCGCCCTTCGTGAAATCTGGGCTCGTTAGCAACTCCGGCTTTCCTCCCGAGGCTGGCACCCGAAATATCCCCAACCCAGTGTCGGAAAAGATAATCTGCTCGCTCTCGTTCCAGAATGCCCCGCCGGCGAAACCCGCTACGGGTCCGATCGTCGATGGGAGCTCACCATTCCATGAGACCTTTTGAAGCTTTCGGTCGGCAAAAAAACCTACCCACTTGCCGTCCGGAGAGAAAAAGGGACTTCCGGCACCTCCCGTCGCAGGAACCGGCCGAGCTTCGAACGCGTTTAACGCTCGCAAGTAAAGCCGGTCGACCCCACCCGTTTGCGCCACATAAGCGACGCGCTGCCCGTCTCTAGAGATCGCCACGACGTTGGTAAGCTCATAGTTCCCGCTCAGCCTTTGCTCGAGCGGAAGGTCTATCGTGAATCGAACGACTTCCGCCGGAGTGGGCTTCACCGTGCTCCACACTCCCAGGACAAAGGCCAACACACCCAGCGCGAGCGCGAAAGCGACGGCAGCGATGCGCGGACGCCGAGTTGGCTGCGGTGACGATACTGAAGCCTCCGGCTCATCCGCGGCATCTTCCAGGTCGAAACGAGCGGCGCTCATATCGACCAGTCGTCGCCGAGCGTCTTTGCGCAAGCAACGACGTAGCAGATCTCGAAGGCGCCAAGGAACGGTTTGCGGAAGCCTGCTCCAGTCGGGCTCGGTCTTGACGACGTTCGCGAGGACGTCGGTGATCGACTCGCCACCGAACACCGGGCGACCCACAAGCGCTTCGAAAAGAACGCACCCGAACGCCCAGATGTCCGTCCGCTTGTCCAACGGCTTGCCACGAGCTTGCTCGGGACTCATATACGCGGCGGTCCCCATAATCGTCCCGAGCGCCGTGCCCTTGGTCAGCCTCGGTGACTGAGAGGATGCGACCGCAACATTTTCATCGGGCAAGTAAGCTTTCGCCAGGCCAAAGTCAAGAATAATGACCTTTCCCTCCGGCGTGAGCTTGATGTTGGCTGGCTTCACATCCCGATGCGTCACACCCTTCTCGTGCGCCGCTTCTAAACCGTCTGCAACCTGGATGAACAGAGGAACAGCTTCATCGACAGGAATCGCCCCCCTCGCAATGCGCTCCGCTAGGGTCTCGCCCTCGACCAGCTCCATCACGAGAAGCTGCCGTCCGTCCCACTCCTCGAGCCCGAAAAGGGTAGCGATGTTCGTGTGATTCAGAGAAGCCAGGACCTTCGCTTCTCGCTCAAAGCGCGCTACCCGCTCCCTATCCCGGGAAAACTCCTCCGGAAGAATCTTGATAGCGACTTCACGCCCGAGCTTCGTATCCCGAGCGCGGTACACCTCGCCCATACCCCCAGCTCCGATAGGAGTTACTACCTCGTAGGTTCCGAGCTTCGTTCCAGGTTCTAGTAACATTCCTTCTCGTGTGCCGATCAGCCGCGCTAATTGTAGTTGGGCAGGTGCCGAAGTTTCAACAAGAGTAGCTCACGGCGATCGAGCCTTGCACTTGCGCCGCTCATCAATCTTCCGTTGGATGAACGCCGGCCCGTAGACACGTTCGGCTTCTAATCTGTTGTGCGCTGGACACAAAATCCGCAATATGGATTCGTTGTTGCTGTGAAAGATGCCGAACGGGTCCGTATGGTCGATCTGGAGCGCCGCCCGCGCCGTGCATCTGGTCCCGTCCGGCCCACGAAAGACACATTGGTACGATCCGCGTTCGTGGACGCGCTCGGAAACCTCGGACGCAACATATCGAGACGTGGCCATCTCGTTTGAACGAGATGGCGCCGCGGCGACGCGCTGCCTCTTTCGTCGTCGCTCGAGCTTCTTCTGCGGGTCCTTCTTTTCGAGCGCGATGTCTAGCGCCTTCTCCATGATTTCGGCCATGTGTTTCTGAGCGTTATCGATGCCTACGACTTCCGCTAGTCGTTCGAACTTGTCCTTGAAGTCCTGGTTGGCCGAAAACCTAAAGTTGTAGACCGCCGGACGGGCGGGCTGCAGAATGGGTGGCGCGCCTTTCGGGGGAGGTGCCGACGATGATGGTGATGTCGACGGCGAGCATCTGTTCCCCATTACGATAGAACAACTGTCGACCGTCCCGAGACCACATTGGCGCGGTACCACCCGCCGGGGAGATCGTCAGCTTCTCCCCTGGTCCGGGAAAGGGGAGGACGAAAACCTCGTCACGCCCGGAGTCGTCGGAGACGAAGGCAACGAAACGTCCATCGGGTGAGAATCTTGAAAACCGCTCGTTCGCGTCAGTTATGAGGAAGGGCGATGGCGACCGATCTCCCTGGACAGGCAACATCCAGATGTCCCGGCCTGTCTCGGGATGGAGTTCGCTGATCGCGAGCCAGTTTCCATCGGGAGACCAGCCGCTTGGCCATTGGCGATGCTCTCGCGTCAGTAGCGACTCCGCCTCCCCAGTCCCGTCGGCCGATTTCCAGAAGACGTCCCTCGTCCCCTCCCGGTAGGAGAAGAACGCGATCTTCTTACCGTCGGGCGTCCACTTGGGGCTGAAGCGCCCCACCCCTGTCACACGAGTCCGCGTGCCCCTTTCTACGTCGTAGACAAAAATGCCCCGTGTACCGACACCGACGAGCGTAGCCACTCGTGTTCCATCGGGTGAGAAACGAGGACGCCCGTAGGTGACCAGTTCATCGATTAACGTGCTCGCCTTTCCCTGGTGCGTGACCAACACCAGTTTCTCGGCGCCGGTCTCAGGGCGAACAAAAACAAGTCTCCCGCTACTCGACGCCGCGATGTGACCCACGCCGTCGATGATCGAGACCGGCTTCCCCAGGAGCTCCTGCTTTGACGGGTCGAAGGGAACCGCTCGCAAGCTGCCTTCATGTGTATAGACAAGATGACCGACGGAACCGGTCGGCACATAGTGCGTGCGGCTCCCCTCCCCGCTCACCGGTTTCGAGCTGATGTACGCCGAAACGCGGGCCTTCCATCGTTCTCATAGTGATCAAAAGCACGTCACCTCCCGGCAACGGCTGCGGGTTGAGGAGGTTGTACTCGCCGTTCTTGGAATCTGGCTGCGTTAGAAACTCCGGCACTCCTCCCGAGGCTGACACCCGAAACAACCCGAACGTGGGGTCGGCATAGATAATCTGGTCGTCCTCGTTCCAGAATGCCCCGCCGGCGAAACCCGATATTGGGCAGATTGTTGATGGGCGCTCACCGTTCCATGAGATCTTTTGGAGATTTCCGTTGGCAAAAAACCCTATCCATTCGCCGTCCGGCGAGAAAAAGGGGCCTACAGCGCCTTCAGTTGCAGAAACCGGCCGAGCCTCGAACGCATCCATCGCCCGCAAGTGAAGCCGGGCGGCACCGTCGGGTTCCGCCGTATAAGCGATGCGCCCTCCGTCTCTAGAGATCGCCACGATGCCCGCAAGGCCTGACCCGCTCAGTTTCTGGTCAAGCGGGAGGTCTATCGTGAATCGAACGACTTCCGCTGGCGTAGGCTTCGTAGTGCTCCAGACTCTCAGGACACCGGCCAATACACCCAGCGCGAGCGCGAAAGCGGCCGCAGCGATTCCTCGCCGCCGAGTTGGCTGCGGTTCGGATGCTGATACCTCGGGCTCACCCAACGCGTCCTCCAGGTCGATACGAGCGGCG
>SMVB01140437.1_pt1 | contig 29429 bp, 22 predicted proteins | sample 2456461 | NCBI WGS metagenome assembly SMVB01 (sample SAMN11095934, study PRJNA526329) | marine sediment metagenome | biome: Marine sediment; feature: Surficial sediment; material: Deep marine sediment; isolation source: Hadal surficial sediment | place: Pacific Ocean | collected 2014-05 | depth... | reverse complement strand
TTTGTAGAATTCTCGACGGAAACCGCGAGTGACACAGTCGGTACACCAGCCTCGATCAATTTGCAGTTTGCAAATGACGTATCGCTGACGGATACCCAGATAGTCGCATCGAGCAGCGGTGCAACCACCGCAGGTAACGTCCTCATCGACGCCACTAACATTAATCTGTTGAACAACACGGTTGTCGGTGCGGCTACCAGCGGGTCTGGCAATGCGGGTAACGTTGATTTGATTGCAACCAACACCATTTCTGCCGTGCCCGGCACGGATCTGGCGGCTCGGTCTACCGGTGCTGGCGACGCAGGTTCTGTGACGCTGAACGCCGATAATCTGATTAATCTAGCAGGTACGAATGTCGAAAGCTCCAGCATAGGCGGTGCAGGTGTAAGTGTTGGCCTCGCCGGATCTGTCTCGCTCAACGCTGCCCAGCTGAACTTGACGAATTCGTTCGTCTCGACTCAGACCACTAGTAACGTCACTACCGTCCCTTCTGGTACTGAACCCGGATCAATATCGCTTACCAGCAGCGCGGGTATTCTGCTCGATGGAACCCTGATACAGGCATCGACCAGTGGGCAAGCCTCTGCCGGCACAGTCAGTCTCAGTGGTGACACCATTGACCTGGCAAATGGTTCCGCGGTGCTGGCCTCAACCAGTGGTGGTGGTGCTGCAGGCGATGTGGAATTGACAGCCGTGGACAGCATCAATTTGCCGGAAGGTATGCTGGTGGCGGCACAATCTACCGGTACGGGAAGTGCGGGTTCAGTGACCCTGCAAGCTGGCAACATCATCAACATTACCGGCGCTACCGTACAAAGCTCAAGCACCAGCGATACCGGCGTGAATGTCGGTGTGGCCGGAACGGTACAACTTGATGCGGCTGAAGTGGTACTGACCAACGCGTTTATCACCACTGAGACAACCAGTAATGTGACTGCGGTAGGCGATGGCGTGGCACCTGGATCGATCACCATTACCAGCGAGGCTGGATTGCTGCTCGACGGTACATTGATATCTACCTCGGCCAGTGGTTTAGCCGCAGCAGGGAATATCAGCTTGAATGCTGCGATCATCGATCTTGCTAATGGTGCTGGCGTTCTGGCATCCACCAGTGGTGGAGGAGATGCAGGCAACGTAGAGCTTCTCGCCATCGACACAATTACATTACCGGAAGGTATGCTCGTTGCCGCACAGTCAACTGGTACAGGCAATGCGGGCTCGGTCACGCTTGGTGCGGGTGGCTTGATATCGATAACCAGTGCCACCGTGGAAAGCTCCAGCTTGGGGCAGGGTGTGGGCCTGGCGGGTAGCGTGACGGTTACCGGTGGTGACCTGTTGCTCACCGATGCGCTGATCAGCACACGCACAGACAGCGACATTGCCGAAGATCAAATTCCAGATGGCTTTGCTGGTGAGCCAGGCGCCATCACGCTGATCAGTGATTCCGGTGTGCTGCTTGATGCGACCACCATTGAGACGATTACTACAGGTGCTGCCGATGCTGGTGATATATTTGTGGAGGCGCTGGATGGAGATATCGATCTCGTTAACGCATCTACCGTCACCGCTGCCACCTCAGGTGCTGGGGATGCCGGTGACGTGACACTAGTTGCCAGTGGCGCGATCAATCTACCCATCTTCACTGAAGTCAGCGCGAAATCTACCGGTCCCGGCGACGCCGGATCTGTAGCGCTGCTTGCAACCGGAGACCTCACTATCGTCGATGCGACCGTAACCAGTTCAAGTGTTGGGGTTGGCGTCGGTAACGCTGGCAACATCAATTTGAGTGGCGCGAATATTACGCTTCTTAACACTGGCGAACTGGGCGATCCGGATAGCGAGCTTACCAACGTGAGAGTCATCGTCAGCACCACAAGCAGTAGTGATATTACTGATCCTGCAGAAACAAATGAGATACGCGAAGGAGACGTTCGTCCCGGTACGATTACGATATCAACGCCTGGATTGCTGTACCTGGAGCAAGCCAGATTATCTGCTTCTGTTTCAGGTGCGGCTGACGGCGGCGATATTTTCATCGACGCCAACGACCTTACGCTGGTACAAGGCTCAGTGATCGAAACTCGTGCGACCGGAGCGGGCGATTCTGGCTCGGTGACAATCAATATCGCCAACGACCTGATACTGTCAACACCGGAAGAAGCGACGTTGCCGGATAATCAGTCGGCGATTTTGACCAGTTCATTTGCCTCCCAGGGCGGTACGATTACAGCCAATATCGGCGGCGTGTTGTTCATGGATCGCAGCCGTATCGAATCATCGGTGGATACGGCGGACGGCACCGGCGGCGATATTTTTCTAACGACTAACGGATTGTTCATGGTCGGCAGCCAGATACTCGCCCGGGCCGACCAGGGCAATGGTGGCGCGATCATCATAAACAGAGGGGAGCGGGTCGTTGATCCACTCACCGATACACCGTTTGACGGCTTGTTTATCATCGATTCCGAAAGTCTCATCAATGCGGATTCACAAGCAGGGGTGAGTGGTGAGGTGAACATCGATTCGCCGGATGCCGATCTAACCGCGGTAGTCGAGGTGGTCAGTGCACGCATCGTCGATGACCCGACATTGGCGGACGATATTTGTAACCCGGCTAATCGTGAGGCTCAGAGCTCCTTTATCGTCGAAGACAAAGGCGGTGTCGCACCTTCACCAGACGGGTATTTCTCAGCCGGTGTACTGTCCGATGACGGCACCAGAACGGTAGCGGCTACCGGCTACGATGCAGGTGGGTTTACGCCACCGGAGATAGCCGCGCTAGGAGGTTGCAGGTAATGAAACACTTTATATGGATAATCGCCATCTTCGGCGCCAGCATCGTAGCTGCTGAAGAGGTCGGGCGAGAACTCAATTGGCAAACCCTCGGTGCCTCGAACTATGTAGATCCGGCGATTCCACCAACGAAAAATTCTGAGAATGGGGGCTTTAAACTACCAAGCCTGGTTAGTGAAAAAGCAGACAGCGGTGCACAAGGAACCACCAGTCTCGGTCAAACCGCCACAGTGTTTATTGACTCGATAGAACTCGTCGGCGCCACGGTATATAGCGATGAGGTGTTGGACGAAGTATTTGCACCCTACCTCAATCGTGAAGTCAGCATGGATGAACTGCAGGATCTACGACTTGCCTTGTCGCGCCGGTATATTGACGATGGATATATCAATTCCGGCGTGATTATTCCGGATCAGGAAATCGATAACGGGCATGTTGTGCTGCAGGCCATCGAGGGGAGTCTGGCGGACATTACTGTCGAAGGTGATCCTAAACTTGCTGACCGCTACATTAACAGTCGCTTGAAAAGACGCATCAAGTCGCCGTTGAACATCCAGGAAGTCAAAGCGGCGTTGCAGAATCTGCAGCGAGATCGCAATGTTACCTGGATCGACGCACGTCTTGTGCCCGGCGATGAACTAGGTACAGGTGTGCTGCGTCTGAAAGTTGTAGAGCCTCCTCGTTTTGAGGTGGGTGTCAGCGCCGACAATCACCATTCATCCAGCGCCGGCGCGGAACAAGGCCGAATATCACTCAAATCCAGCAATCTCACAGGCTACGGCGAAGTGTTCCGGGTGTCGGCGGGCCTTTCCGAAGGTAGCGATGAATACACGGCGTCCTTTGAAATCCCGATCAGCAAATACGATACCAAATTCCAGACGTACTACTCGTCGTCTAATTCAGACATCATCGAAAAAGCTTTTGAAGATCTCGATATTGAAAGTGCCAGTGAAACCATCGGCATGATGATCACGCAACCTTTCATCGATACCTTGAATCACACTGTCTCTATAACCCTGGGACTCGAGGTCAAGAGCAGTGAAACCAAACTGCTTGGGGAGAAGTTTTCTTTCTCGCCGGGCGCGCAAAACGGTGAAGCGAATACCGCCGTGGCCTTGCTGGGAGCAGATTGGGTAAACCGTGGCGAAAGTCATGTTGCGGCCTTGCGAGGCACTTACCGCCGTGGCATGGATATGTTTGATGCGACCATATTCGATCCTCAAACACCATTGGAGGAGCTATCCAATCCGACCGGTGCGGATGGTGAGTTTGATGTCTTTGTTGCCCAGGGTTTGTATATAAAGCGGCTGAACAGCTTTGGCTTTATGGAAGGCTTGAATGATCGCGCGCAACTGATTGTTCGAGGCACAGCACAAATTTCGAATGACCCGTTGATGTCATTAGAGAAGCTGGCTCTCGGCGGTGCCAACACAGTGCGTGGATATCCGGAGAACCTTCTGGTCAGGGACAATGGTGTTGCTCTCACCTTTGAACTCCAATTTCCAGTCGCTGGCTATACCACCACGCCGGGCTTACGCAACCTTGTGCTGGCGCAGTTCATTGATTTTGGCAGTTCCTGGGACGATACAGATGTCGATCTGTTGTCCTCTCTGCGCGACACCGATGAGAAGCGAACATTGGTGGGTAGCGGTATAGGCATCATCTGGGAGCCGTTGCGGGGCTTGAAAGCCCAGATCTATTACAGTGTCGATGCGTTCGATAATTTCGACGACGATGATCCCCGGGACAGCGAATCAAGGGAGGATAATTTGCAGCAAGACGGCATTCACTTCTCCATATCCTATTCGAATGTATTCTAAAACCGCACTTGTCTACCTCCATGCGGATGCCGGTGATGTCTCTAGCCGATCTTGCCGAAGACTAAAGCACCAGCGCAAAGGCCTATCACAAGCTTTCCCGTGACTTTGAAAAGTGGCACAGTATGGGTTGAAGTAACCGCGGTAAATTAACAACAGGACGCATCGATGGACTTAAAACTGAAGGGCTCGAAAACGCTGATAACCGGTGGCACCAAAGGAATCGGTAGAGCCATCGCCAATACCATGGCCGAGGAGGGTGGCAACGTCGCGATTTGCGCTCGCAATGCGGAAGAAGTGGCGGCGGCAGTTGAAGATTTGAGCGCCAAAGGTGTCGTCGCGTTTGGGCAAGCGCTCGACATTGGCGATGCAGACGCGTTCAAGGCCTGGATTGATGCCAGTGCAGAAGCCCTGGGTGGTATCGATTGCATTGTTTCCAATGTCAGTGGTGGCGGGGCTCAAGGCGAGGAAGCCTGGCGTCGTCATCTTGAATACGACATGTTGGGTGCGGTGCGTATGGTCGAAGGGTCCATGGAACACCTGGAGACTTCAGACAATGCCAGCGTCGTGCTCATTTCAACCACCGCTGCGGTTGAGAAATTTATGAATGCAGGCCCCTACAATGCGCTGAAAGCCGCTCTGTTGAACTATAACGGCGCGTTATCTCAAGACCTTGCACCCAAAGGAATTCGCGTCAACGCAGTAAGTCCCGGGCCGATCTTCATTGAAGGGGGCTCCTGGGACAATATCAAGCAACATATGGAAGCCTTCTACGATGCGACGATTGCTGATATTCCTCTGGGGCGCATGGGAACTGCAGATGAAGTGGCTGCTCAAGTCGCGTTTTTAGCCAGTAGCCGAGCCGGATTTACGACAGGTACCAACATCATCATTGACGGCGGCATTACCAGACGGATTCAGTTTTAGGCGTAGCGATCGGATCCAGAACGGGCAAATCAACGTTATGACGTTATGAAAAACATTTTGGTCACCGTCGCGTTGGGATGCCTGCTCAGCAGCAACATCCAGGCTGCAGACGACCAGCAGATGCTTGGTTTTTCGCCTTCGGCACAAGCCGTAGAAGCAGAACTGGAAAGCCGATTTGTCGATCTGATTGATCCTCAGCAGATCAGCGAATGGAGCCAGCGCCTATCAAGCCATCCGCATCATCCTGGCTCGAAATACTCGAAATCCAATGCGGAATATCTCGCCGGACTTTTCTCGGATTGGGGTTACCAGGTCGAAATCGAAACCTATGAGATCGTGTTACCGACCCCGGCAATACGTGAGCTTGAACTGGTCTCGCCGGGTAAGTACGTCGCGACCTTGACCGAGGAGATCGTGCCGGGAGACGCAAGTACCCTGGCCCGGGACGAGGTAATCCCTCCCTACAATGCATTCTCCAGGGATGGTGAAGTAGAAGCAGAACTCGTATTTGTGAACTACGGCATTGCCGAGGACTACGAACTGCTGGCCCGCTATGGAGTCGACGTCAAAGGTAAGATTGCCATCGCCAAATACGGTAAGTCCTGGCGTGGGATCAAGCCCAAACTTGCCGCCGAACATGGCGCTGTGGGCACGTTGATCTATTCTGATCCTGCCGATGATGGTTTCGCCAAAGGTGACGTCTATTCCCAAGGGGGCTTTTAAAAACGATTCCGGCATACAGCGTGGCTCGGTCATGGACATGCCAGTGTATCCTGGTGATGTACAAACCCCTGGCAGACCCGCCAGACGCGGTGCCCGCCGCATCCCTCTAGACAAAGTTGAGGTCATTACCAAAATCCCGGTGCTGCCGATTTCTTATCGAGATGCGTTGCCGCTGTTGTCAGCAATGGGTGGCGCGGTGGTGCCGGCAGCCTGGCGCGGAGCACTGCCGATAACCTACCACCTTGGACCGGGACCTGCGCGTGTGCGTTTGAAGGTGGCGTTCAACTGGGACCGAATTGAAATCTATAATGTCATTGCGCGACTGCCGGGCAGTGAATATCCAGATGAATGGGTGATCCGCGGTAATCATCATGATGCGTGGAACCATGGCGCGGCCGATCCGATATCCGGACTTTCGTCTTTGCTGGCTGAAGCACAAGCTGTAGGCGCATTGGCCAAGGCGGGCTCGCCACCTAAACGAACAATTATCTATGCGGCCTGGGATGCCGAAGAGCCGGGTCTGATTGGCTCTACAGAATGGGCTGAAGACCATGCGCGGATATTAAAAAAACAAGCTGTCGCTTACATTAATACCGATGGCAATGGTCGGGGTTTTCTGTTTGCCAGCGGCAGCCATACGCTGGAGGCTTTTTTTAACCAGATCAGCGCCACGGTGGTCGATCCGCAAACCCATGTGTCGTTGGATGAACGACGCCGAGCCTTCGTGCAGATAAGCGGCACTCAGGAGCAGCGAGACGACCTTAAAGCAAAAGGCTCGATACGGTTGCGACCACTGGGTAGTGGCTCGGATTACACGCCGTTTTTGCAACATTTAGGCATCGCCTCTGCCAACCTCGCTTTTGGTGGCGAGTCTGCCCACGGCAGCTACCACACGCTTTATGATACCTATGCCCATTTTGAGAAGTTCCGTGATCCGGGTTTCGCCTATGGCGCAGTGCTGGCGAAGATGGCGGGCACGGCAACCTTGCGCCTGGCAAACGCAGAAGTGTTGCCGTTTAGATTTGCGCCATTGGTAGAAAATTTGACAAAGTATGTCGAAGAAATTGAAGCGTTGGCGAAAACCAAGCGAGAGCACGCTGAAAAAATTGGTCGTCAACTTGATGCGGGTTTGTACTCGCTGGTGTTGGATTCTCGCAAATCGTTGGCACCACCGGCGGCCGAAACGCCCGTTCCGCATTTTAACTTTGCGCCGCTGCACAATGCGTTGACTGCGCTTGCGGCCACCGCGACAAGTGTCGATGCCCAGCTTGAAATGGTGAGCCCTGGTGCAGATGTGAGCGAGTTGAACAAGCGCTTGTACCAGAGCGAACGGCAACTCACTGCCAGCGGCGGCTTGCCGGGTCGCCAGTGGTATCGTCATCAGATATACGCGCCAGGGTTATACACCGGTTATGGGGTAAAAACATTACCGCGAGTGCGCGAGGCGATTGAAGCGGAGCTTTATACAAGCGTCGACGAAGCGATTGTGGTCACAGCCGGGTTGCTTCGAGAATTCACCCAATATTTAGCCGCCATTGAGGCGTTGGCCAAACGCTAGGATAAGAATGCGTCGAGACCGAAACGTGCCAGGGTCGGGTTATCGAAAGGCCGGTCGCGAACGTTTTCGACCATCGTCCGATAGGTAGTCAGATCGGTCATGGAACGGCCAGTACCCTCGCCTGACTTCAGCTCATCTCTGGTTGCAGTCATGGTCTCGCTTGGGTCTGTCGATGTGGAAGTGTATTGTTGTGCACCGATCTACCGTATAAATCTGGATCCCATCGATGCGTTTTATCCCTGCACTGATTCTTGTTCTTTTGTTCGCTCTGGCAGCACATGCTGACGAAATTAAAATCATCCACGCTGGTGTTCTGTTAGCTGTACCGGGTGAGTCGCCCCGCGTAGAACAATCGATAGTGATCACCGGCGATAAGATCACCGCTGTGCTAGATGGCTACGTTGATCCAGCCAGCATTGCCGACGATGCAACTTTGATTGACCTGAAGAAACAGTTCGTGCTGCCGGGTCTGATGGATATGCATGTGCATTTACTGCTGGAACTCGGTCCCGACACCCGTTCCCAGGCTTTTACGGATTCAGACACCCTGGCTGCCATGCGTGGAGCGGCGAATGCGAGAAAGACGCTCCGTGCAGGCTTTACCACGGTTCGGGATCTGGGCGGCAACCCGGAATCGATCTATGCCCTGCGAGATGGAATAGCACGCGGCTATATAGAAGGTCCGCGGATTTTTGCTGCGGGTTCAGCCCTCGCTGCCACCGGTGGTCATGGTGATGTGGATGGTATGCGCGCCGATCTGATGGAGATGCGAACGCCCAAAACGATATGCGATGGCCCCTACGATTGTCGCCGGGCGGTTCGTCACGCAGTGAAGTACGGCGCGGACTGGATCAAAATTACCGCAACCGGAGGCGTCTTGTCGGATACCGCCACTGGCCTGGACCAACAGATGAACGATGATGAACTGGCCGAGATCATGTCAACCGCGCATAGTCTGGGCTTAAAAGTTGCAGCCCATGCCCACGGCACCGGTGGCATAAACGCAGCCCTGCGAGCTGGCGTCGATACCATCGATCACGGTAGTTTTCTTGACCGGGAGTCGATCCGCCTGCTGAAGAAGAGTGGTGCTCATTATGTGCCGACGTTGATGCCGGGACATTTTATTCCTATGAGCATGGAAGGTAATCCGTTCTTTACCGCCGCGATTCGAGATAAGGCAAACCGCGCCACCGCAGCCGCCAAGGGCAGCTTTCGCCTCGCCCTGAAAAATGGCGTCAACATCGCATTCGGTACCGATACCGGCGTTACGCCCCACGGCAATAATGCGGTGGAGTTCGAGTTGATGGTCAATGAGGGTATGACGCCAGCTGCCGCCATCCGCTCAGCGACGGTGGTCACGGCGGCATTGTTAGAGGTCTCTGATCAGCTCGGTACCATAGAAGTTGGGAAGCTCGCAGACATTGTGGCGGTTAACGGTAATCCCCTCGAAGACATCTCTGAACTGCAGCGCATTGTTGTAGTGATCAAAAGCGGGATTCGCATTCATCTTGATTAGATGAAACGCCAATCGCTGGACTAAGTATTTCCCACGGTATTTCGCTCCCCATGTCTTGACCTATATTCAGATCCTATCTGTGAGCAACCGCTAAGGGGACCTACCCTGCGCTTTGGAGTATTTTACGAACTTCAGTTACCGAAACCGTGGCACAACAATGCCGAACACCAACTGGTTCAAGAAGCCATCGAGCAGGTTCAGCTTGCCGATCGCCTGGGCATCGATTATGCCTGGGCAGTAGAACACCACTTTCTCGACGAATATTCCCATTGTTCTGGGTCGGACGTATTTCTTACAGCATTGGCGGCTAAAACTGAAAACATTCGCGTAGGGTTTGGTATCCGCCAGGTCATTCCTAACTACAACCACCCCTCACGCACGGCAGAATCCGTCGCCATGCTCGACCTGGTATCCAATGGTCGCGTGGAATTTGGCATCGGTGAAGGGGCTACGCGGCTCGAATTACATGGCTACGGTATTCCGGCGAAACGTAAACAAGAGCTTGCGTTTGAGGCCGCGGAACAGATTGCCAACATGATGGTGAGGGAGCCTTACCCCGGTTTCGAAGGCGAAGGTTTTTCCCTGCACGAAGACGCGGAAGAAGGGCGTCGTCGTGGTGAGGATGGCTTCGCTTTTTTCCGTTACGCCATTAATGCCCTGGTGGCGAATGATTCCGTGCCAGGGCGTTCCACCTTGTGGGACGAATATGAGGCTCTTAAAGGTCAGGATCTACCCACAATTGAGGCACCGGGGATTGGCACTCCGGCAGAGTTTTCTGAATTCATACGTGAGTTTCAGGATGTTGGGGTAGATCAGATCATCTTCCTCCAACAAGGTGGTAAAAACCGCCACGAGCACATCTGTGAAAGCCTTGAACTGTTTGCTCGCACGGTGCTGCCCGAGTTCGTGTAAGGTCGGGAAGCACGTGAAGCCGCCAAAGCAAAGGAATTGGCGCCATACATTGAACAAGCCCTGGCGCGCAGAAAGCGTATGCCGGAACTGAGCGACGCGGAAATTCCAGTGGTGGGCGCCTCGCGGGAGCGCGAGACTTTTTACCACAAGGACTGATGCAACATGTTCGCTGAGCGGCGTCGCTGATTATTACTTGTCCCAAAAGTCCCGTCCGGGGACTTTTGGTCCTACGGTTTTTGACTCGCGCATCCCTGCGCTCGAAGCCTCAGCCCAAAAACTACGTATTTGGGACAGAGACTAAGTAGTATAATCAAAGGCGTTTTCCAGCTAAGACGCCTTCCATGACTGATAACAGAACGCAGCGTGGTTCATTGCAGGTTGCAAGCGAACTCGATGACCTTATTGCCCAGGACATGTTGCCGGGGACCGGCGTAACAGTAGACCAGTTCTGGCAGGGCTTTGAGGACTGCCTGACAGAGTTGGGCCCGGTGAACCGGGCTTTGCTTGCGCAGCGAGACGAACTACAGGCGAAGATCGATACTTACCACTTGGACCGTCGTGGTCAAACTTTTGATGCGCCCGCCTACAAACAGTTTCTTCAAGAAATCGGCTATCTGTTGCCGGAACCTGCCGACTTTCAAATCGAAACAGAAAATGTTGACGAAGAAATCGCTGTCATGGCGGGCCCCCAATTGGTGGTGCCGGTGATGAATGCGCGTTTTGCATTGAATGCAGCAAATGCGCGCTGGGGTAGCTTGTACGATGCCTTTTACGGCACCGACATCTTGCCGGAGACACCCGGACGGGAAAAAGGCTCCAGCTACAATCCTGCGCGTGGCGAACTGGTGGTGGCCCGGGCCAGCCAGTTTCTTGATGAGGCAACGCCGCTGGACGGTGCGAGCCATGCTGATGTGACCGTCTACGGCATTGGTGCGAACGCTGAGGGCGAGCGCGAACTGCGGGTCATAACCAGCGACGGTAGCAACACCGGTTTACAAGACCCCGGTCAGTTTGTTGGTTATATCAATGAAGATTCTCCAAGTGCTATATTGTTAAAAAACAATGGGTTACATGTCGAAATACAGATCGACCCGAATCATCCCGTGGGTGCCTTACATCCGGCAGGGGTGAAAGATGTGTCCCTGGAAGCCGCTCTGACAACGATTCAGGATTGTGAAGATTCGGTAGCGGCGGTAGATGCCGAAGACAAGTGCGTTGTCTACAGGAACTGGTTGGGTCTGATGAGAGGCGACCTCACCGAAGTGTTGCAAAAGGATGGGCGTGAAATTGTTCGGCGTTTGAATCCCGATCACGAGTACACCGATAAATCGGGTAATCCGATGACTCTGCACGGGCGCAGTGTCATGTTGGTGCGTAATGTCGGTCATCTCATGACCACGGATGCGGTGCTCGATGGTGCCGGAGCGGAAGTGCCGGAAGGGTTCCTCGATGGTTTTGTCACCTCGCTGGCGGCGATGCACGACTTGCAAAGTAAAGGGCCGATAAAAAATTCCCGGGCGGGTAGTGTCTATATCGTCAAGCCCAAGATGCATGGTCCGGAGGAGGTGGCGCTGACAGTCTCTTTGTTCGAGCGCGTGGAGCAAACTCTCGGCTTGGCCCCGAACACATTGAAGGTGGGTGTGATGGATGAGGAGCGCCGTACATCGATCAACTTAAAAGCCTGTGTCGAAAAAGCCAAACAGCGAATCGTCTTCATCAACACTGGCTTCCTGGATCGTACTGGCGATGAGATTCACACCAGCATGGAAGCGGGCGCAGTTCTGCGCAAAGAGGTCATCAAGACGCAACCCTGGATCGTCGCTTACGAAGACTCCAACGTCGACGTCGGGCTGGCCACAGGATTTCGTGGTCGCGCGCAGATTGGTAAAGGCATGTGGCCCAAACCGGACGAAATGCAGGAAATGCTGGAGGTCAAGATCGGTCACCCTAAATCCGGCGCCAACACTGCCTGGGTACCTTCACCAACAGCGGCGACCCTGCATGCGTTGCACTACCATCAAGTCAGCGTCGTTTCCATGCAGGCCGAAATTGAAAAACGCACGCCGGCCAGTGTCGATGAAATCCTGCGCATTCCGTTGCTGGCGGGCGAAAATCTTTCCGCCGCCGAAGTGCAGGCGGAACTCGACAACAATGCGCAAGGCATTCTGGGCTATGTGGTGCGTTGGATAGATCAAGGTGTGGGTTGCTCGAAAGTGCCGGACATCGATGACGTCGGGCTTATGGAAGATCGCGCAACCTTACGCATTTCCAGTCAGCACATTGCCAATTGGTTGCACCACGGTATTTGTTCGGAGGACCAGGTGAGGCAGACCATGGAACGCATGGCGGCAGTTGTCGATGGGCAGAATGCGTCGGATGCGATCTATCGCAACATGGCGCCAGATTTCGAAGGCAGTGTGGCGTTCCAGGCGGCTTGTGATCTGGTGTTTGGCGGCACGGCACAACCTAATGGTTATACCGAGCCGGTGCTGCATGCGCGACGGCGTGAGGCGAAAGCCAAGTCTGGCGGATAATCCGGCGTCGGCTAATGCTGGTGCGGCTTTTCAACGCCCTTGGGAATACGAATGTTATCGATCAGGTCGATAATTTCTTGCGGCACCCGAGCGGTCACCCGTGACACAGCGAATGCCACGGCGAAGTTCAAGGTTGCTCCCAGCATGCCGATGCCTTCCGGCGATATGCCAAACCACCAATGTTCCGCGCTGCTCAGTTCCGGCGCGATGGCTTTGAAATAGGCGATGTAGGACACGGTGAACACCAGGCCGGAGACCATGCCGGAAATTGCGCCAGCAGTGTTCATGCGCTTGTCAAAGATGCCCAGAAGAAGAGCCGGGAACAAAGAGGCCGCCGCCAGACCGAAGGCGAAAGCCACCACCTGTGCAACGAAGCCGAACGGGTAGATGCCGAAATAACCTGCGATGACGATCGCCACTGCTGCACTGATACGTGCTGCCAGCAGTTCGGATTTATCGCTCAAACCCTTGGCGAAAGTTTTCTTTATCAGATCGTGAGATATGGATGAAGATATGACCAGCAACAGACCGGCGGCGGTCGATAATGCTGCGGCAAGTCCTCCGGCTGCAACCAGGGCGATCACCCAGGCCGGCAGGGCTGCGATCTCCGGATTGGCGAGCACCATGATGTCGCGATCGACATAGACTTCATTTTTATTTCTGGTGCTCTCGTTGGTGATGTTGCGCGAGCCATCTTCGCGCCGGTCTTCACTGTAGGTCGGTTTGCCGACAAACGGATTGCCGGGATGATATTGAATGCGCCCATCGTTGTTCTTGTCTTCCCAGCCGATCAGGCCGATGTCTTCCCAGCTCTTAAACCAATCATCGACCTCTGAGTAGGGGGTGTTGTGTATAGTTTCGACGAAATTGAGCCTGGCAAAGGCGCCGACCGCTGGTGCGGTGGTATAAAGCAATGCTATGAACAGCAAAGCCCAGCCTGCTGAGCGGCGCGCGTCGGATACGCTGGGTACGGTAAAGAAGCGAACGATCACATGAGGCAGCCCGGCAGTGCCGATCATCAGCGCCATGGTGATGGCGAAAACGTCGATGGTACTCTTGGAGCCGTCTGTATAAGGCGTAAAGCCGAGTTCCACCAGGGTTGTATCCAATTTGGCCAGGACGGACAGACCGGAACCATCGGTCACCATGGCGCCGAGACCGATTTGCGGGATGGGTATGCCGGTGATCATGATGGAGATGAATATAGCTGGCACCAGGTAGGCAAAAATAAGCACGCAATATTGTGCGACCTGGGTGTAGGTGATGCCTTTCATGCCACCCAGAACGGCATACATGAATACCACAGCCATGCCCACGCAGACTCCCCAGGTGATGGGGATGTCGAGGAATTGCGAAAAGACGATACCCACACCACGCATCTGTCCCGCAATATAGGTGAAGGAAATCGCGATCAAACTGACCACCGCAACAATGCGTGCGGCGCTCGAGTAGTAACGGGTGCCGATAAAGTCAGGCACCGTGAACTCGCCAAATTTGCGTAGATAGGGGGCGAGCAGAAGCGCCAGAATGACATAGCCGCCGGTCCAACCCATGAGATAGATAGTGCCGTCGTAACCCATGAAGGCGATGATGCCGGCCATGGAAATGAACGAAGCAGCACTCATCCAATCGGCGGCGGTGGCCATGCCATTGACGATAGGATGCACGCCACCACCGGCGACGTAAAATTCATTCGTAGTGCTCGCTCTGGACCAGATGGCGATGCCGATATAGAGACCGAAGGTCAGGAACACAAAGATATAGGTGAGGGTTTGAGCATCCATTACTCATCCTCCTCGTCAGATACGCCGAACTCACGGTCGATACGCTTCATCTTCGCGGTGTAGACGAATATAAGGATGACGAATACGTAGATGGCACCCTGTTGCGCCCACCAGAAACCAAATTTGAAACCAAAGAATTGAAATTGGTTCAACCAATCGACTAACAAGATGCCGAAGCCAAAAGATACTGTGAACCAGATGGCGAGCAATATAAGCATCAGACGTATGTTGGCTCGCCAGTAGGCTTCATTTCTATTTTCCGACATAAGTTATCCCAATTCAGATCGCAATTTGTTATGAAGTAGCTCGAGTTGGTCGATCAGTGCATCAACACTTTTATAACCCGCCTGGAACATTGCCGTGGCATTGAGTGCACCCCACTCAAAGCCTGCTTCCTTAACCAGGGTGGCACGGCGTAACACGTTATCCGGGTTGGTATAAAACTGCTTGCCGGCTTCGTCTCTAGGCGGCACATCCAGCATCATTTGCAGGCCGATCTCTTTCGGATCTCGCCCCACTGCTTCTGCATAACCTGCAATTTTTTCGACACAGCGGCTGGCGACGGCGATGTCTTCTATGGCCGTAGCCAACCATCCGTCCCCCAGTTCGCCCACTCGTTGCAATGCTCGAGGCACATTGCCACCGATCCAGATGGGCAATTTTGCGCCCTGCGGAGGCTTAGGCTCCATCGCCATGGCATCGATCTGATAGTATTCGCCGTCGAAGTCGATGCGCTCGTCTCGCCAGTAAGCACGAAGGATTTGTATGGCTTCGTCCATCCGTTTGCCGCGATTACTGAAATTTTCCTGCAGGGCCTCGTATTCCGACGCTTGCCAGCCGACGCCCACACCGAGTCTGACGCGGCCGCCCGACAGGGAATCCAACGTGCTGATCTGCTTGGCCACCAGGGTCGGTTGGCGTTGGGGCAGTATCAGCACTTCAGTGCCAAGACCAATTCGCTCGGTTACTGCTGCCACATATGACAGGGTCATCAACGCTTCCATAATCGGCATTTGCGGCGGGTACATCGGTGCTGGCCGCGTGTCTGTCGGGTAACCCATTAACACGTGATCGAACATGTCGAGCTGATCGTAGCCAATGTCTTCGATTGCTTTGGCCAGCTTGGCGACCATCGCTGGTCCCTCACGATACGCAACGCTCGGGAATTCGACGCTGAGCTTCATATATTTTCCCCTTTCCTCAGCCCACTACAGTACCTAACCGCTACCGTGCGCGCCACCGGTGCCTGGTAGCGCGGGCGGCAAATGGGTAGGCTAGCTGCTAACGAAACAAAGATATGCAGCGAGTCAGTGGCAGACCAACAACCCGTGCAGCCGATCAAGCCGGCCTCGACAATAATTCTAGTGCGCGAAGCGGATGCGAGTTACGAGATATTCATGCTCAAACGTACAAGTCGTGCGAGCTTTGCCTCGGGCATGTATGTGTTTCCCGGGGGTCGGGTCGATGGCGATGATCATTTGCACAAATATGATGAACACCGTCACGGCCCCAGTGAAGGCCAGGCGGCCCAGGTTGAGGCGCTGGGAGCCGAGTGGCGTGGTTACTGGATTGCAGCGATACGTGAGACTTTCGAAGAGGCGGGGTTGATGCTCGCCTACCAGGGTTCTGCGGGGGACGACATGTTGTCTTTTTCAGACCCAACACTGCGAGAGCGCTTTCATGGCTATCGCGGGCCGCTACACAGTGGTGAACTTTCACTGTTGGATATTTGTCGTCAGGAAAATCTGCGTCTGGCAGTCGATCAGATCCATTTTTACAACCGTTTCGTGACTCCGCTGGGTAGGCCCAGGCGATTCGACACACGTTTTTTCATTGCCGCAGCGCCTGAAGCTCAGCGCGGTAAACATGATGAGAAAGAGACTGTCGACAGCATCTGGATTTCTCCTCAAGAGGCATTGGCTCGTAACAAAGCCCGCGAGTTCGATCTGATGAATATCACCCGCATGCAGTTACAGTGGTTGTCTGAGTATGAAAACAAGCAGGCAGTACTGGACATGGCTCTGGGCCAACAGGAATTTGTTGTCAAACGGCCGGTTCTGCCGCCAGGAGCTTAGACATGAGTGACAAGAAATGACCGACCAGCAGACCGACGAGTCTGAGTTTCGCCCATTCAATTTAGACACCGACCTTGCAGCGATAAAGCGTATGTGGCGGGAAGTGGGCTGGGTCAGTGCGGACGAAGAAAAATACGTGGATCATTTTTTCGCCGTCGGTGAGACTTTGCTCGCGACCCTCAATGGCGAACCGGAATGCTGTGTACATATAACCGACGGCACGCTGCGCTTGCAGCAAACGGACATACCCCTGTGTGCAGTCACCGCGGTAATCACCAGCCGCATTGCACGTAACCACGCATTTGCTAAACGGCTTACGGCATTACAACTGCAGCATGCAGCGGGCCAGGGTGCGGCCGTGGCGGCGTTGGGCATGTTCGATCAAGGCTTTTATGACCTGCTCGGCTTTGGCACGGCTGGTTACGACCATCATTTCGCTTTTGACCCAGCTGATCTGCGCGTAAATGCCGCGGTGCCGACACCCAGGCGCCTGGATGCGAATGACTTCGCGCTGATGCATGGCGCCATGTGTGCTCGCGCGAAAGTGCATGGCTCGGTGGTATTGCATCCAGCCGAACTGATGCGCGCGGAATTCGGTTGGAGCGAAAATGGTTTTGGCCTGGGGTACGGTCAAGGTGACAAGCTGACGCACTTTGTCTGGTTGCGTGGATCGGTAGAACACGGACCTTATGCGGTCACGCACATGGCCTACCAGAATGCCGAGCAACTTCTCGAGTTGTTGGGGTTGTTGAAGTCGTTAGCCGATCAGGTTTATTCCGTGCGCATGATCGAGCCGCCGGAAATTCAGCTACAGAGTCTGTTGTCCAGACCTTTTCGCAGTCAGGCATTGACCAAGGACAGCAAGCACCAAGCCGAACATCGCAGTTTTGCCTGGTGGCAGTTGCGCATGTTAGATGTGTCGGCCTGCGTCGCCGCTTATAGCGCGGATAATCAGGTGGTTAGTTTTCAGCTTGAACTGAGCGATCCGTTGTCTGACTTGTTGCCCGAAAAAGACAGTTGGCGTGGGGTCAGTGGGCAGTACAAAGTGGAAATCGCTCGGCTGTCCTCTGCGGTGCCGGGTGAGGATATGGCGTTGCCTCGTCTGAGCTGCTCAGTGAATGCTTTTACCCGTTTGATGTGGGGGGTGGCTAAAGCGTCCAGCCTGGTCATAACAGATGACTTTGCCGCGCCTGAGGGTCTGATCAGCGCTTTGGATCGAGCATTGCATCTACCAACGCCGCACACAGGTTGGGAATTCTAAGTTGGAGAGCCGGGAACAGGAGTTGATCCGGGTTGGCTGGAAGCCGGTTTTTCAACAACAATTGGTGGACCATCCGGCAGAGTGGGTGCCGGCGCGGGTGGTCGCTGTGCAGCGCACGGGTCTTACCATAGCGCCTGCAGTGATTGGCCGTGTAGACGTCGCGGTCGGCGGTCGCTTTTTTATCCAGGCTGTCGAGTTCCGCCCAACTGTTGGTGATTGGGTGCTGATCGACCCCGATACCGGATCGTTGGAAGCGTTGTTGGAACGAACCAGCTTGATCAAGCGGTTGAGCCCGGGCAGCACCGGTGAGGTGCAACTCATAGCCGCCAATATCGACACCGCCTTCATCGTTACATCCTGCAATACGGATTTCAGTCTGTCCCGGTTAGAACGCTATTTGTCAGTAGTCTTTGAAGCAGGCATACAACCGGTAGTGGTGCTGACCAAGACAGATACTGCCGAAGACGCGCAAGCCTTCATCGATCAAGCCCGAACCTTAGGGGCGCACGTGCCTGTCGAGGCGGTCAATGCATTGCTCGCCAGCGACCTCGAAGGTCTCGCTGAGTGGTGTACGGTAGGTCAATCCATTGCCTTGCTGGGCTCTTCCGGGGTAGGGAAATCGACACTGGTTAATACGTTGTCGGGAGATACCGTACAGCTGACCCGGGAGGTCCGTGAAGAAGATGACAAGGGCCGGCACACAACCACCTATCGTTCGTTACACGTCCTGCCTCAAGGTGGGGTAATTCTCGATAGCCCTGGCATGCGTGAGTTCCAACTGGCAGAAGCAGAACAAGGGGTTGGATCACTCTTCGCCGATATCACCGAGCTCGCCATGCTATGTAAATTCAACGATTGTGCCCATGCTTCAGAGCCTGGTTGCAAGGTGCGGGCTGCAATCAAGAGCGGTGATCTGGATCCTCGTCGGCTCAGCAGCTACTTCGAACTGCTGCGCGAAGAGCGATTCAATCGCGAAACCGTCGCAGAGCGGCATATCAGAAGTCGCGATTTCGGCAAAACGGCAAAGTCTGCTGTGGCTAAGTCGCATAAGAAGCGGACTTAGCAGCGGCCTGTGATGGTGGCTCGACAGCCGTGTGCAAAGCGCCTACAGTCGCCTGCCTGAGAAAATGAACTGAATATTGTGGCTAATTTAAACGCGCCAGATCTGGTCCTGCAGCCGGTTTCTGTGACCCGGAAAATGTCGGCATCTCTGCCTCGGCTGCGCGAGTTGGCGCAGAGCAAGGGCCTGAAAATACATCACCTGGGAGCAGGCTATCCCCATCCAGAGGTTACCGATCCGCGTAATTTTCTCGCCCATCAGGCAGCGTATTTCGAACACCTGGTGCAGGCAGAAGGGCTCAATGACCCGGATGCGTTGCCGGAATATTTGCGCGAGTCTTTCTCTTATACCGATACCCTCGGGCCGCTAACTACGCGGCAGGTTTTTGCTAATGTGTATGGCCGTGACTGGGGTGTTGAGATCGACCCGCATAAACTCCTGCCGACGATAGGTGCGACCGGGGGCATCAATCTGATTTGTTCCTTATTTGAAAGACCGGGCAAACCGGTCGCCTATATTTCCGATGCGCCGACTTATGCAGGTTTCACCGCCCGAGTGGCATTGTGTCAACACGCTAAAATATTCAGCGTCGAGATGGATGATGAAGGCGCACGGCCGGATCTATTCTTGAGCCAGATACGCGCAGCAAGAGAACAAGGCTATTTTGTGCCGTTTTACTACACCGTGCCGGATGGCCACAATCCCGCCGGGTTTTCCTTTTCTCAGCAGCGTCGCGAAGAGTTGCTTGCCATAGCGCAAACCGAAGGGCTGCTGATTGTCGAAGACGCTCCTTACGTGTACATAAACTTTGCACCTGCGCTGCAGCGTCCCAGACCATTTTTCGCCATGGCGCCGGAACAGACGGTGCACCTGTTTACCGGCTCTAAAATCGGTTTTCCAGGGCCTCGAGTGGGGTTCTTCTATTCCCAGGCACAGATAGCGATTGCTGATGGCCAGGTCATCTCGTTGGCGGAAATGGCTTTGACTGAGGCCAGTTCTGACATGCTGTTTCAAAACCCTGCGGCGTTAAGAGGGTTTGAAGCTTTGTTGCATGATGACGATTTCAACGAAATTGAAAGTATGTGGGTGCTGGCTGAGGCCAAGCTGGCTGTTTATCGGGAGAACCGAGACATTCTACTGAGCACTCTCGAACAAGAGTTAGGCGACCACAAGGATTTGTTTGCCTGGACCACGCCGCAAGCGGGCTTCTTTTCCGTGTTCACTTTTGTCAAAGGTGACATCTGCACAGATGACGATTTCATTGAGCAACTGGTCGCCCAGCACGGTGTTGTCGCCATACCAATGTATGACTTTTATCCTGCTGATGCGAAGGCAAGAGATCCCCGAGCGGGGCTGAATCAACTGCGTTTGAGTTTCTGTTTCAGCGAAAGCGCCGGTGATGCCCGGCGCAAAGACATGGCCGAAGCGGTCGGCGCTTTTTGCGTCGCTGTCAAAACCATGAGTGGACTGATTTAGGTCCGGGTACGTTTAGCGCTGATCCGCCCCGTATTGAAGCCCAGCCAGTGCATGCGTCCCATGTAGCGTGCGTGTTCGATCTTCAGGCAGCGATCAACAATGCATTGCGTGTTGCCCTGTTCGGCGATAGCCACGCCGTCCGCACTGATCACCCCGAACTGCAGCCACAGATATGCGGCGCCAATGGCGACCGTGTCCTCGGCGATTTCCGGCACCGCGGCCGGGTCGCGAAAGACATCGACGACGTCGATTTTATGTGGAATGTCGCGCAGGCTCGGATAACAAGTGAGACCGTAAATTTCGCTTTCGCGAGGATTGACCGGCGTCACCTGGTAGCCGTTACGCAGCATGTAGTAGCCGACGAAATTGCTGGCACGCAATTCATTGGAAGACATGCCCACCACAGCGACACTTTTCGTGTGCAGGGCTTGTTGGATAACTTCCGGGTCTTGCCGGGATTCGATAGCTTCACTCATTAATTCAATCCAGTTTACTTAGTGCGTAGTCGAGGTCCGCGATCAAATCGTCAGCATCCTCTATACCAATAGAGACACGAATGGTGCCCGCTCCAATGCCACCGGCTTGCAGTTCTGCATCATTCAACTGCCGGTGGGTGGTGGTCGCCGGGTGGATGACCAGACTTTTCGCATCGCCGACGTTGGCCAGATGCGAGAACAGGGAAAGATGTTCAATAAAGCGCACCCCGGCATCGCGCCCCCCTGGCAAATCGAAACAAAACACTGCACTGGCGCCCAAGGGCAGGTATTTTTTAACCAGTGGTTGATAAGGACTGTCGTCCAGGCCGGCGAAGTGTACCGCTCTGACCTTGTTGGAGGCGCGCAGGTGTTTAGCGATGGTTACCGCGTTGCTGACATGCTGGCGCATGCGCAGAGGCAACGTTTCTATGCCTTGGGCCAGCAAAAAAGCGTTGAACGGACTCATGCAGGCGCCTAAGTCCCGCAAGGTTTCGGTACGCAGCTTCATCAGGTAACCGAAGGTACCGAATGTTTCGTGAAACTTCAGTCCGTGATAGGCCGGTGAGGGTTCAGCGATGACTGGAAAGCGGCCATTGGACCAATCGAACTCGCCGGATTCCACCACCACGCCGCCGATTGACGTGCCGTGTCCCCCCATAAACTTAGTTGCGGAGTGCACAATGATGTCCGCACCCCATTCGAACGGCCGACACAAGTAGGGGGTGGCGAACGTGTTGTCGATCATGAGTGGAATACCGGCATCGTGGGAGATAGTCGCCAATGCTTCAATATCTAAAATACAGCCGGACGGATTACCGATGGTTTCGCCGAAAAACAGTTTGGTGTTGTCTTTGATCGCGCCTGCCCACTTTTGCACATCGTCTGCATCGACGAAGTCGAGATCCACCGACAACTTGCGCAGGAAGTGTTTCAACTGGGTGATGGTGCCGCCATACAAGGCGGCTGAGGCGACCACGTGGTCGCCGGGTTCCAGCAGGGTAAATAGTGCGGCACTTTGCCCGGCCAGGCCACTGGCAAAGGCAACAGCGCCGACGCCACCCTCAAGGTTCGCCACCCGTTCTTCGAGGGCAGCGACAGTGGGGTTCATGATGCGTGTATAGGTGTTGCCATATTCCTGTAGATTGAAACAAGCCGCTGCGGATTCGGAATCTTCAAACACATAACTGGTCGTCTGGTGAATAGGCATAGCGCGTGAACCGGTCACCTGGTCAGGGCGCGCGCCTGCATGCACTGAACGGGTATGGAAGCCTCGAAAATCAGGAGGGCTGGACATCGACTGGATTGCCTCGAAAATTTGGACATACACCGTATCAGGTGACTGGACGCAAGCCTAGGCGGAATGGGACCATGCACTTATGGCTATACGGATGGATAATCGGTTAAAAATAATTATCGGTGCGGTGCTGCTTGGGAGCCTCTACTGGGCCTATCAATGGTTTGGCACGGCAACCATTCAAGTCAGCAGTGAGCCCGACGGTGCGGTCGTGCGAGTGGACGGCAGGCCACGCGGACGCACGCCGATAAGCCGGCTCGAGCTGGATAGCGGCAGCCACCGGCTGGAAGTGGAACACAGTCACTTTGAGACTTACGTGGAAGGCTTGTCGTTGCGTCGTGGCGACCATCTGCAGCGGCATGTCACGCTTAAAATTGGCGAAGGCACATTCCAATTGCTGTCGAATCCTCGAAATGCCTGGGTCGAAGTGGACGGTGAGCGTTTACCCAGCAACACACCAACTACCTTCACCACGACGTCCGGTGAACATACCATCACCATGGGGCGTGAAGAACGCCGTATGGTCGAACAGACCCACGTGTTGAAGGCCGGTCAGAAGCTGGAGGTCAACTTCATTCTGAACATCGATCCTCACGGCAGCGTGACCATGACCACCTCTCCGCGTAACGCGAAAATCGAGTTTCTGCACAAAGATATCGTCTATAAGCCGAAGGTCAGGATCCAGATTGGTGAGTATGCCGTGCGCGTCAGCAAGCCTGGTTATGTCGCTCAGGAATTTCGCTACACAGTACGTTATGGGGACAATGTTCATCATGTAAAGCTGACGCGGGACTACGGCAGCCTGCGTGTTCACACCGTACCCGGGAACACGGACGTGCAGGTGATTTACCAAGACGGTGGCCGCACCCGGCGCAAAACCTACAGCGAGGCAATGCGGGTGCCTGTTGGCCGGGTTGAAGTACGGGTGAGTTCCTTAGGATATCGCACGGAGTTCAAATCCCTGCGATTGGCCAACCAGGGCGCGACCCTGCGTTTCAATCTGCAGGAAATGAAAGTGCAACCGGGTCGGGTATTCACTGATCGCCTTGCTTCAGGTGGCGAAGGCCCGTCGCTGGTCGTGATTCCTGCCGGTGCCTTCAAGATGGGGGATGCCGATGGCCCGCCATCGGAAATCCCGGTTCGAACGGTGACCCTGACCCAGCCATTCGCGGTGTCCAAGTATGAGATCACTATTGGTGACTATCTTCGCTATGCCCAAGCGTCTGGCAAAACTCTGCATGAGCGGCTAAATGCTGATGATGTTGACTACGCAGTTCGCTATGTCGAGTTTTCGGACGCCGTCGACTATGCCGATTGGCTGAGTGCGCAAACCGGACAGAAATATCGACTGTTGTCCGAGGCGGAATGGGAGTATGTGGCCAGAGCAGGTTCAACTGGAGACTACTTCTTCGGCGATGATCCCGAAACATTGTGCCAGTATGGCAATCTTGCTGACCGCAGCGCACGTAAAAAGTATCGTGGCTGGGATACCCTGGCTTGCGATGACAACATGGTGCGGCCCGGGCAGGTGGGCACCTACCTGGCCAATCCATTCGGGCTTTACGACATTTACGGTAACGTTGCCGAATGGGTGTTGGAGTGTGGTATGCCGGAATACGCAAATGCACCCACAGATGGTTCTGTCGCCGATCAACGCTCAGGCTGCGACTCACACGGCATGCGTGGTGGATCCTGGGATTCCATGGCGGTCGAGGCCCGTTCCGCCTATAGAAATGTCGCCAGCAATCGCAGTGACGACCGTGGTATCCGGCTTTTGCGAGTACTCTAGCCTGGATTATTCATGAACAACCTCGCTACGCTTCTTCATAAATAGTCCAGACTAGAACAGGAGATCGAATGACTGAGTTGAATGAGTTTCGCGCTGAGGCGCGCGCCTGGCTGGAACAGAATTGCCCGGACACCATGCGCACCAACATGCCGGCGGATGAATTTCCCAGTGGCGGGCAGCGAACCACCTACAAAAATCCCGATACCAAGCTGTGGATGGATCGCTGCGCTGAGCGTGGCTATACCGTGCCATCCTGGCCCCAGGCGTATGGCGGTGCTGGTTTTGACAAAGATCAAAGCGTCGTCTGGCAGGAAGAAATGCGTCGCATCAATGCACGGCCGGCGCTGGTCGGTATGGGTCTCAGCATGATCGGACCTGCGCTGTTGGAATATGGCACAGACGCGCAAAAGGCTGCGCACCTGCCGAAAATTGCGGCGGGGGATATCTGGTGGTGTCAGGGCTACAGCGAACCCGGTTCGGGTTCCGACCTCGCCAGCCTCAGCACCTCTGCGGTTGAGGATGGCGATGACTATATTCTCAACGGGCAGAAAGTCTGGACCTCCGGCGCGAACCACGCCGACTGGATGTTCTGCCTGGTGCGTACCGACCCGGACGCGCCCAAGCACGAAGGCATCAGCTTCGTGCTGTTTGATATGACCACCCCGGGCGTGACGGTAAAGCCGATCAAGTTGATCAGTGGTCTGTCGCCCTTTTGTGAAACTTTTCTGGATAACGTGCGTGTCTCCAAGACCAACCTCGTGCATGAATTGAACAAAGGTTGGACGGTCGGCAAGAGATTGTTGCAGTACGAACGGGCTTCCATTGGCGGTATAGGCGGTGGTCAGAAAACCAGATCTCTGGAGGAGTATGCGGCGATCTATATTGGCGTGGACGCGCAGGGAAAGATCGCCGATAGCTCAATTCGCGCAGATATATTAACTCATCGCATGAACGACCGCGCATTCGGACTGACCACCAGGCGCAGCATGGCCGAATCTGCTACGGGAAAAGCGCCGGGTGCTTTGTCATCTTTGTTCAAGTACTACGGCACCGAACAGAACAAGGGTAAGTTTGAGCTGCTGTTGTCTATGCTGGGTACGCAATCGCTGGGTTGGGAAGGCGCCGCTTTCGACCCGGACGAACTCACCACCACCCGGGGCTGGCTGCGCTCCAAGGCGAACTCGATAGAAGGTGGCACTTCTGAGGTCCAGTTGAACATCATCGCCAAGCGCATTCTCGGCTTACCCGACTGATGCTGGCCGATAAGTATTACCGCTGGGTGGTGGTACTTTATACATTGGTCATACAGGCCGTAATATTCGGCATTCTGATTTACTGTTTTGCCTTGTTTTCACTGCCCTGGCTGGATGAGTTCGACGCCAGCCGGCGCGATGTAATGATCACCATTTCATGCCTGCAACTCGGCATGGGGGTATTTGGTCCGCTGGTGGGTCGGGCGCTGGATCAGTTTGCGATACGTAACATCGCTCTGCTCGGCAGTGTCAGCCTCGGCTTGGGTTTGTGGTTGGTTCAACATGTGACTGCGCTATGGCAGTTGTGGTTGATTTACAGCACGCTGTTGCCGATGGCTACCGCCATGATGGGCACCTTGACCTCCCAGACTCTGGTGGCGAAATGGTTTGCCGATCAACGTGGTCTGGCGTTGGGTTTGTCGGCCATGGGTACCAATGTCGGTGGCATGATATTTCCATTGCTGGTAGCCGGTTCATTGATCGAACTGGGCTGGCGCGACACCTTTGCGCAACTTTCTATTCTGAGTCTGGTCGTGGTGATGCCGTTAACCTGGTTGGTGCTCAGGCGCGAACCGCCCAAGCAGAAGCCCGCTGAGGCAGGCGATCTTGCGGCAGCTGCAGCTCAGCGGATCTGGACCGCTCGAGAGATATTGTCTACTTCCCTGTTTTGGTTGCCGTTCCTCTGCCTGGTGCCGTTGAGCATGTCCTTCGGTGCCTTGCAGTTCAATCTGGGTGGTTTCGCTTCGGATGTGGGTTTGTCCGGCGATGCCATCGCCGTGCTGGTCACGGTCAGTTCCTTCAGCATGATTGTTGGCAAGTTGTTCTTCGGCAGCTTAGGTGATCGTCTTGATCATCGATATTTGTTCTGGATCGCCAACGGTTTTGCTGTCATCGCACTGCTCGGCATGATGTTCGCCGACAGTTATGTCTCGCTGCTCGCAGCAGTGGTCTGCATGGGTTTGTCTGGTGGTGGCATACTGCCTTTGATGGGGGTGATATTCGGTGCTCGTTTTGGCGCGGCCTCGTTTGGCCGGGTGATGGGGCTGGTGATGCTGAATGTAACTTTTGGCGCCATGGCGCCGGTGATCGCCGGCTGGGTATATGACGTCTGGGGGTCATACGACATTGCGCTATGGGGGATGCTTGCGTTGGTGGTACCTGCTGTACTGGCCATGGTGCGGTTGCCTGCGCCTGTTGCGAGCGCCCCTGTTCAGACGACGTGAAAATCGTTATGTTGATCGGCAGGAAAAATTTATTTGGGGGAGAACGTTATGTTTAGTAGATTTTTAGCGGTAATCGCTTTGGGCTGTAGCTCTGTCGCCTACGCGCACGATGAGCCAATGAACCTTGAAGAGCTCATGGCCGCATTCGGCTGGGACTTTGCCGCGGCGGAAATTCGTACGGAAAAAGTTTCCGACAGCCTTTATGTGCTGTTTGGTATCGGTGGCAATATTGGTGTCAGCATTGGTGCTCAGGGCGTGTTGATTGTCGATGACCAGTTTCCGCAGATGCTGCCAAAAGTAGGTGAAGCCATTCGTGCAATCGGTGGCGGCGGCGTAGATTTCGCCATCAACACACATTGGCACTTCGACCATGCCGAAGGCAACGTGGTGTTGGGTCCGGCCGGTACCTGGTTGGTCAGCCAGTCGAATTCCAGAGAAATGATGCAAGGCGACCATGTGATTAATCTGGTGACAGCGGCTTACGAGCAAAAAGCCTATGGCAAAAGCGCGCTGCCAGTGATTACTTTCGACGACACCATGCAGTTTCATTTCAACGACGAAAAAATTGAGCTGATGCATGCGGGCCCCGCACACACCACAGGCGACGCTGCGATCATATTCCGTGGCAGCAACGCGGTTCATCTTGGCGATGTGTTTAACCGTTCAGGTTACCCCTTCATCGATGCAGACAACGGTGGTGATCTGCGTGGCATGATCGATTTCTGTCAGGCTGTGTTGGATGTCATAGACGAAAATACCGTCGTGATTCCCGGCCACGGTGAGATCTCGGACTACCAGGGTTTAAAGAGCTATATCGCGATGCTCGAAGATATGCATCAGGTCATTGGCAAAATGGTCAAGCGGGGCAAATCGCTGGAAGAGGTTGTGGCGGCCAATCCGACCAAAGATTATGACGAGGCAAATGGTGATTCGACTAACTTTGTGAACCGGGCATACAAGAGTTTGAAAAGGGAACAGGGGCGCTAGCAAAATTGGGGTCAGGTTTGCTACCAGAGATCTTCGGTGGGGGCTACCACGTCGGGTATTTTGGTCAGGATAAAGATGCCGGCGGCGGTAATAGCGATGCCGATGGTGAGGACGATGAGGCCGACGGGTATCGAAAAAAGCAGGCCGATAAGGCCGGTGACTGCGTTTAATAAACCAACAAGAAGCCCTGCGAGACCGAGGTACTCGCGACGTTTAACCTCGTCAGGATTCATTGCAAAGCTCAATTCACCTCTCCATTGTTGATGAGCTAATGATTTTTCGCACATTAGGTTGACACGAAGCCTACCCAGTTAGTTCCCTTTCTTTCACCTGATGCGGAATGAATTCTAGCAGAGGGTCGTTAACACGGCTATAAGCTTGCCAGCTGAGGTAGCACTTCGGCTTGAAACAGTGCATCACTGACATCGAGGTGCATCATCTCAACGCCGATTTCCTGGAAGACTCGGATGCGCTGCATGATCGTTTCAGGTGAGCCGACCAGGCGCGCCGTATAGCCTTCGTTGGTATCCAGCATGCTCATCGGGTCGTTGTGCTGTGACCACATGCCTTCAGCGCCGGCCACCCGCTGCCGCCGCTTGCTGACCAGCTTCGGGTCGACCCGCGCCAGGCGGGAATCAATTTCCGCCCACGCCTGTTTGTCGGTTGCGCGGCACAATGGTGCGGCATACATGGCAAAGCGCACCTGTCGGCCCGTGGTCGCACAGGCACGGCGTACTTGCTCGATAATGGCGGAAATATTTTCTGGCGAACCGCCATTCATGAACATCCAATCCGAATGTTGCGCGGCGAGTTGGATGGCGGCATCACTTTGGCCGCCCTGAAAGACCTGCAGCGGGTGAGTTGGTTTTGGTTCGAGGCGCAATCCGTCGGTTTGATAGTACTTTCCCGTATAGCTGAATGGCTGATGCTGCCAGGCACCGCGCAGTACTTCGATGAACTCCGCAGAGCGCTGGTAGCGCTTGTCGTGGTCCAGTTTGTCGATGCCGTACATGTCGAACTCTTGCATGTTCCAGCCGCTGGTGACGTTGATCGACCAGCGCCCGTTGGTAATGCGATCCAGCGTGGCGCCCCATTTAGCGATCGCGGTCGGGGAAAAGAATCCGGGGTGGATGGCGGTGATCAACTGCATGCGTTGGGTACAACTGGCAAATAATGCCGTCATCGCGAGGCAGTCGAGAGAAGATGCTTCGATCTCTTCGCCGTTGCCCCACCAACGCTGGGCGATGAGCAGGTGGCTGATGCCCATGTCTTCGTATTTGTTCACCAGGCCGGTGGTGATGCGTAATAGATCGTCGCCAGCCGGAAGGGTGCTGGGACTGGTCGCCTTGTCTACGACCTGGGTGCCTTGGAAGACCGTGGGAGCCCATGTGCAGGTTTGCATACGCTCATGTTACCTGAAGTTTCAGTTACACTCATATGCAATCAGCATTTTCAGGTGGCCCATGCGAGGATTAGAAAACAAAGTTGCGATCGTAACGGGTGCGGGTAGTGGTCTGGGCCGCGGTATGGCGTTGCGCATGGCTGGCGAAGGTGTGCAGGTGGTAGTCGCCGATATCAACCTGCCAGGTGCGCAGGAAACTGTGGAGGCCATAAACGCTGCTGGCGGCAAAGCGTTGGCGGTAGAACTCGATATCACAGACTATGCTGCTTGTGAGGCCGCGTTGGAACACATCGAAACCACATTGGGTAACGTGGATATATTGGTTAACAATGCCGGTTGGGATCAAGCCATTAACTTTGTCGACACCGACCCGGAGTTCTGGCGCCGTGTTATCGACATCAATCTGTATGGACCGCTGAACATGCACCATGTCACGGTGCCGCGGATGATGCGTAACAGTGGCGGCAAAATTATCAACATTGCCTCTGATGCAGGGCGGGTTGGGTCTTCCGGAGAGGCAGTCTATTCGGCCTGCAAAGGAGGCATCATCGCGTTTACTAAAACTCTGT
>SMVB01163785.1_pt1 | contig 29463 bp, 18 predicted proteins | sample 2456461 | NCBI WGS metagenome assembly SMVB01 (sample SAMN11095934, study PRJNA526329) | marine sediment metagenome | biome: Marine sediment; feature: Surficial sediment; material: Deep marine sediment; isolation source: Hadal surficial sediment | place: Pacific Ocean | collected 2014-05 | depth... | reverse complement strand
TCCGTCCAGGTCGCCCCTTCGTCGTCCGAGAAGATCACGAACGAGTTCAGCTTGCGGCTGTTCTCGCGCAGGAGCACGGCGATCTGCTTCCCATCGGGCGAGCGCACGAGGCCGGGCTCGCAGAGCTGCGCGGACTCGTGCTCGGCGATCACGACGGGCTCGCCCCAGGTGAGCCCGCCGTCCGCGGAGACCGTCTTGAAGACCTGGAACTTCGTGCGCTGCCCCGCCCCGCGCAGAAAGCGCCCGTCGTCGTGGAAGAGGGCCATGACGTCGCCGTTCTTCAGGGGCTCGACACTGCCCATGGTCACGATGCCGCCGAAGTCGCCGATCGGTGCGAGCCCCGACCAGGTCGCGCCGTCGTCCTCCGAGACGGCCATCCGAATGGGATAGAGGCCCGAGAACAGGATGAGGCGTTCCCGTCCCGCGGGATCGACGACGCGGTGGAGGGTCGGCACCTCCTTCGACGTCGCCCAGTTCTGCGGGACGGGCAGTCGCGCGCTCCACGTCCGGCCGCCGTCCGAGCTGCGCTTCATGACGATCCCGCCCGTGCCGTGCCCTTTCGGGTAGACACAGATCATGGTCCGGCCATCTTCGAGCAGGACGGTCGTCGGGTGGCCGAGGTACTGGCCTTCCTCGCGGTCGACGACGACCTGCCGCGCGCCGTCCGAGGCGAGGTCGAGCAGCGGGATCGTGTACCCGCGCGAGACCTCCCGCGCGCCCTGGTCCTGTGCCCGCGCGCCCCCCGCCGTCCCCACTGCGCAGCCCAGGACGAGAGCGCCGATCGATCGAATCCAGTTGTTCATCGTTTCAGACCTCGAGTGTGTCGCCGTGCGGCGCGCCGGCCTGCGCCCGCTCCAGAATCTTCCAACAGTAGAGCTGCATGCGCGGCAGATGAAAGGGCCCCTTCCACAGGTTGCCCTTGAGCGGCACGGAGAGCCGGCCGTCCCGGTGCAGGTACCCGAACCACTCGCCGTGCTCCGGATCCGGGAAGTGCGCGTACGCCCAATCGTGCGCGAGCGTATGCCAGCGCTCGTAGCGCTCCTCACCCGTCGCGAGGTGCGCCATGAGCGTCGCCTGAATCGCCTCCGTCTGGGGCCACCAGAACTTCATGTCGTGCCAGTACTCCTGCACCGGCAGGCCGTGGACGTCGCAAAAGTACAGGATCCCGCCGTGCTCGGCGTCCCAGCCGCGCTCCCACGTCCAGTCGAGGATCGTGGTGGCCGTCTCGACCAGGGCGGCGTCCCCGCCACGGTGCCGGGCCTCCTCCAGCATGAACCACGCCGCCTCGAGCGCGTGCCCCGGGTTCAGCAGGCGCCCGTCGAAGTGGTCGATCCGCTCCCCGTTCGGACCGACGGTCTCCATGACCGCCCGGACATCGGCCCGCATGAAGTCGCGCCGGATCTCCTCGATGCACCGCTCGATGCACTCGTCCGCAAGGGGCTCGTCGATCGTCGCGCGCAACACCTGCGCCGTCGCGAGCAGGATCATCGGCATGCCGAGGCTCTTCGTCGGTCGCGTGCCCGGCACGCCCTTCGGCTCGAGCCGCTCCGGCTCGCGGGCACAGCGCAGGACGAGTCGGAAGAGCGCGCGCGCTTCCTCCGCCGCGCGCCCGTCGCCGGAGGCCCGCGCCCAGGCCGCGAAGGCGATCGCACCGAACGCCTCGGTGAACACGTAGCGGCGCTTGCGCAGCGGCCGCCCGTCGCGCGTCACCTGGAAGAACATCCGGCCGTCCGTGTCGAAGCAATGCGCGCGCATGAACTGGATGCCACCGCGTGCGAGCTCGAGCCACTCCTCGCGGCGCTCGACGGCGAGGTACAGCGTCGCGAAGAGCCACGTGGCGCGCGCCTGCACCCACACGCCTTTGTCCGTGTCGAGCACCGTGCCGTCGCGATCGAGACACGTGAGGAACCCGCCGTGTTCGCGGTCGACCCCGTGCCGGGTCCAGAACGGCACGACGTCCTCGAGCAGGCCGGCGCGGTAGACGCGCAGCAGCTCGTCGATCCGTGAGCGCTCCATGCGCCTCAGGCGTCCACGCGGATCCACTCGAAGAAACCGAGCGCCTCGAGGTCGCGCCGCAGAGCGGCGACCTGGCGCTCGTCGAGCGCGGCGAGCGGCAGGCGCGCCGCCCCGCAGTCGACGCCGATCAGCGCCATGACGGACTTCGCCGCGGCGGCGTACCCGTACGCTGCGATGACGCGCACGAGCGCGACCGATCGGCGCTGCCAGGCGCGCGCCGTGTCGAAGTCCCCGGCCTCGAACGCGGCGAGGATGCGGTGGTAGATCGGCGCGGCGAAGTTGTAGGTGCTGCCGACCGCGCCGCGCGTCCCGAGGGCGAGCCCCGCGAGCAACGCCTCGTCGGTGCCGAACAGGATGTCGAACGCGCCGTCGCCGAACGCGAGGCACTCCTGCAGCATCGCGAGGTCGGAGTTCGTGTACTTGATCCCGGCGAAGGTCGGGATGCGATCGGCGGCCGCGAGCAGCTCCGGCATCGGGAGCGCGACGCCCGTCAGCGCGGGTATGTCGTAGTAGTAGAAGGGCGTCTCGGGCGCCGCCGACGCCACGGCGGCGAGGTGCTCCGTGAGCTCGGCGACGGTCCGCGGGCGGAAGAAGCACGGGGCCATCGCCGCGATGGCGACCACGCCGAGCTCCTGCGCGTGCGCCGCGAGGCGTCGCGAGTCGGCGAGCGCGTTGTGGCCGACGTGGACGATCACCGCGAGCGGAGTCCCGCGCGCGACATGCGCCCAGCGCGCGGCGAGGGCCTCGCGCTCGTCCACCGTCAGCGAGAGGCTCTCCCCCGTCGTCCCCCCCACGAACGCGCCCCGCACTCCCGTGCGGACGAGGTGCCGCGCCTGGTCGGCCACGCGCTCGAGGTCGATGGACCCGTCGGTGCGCATCGGAGTGTGGGTGGCGGCGATGAGGCCTGTGAGGCGATCCATGGAATGGCGGCCGGTGCCGGCACGCGACCGTCCGGGGCGGCGAATCCAGGGTAGCGGGCTCGAAAAGCCACTGCGAGGAGCATGGAGTTTGGGGTTGGATTGGCCCTCCGGGAATGGCAGAGTCGCCGCGGAAGTAGAAGTTTCAATTCTCAACCGGATCGGACCTGTGAGGGGACATGGGGACTGGTGAATTCATCCCTCGGCCTGAGAAGGTCGAGGTCACGCGGAGCACGCTGGAGGCGCTCAAGGGCCGGGTGGCGCTCGAGCGCAAGCAGAGTGAGCGGCTCCTCTCCAAGTACGAGAACGAGCTCACCGTCACCCGGCGGGCCCTCGAGGTGGCCGTCACCGCGCGTCACGAGCGCGAGCAGTACCGGCGCGTCCTCGCCTCCGCGATCGCGAACGAGAAGAACGCGAAGGCACAGGCCGAGACCGCCGCCAGGCAGCTGTCCGAGCTCGAGGCGCGCCTCGCGCTCGAGACGGAGGAGAAAGGGCGCTCGAAAGGCCGCGCCCAGGAGCTGGACGCATGGCTCAAGGCCGCGGCCACCGACCACGCGCAGGCGCTCCTGAACGCGCGCAGCGAGGGGCGCGAGGAGCGCGAACGGATCGAGCGCGCGCTGTCCCTGGCGCTCATCGAGAAGGGCCGGGCGGAGGGGCGCGCGCGCGAGCTCGCGGGCCAGCTCCAGCGCGATCTGCCGCCCTCGGCGCAGTTCCTGCGCCTGCGCGGCATCGGGCTCTTCACGGCCGGCGGGGTCGCCTTCATCGCCGCGCTGACGTTCCTGCCGCCCTTGTTCACCGTGCTCTTCAGCTCGCCCGCGGGGGTCCACATGCAGCTCGCGTACGGGCTCTCGGCCTGGCAGATCTTCGGCGTCGAGCTCCTGCTGCTCGCGCTCGGCATCACGCTCGCGAGCTTCGCGATCCACGATTTCCGGGCGAGCGAGCGGCCCGGGCGGGACCTCGAGAAAGCCGCCAGACTCGAACCCGACCTCACGCGATGACAGGGGACGCGCGCGCCGGCCGACTCGCCTGGATGGACCTCGAGATGTCGGGCCTCGACGCCCAGGTCGAGCGCATCCTCGAGCTCGCCGTGCTCGTGACCGACGCGGATCTGAACGTGGTCGCCGAGGGCCCGGAGCTCATCGTGCATCAACCCGACGAGCTGCTCGAACGCATGGACGAGTGGAACACGTCACACCACGCGGCGTCGGGACTGACGGAGCGCGTGCGCGCCTCGACGCTCGGGGAGGAGGCCGCGGAGGCGCTCGTCCTCGAATTCCTGGAGCAGGAGTGCGTGCGGGGCCAAACCCCTCTCGCGGGCAACTCGATCTGGCAGGATCGGCGCTTCCTCGCGCGCACGATGCCGCGCATCGACGCTTTCCTCCACTACCGCATCGTGGACGTCTCGAGCATCAAGGAGCTCGCCCGCCGCTGGTACCCCGACGCGCTCGCCGCGGCGCCCGTGAAGCGCGGCACGCATCGCGCGCTCGACGACGTGCGGGAATCGATCGAGGAGCTGCGCTACTATCGGGAGCACGTGTTCCGCGCGCCATAGTCCTGGAGACCCAGTTGTGGACGAGACCCCGAAGACCGAGACCTCGAAGACCGAAGCAGAGTGGCGCGCACAGCTCACCCCCGAGCAGTTCCGCGTGACGCGCCAGAGCGGGACGGAGGCGCCGTTCTCCGGCGCCTACTGCGACACGAAGACCGTGGGCACGTACCACTGCGTGTGCTGCGCCCTGCCGCTCTTCCGCTCCGACGCGAAGTTCGACTCCGGCTGCGGCTGGCCGAGCTTCTTCGAGCCCCTGGCGGGCGCCAATCTCGTCGAGCTCGAGGACGCGGGCCTCGGCATGAAGCGCACCGAGATCCGCTGCCGGCGCTGCGACGCCCACCTCGGCCACGTGTTCGACGACGGCCCGCCGCCGACCGGGCTCCGGTTCTGCATCAACTCCGCTTCGCTCGATCTGGAAGAGGGCGACTGACGGCTCACTCCAGGTAGTCGGCGCGGCGTCCCCATCTTGCCCTAGCAGCCCGTGACAATACGGTGTCGCACACTCCCGCGCCGCCCAGCGACCGGTGTGGACCGCACGACGAAGACACCCTGCCGTGTCTAGGCAAGTTGGAGCGGGGTTGTCGTGCGGTCCACACCGGTCGCTGGACAGCGCGGAAGTGTGCGACACTGTATCCACACGGACTCAACGATAGCCGAAGCCAGGCGGGAGGGCATCCTCGGAGTAAGCCGCTCCGAGGCGCGGCGCCCAGACGGACGAGCCCCGCCGTCGACCGGGGCATCCCTGCTTCCCGCTGCCGGCAGGTTGCGGGCCCACCAAGTCAGGGACTGATCGTCACGCCCAGTGCGTCCGTCAGCCCTACGAGGTCGAACAACCACGGGTCGCGGTCCTAGCACTGGAAGTACACGCGCGAGCCCGCGCCGAGTCCGGTCGCGGCCATGTGCGCCTGCGAGGAATGGAACGCGATGCTGCCCGAGCAGTCGGCCGGCGCGGAGCTCCCTCCGGTGAACTGGATGGGCAGGCGCGCGAGCGGCGGCGCGAGGCACAGGGTGCCGCCGTACAGCGGCAGGTCGTTGGGACCGAGTGACCACAGCACGAATCCGTACTGGCCGTTGACGGGGTTCGCGGCGTTGACGAAGAAGTCGTCCGGCCCTGACGCGGAGGGCGTGCCGCTGGAGGAGATTGACGGCATACAGCCCTGGGAGTTCAGCTTGGCCGTGCAGTAGACCTGGGCCCCGCACGGCGCAGAGCCCGTGAAGCTCCTCGTCTCCGAGCTGCCCTGGTTCCCGTACTCGTTCTCCGAATATGGCGCCCTGACCGCGGAGGGGGTTCGAAGGCCCGCGTTCTATCGCCGTCGCAGCCGCTCGTGCTCGATCGCGCGCGCGGTGTGCCCCGCCCCCGAGGGAGAGCCGGCGCTCGGGCTCCGGCGCACGCTCAGCTCACCCTCGATCACCGAACGGTGCTCGAGGGGCCGCATGGAGCCGGTGTAACACCCCCATGCTCGCGGAATCGAGAGACGCCCGGGCTGGGCGGGGGACGCGGCCGTACGGTGGGGCACAACGAGCTCGAGCCGCGGGTCAAGAACCGCTTCTGCGGCACCGCCGACCAAGGCGTCACGCCGGTGCCGATGCCCCTACGTTCGAGGCGGAGTCTTCTCCCTCGCCGCGCTCCGCGAGGGACGCGCTGTCGCGGCCTACGACCCTACCCTTGCTTCCCTTTTCTCCCCCCCTTCGATTTTCCCTTGCCGGACTTGTGGCCACCTTCGGGCGTACGACCGCGGCCGACATCTCCTCTCTTGCCGGCGCCTTGCCCTCCCCTGCCACCCTTCACCTTGGCGTGGTGACGCTTCACGTTGATGTGAAACTTGACAAAGCTTGCGCCCTTGCTGTGCAGCTTGATCACCACATCCGGGGCCATACCATAGTGCTTCGACATGAACTTCACGTTCGCCAAGTGGACGATCTCGAAGTCTGCGAGTTTGATGGAAGCCCACTCACTGCGTTTCTTGTTCTTGAAGTGACCGTAGGCCCTTCCGTACGGGGGCCCATAGGTTCCGGTGATTGGTTCGTAGAAGATCTCGGCGCTCAAACCGTAGTGAGCCGTAATCGCCATCCAGGACTTCCCTCTCGAGCGTAACCGAACGACAACTTCCGGGCCTACATGGGCGTGTGTGGCGATGTGGAAGAGGACCGGCAATTCATCGTCCCGGATCTTGTTCTTGTGAGCGATGAGCATCGTTTGCTCGTTGACTCGATAGTGCTTGCTCACAGCAAGGCGAAATCCCCGCACGCCATCCTCGTCGAGACTGACGGCAACCGCGACGTCTTGATGAGCGATCGCAACGCCTCCCGACGTGACGGCGATCAACATCGCGAGAGTGAGTACATTGCGCATCTGCCATCCTCAATTCATGGGTGTGTCTGGTCTCAGGACAAGACCAGGATTTCCTATCGGGCGTGCCGTCCACCGGAATCAAGACGATCCCGCTATCGAGATGACTCGCGCGTGCGATGCCCCTCCAGCGAGGCCCTGGCGCGACGCGATGGGGTTCTTGGCACCCACAGGCGGCGGAAACGCAACTTCTCGGACGGCATCGAGATTCTCCACGCTCCCTGATTCAGGCGGACCTGCCGGCGGCTCCTTCGGAGTCTCGTTCGGCGGGTTCTGAATCCTGTGGCTCGATCGGGCCGGTGCCATCTCGAGGTTCCGGCCGGTTCGTGCACTCGGTGCACGGGCCGGCTTCTTGGTCACGTCAGTGACACTGGTTGCCCGGCGCTGCTAACGATCGCCCCCCGCGCCGGCGGGCGCCTGGAACATCTTGGACTTCTTGTCGCCGCCCGATACCAGGTAGGCGACGAGATCTCGCAGCTCTTCCGCGTTCACCCCGTCGATCAGGCCGGTGGGCATCTGTGAGAGCTCGGACGCTTTGATCGTGGCTATCTCTGACCGCTCGAAGATCGTGGGCATCGTCGTGAGATCACTCGCGTAGACGATGACCTCTTCCCCGTCCTCCACGAGGATGCCCTCGGCGATTCGCCCGTCGTTGTCGACGACGATGTGCGAGCCGTACTGGTCCGAGATCACCTTGCTGGGCTCGACGATGGCCTGGAGGATGTCGGACACCGAGTACTTGTTGGCGACCGTCGTCAGGTCGGGACCGATCGCCCCCCCCTCCCCGTCGAAGCGGTGGCAGGCGCTGCAGGACACGGCGTGGAAGAGATTGCGCCCCTTGCTGAAGCTGCGGCCAGTGAGGCTCTGGCCGACGACATCGGTGGCCTCGTCGTGCGTCCACGGCCTTCCCGGGCCGGCGGGCGGCGTGATGTCGTCAGGGAGCGGCGCGACCAGCGGCTGCCCGAGGATGGAGGCCAGCGAGTGCTGCTCACCGACCGTCAGCGTCGCCACGGCTTCCTTGCGGATGTTCGCGAGGAATCCGGCGTAGCTGGCCCCCCCCGGATGCTTGGAGGCTTGCACGAAGAACTGGAAGTACGCCTTCCTCTGGGGCAGCGTCCAGCCATCCGTGGCGTTGCGCAGGATGAGCGCGTACTCGATGTTCTGAATCGGCGGCATGTCCGCGAGCATCTTGGCAATCGGCCCACCGTAGGTGTCGTTGCGCTTGATCAACTCGGCCCACTCCGGCAGTTTCGTCGGCGCGCTGCTGCTCATCAGCGCCAGGGTCTTGCTGACGACCGTCGGAGATCGAAGGTAAGTCAACAGACGGGCAAGCTCGGTGTTGACTTCATCGGACGATGCGGGAAAGAGCGGGTCGAGCTCGGCGATCACGCGTTCACGAAGCTCGTCGTCGGGCTCGCCCAGGCGGGCGAACGCGAGCGCGTAGGCCCGTAGAGCAGCCAGTCTCTGCTGCTCTTCGAGGCCCGGCAGGTCGAGCCGACCGAGCGCGGCGACGATCCCGGGAAGATCGTCCGCGTCGCCTTGTCGCGCGAGCGCGATGAGCGCCATGACCGCGGCCTGCGGGTCCTCCTCACCCAGCGCGCGTTCGCGCCACGTCTCGACGGGCTGATTCTCCACGGCGATACGGGCGGCGAATCGAATGAAACGGTCCGCGTTCGAGAGTTGCGGCCAGGCGGCACCCACGGCATTGGGGTCGATACGGCCATGAAACGCTTCGAGCGCTCTGCGCTGTTCCCGTGCTGCCGAGCCCGCATCCGCGACGGCCGGCGGCAGGGGCGCGGTGGACTCCGAGCCGGTGTAGCGGACACGGTAGAGCGCGGATTGGGAACCGCGGCCGCCCACCGTGAAGTAGAGGGCGCCATCAGCGCCGACGATCGCGTCAGTGACCCCGAGCGGCTTGGCCCAGACGAAGTGTTCCTTGGTCGCGCTGTAGCTCGCGCCGTCGGGCTCGAGGTGAAGGGCGTAGATCGTGCCGAAGGTCCAGTCCAGGACGAACAGAGCTTCCTGGTACCTGGCGGGGAACTTCGCGCCGGTTCCGAACACGATGCCCGTCGGCGAACCCGGACCGATGTCGATGACGGGCGGAAGCGAGTCCTCGTAGTAGGCCGGCCACTTGCCTGTTCCACTGCGCCAGCCGAACTCACTGCCGCTCGTGACATGGCACACGCGCGTCGGTCGATACCAGGGTGACCCGATATCCCACTCCATGTCCGCGTCGTAGGTGAACATCTCGCCGTGCCGGTTGAGCGCGATGTCGTATTGGTTGCGGTAGCCGTTGCTGAGGATCTCAATGTTCTTGCCGTCCGGGTCGCACCGCGCGATCCATCCGCCGGGCGCGAGCTTGCCCCGGGCGTGCCCGCGCGCGTCCCACTGCCGAGGCAGCAAGTGGTCCTCGCCCCAATTGGCCGGGGCGCGCGACCCGTCGAACTCCGGTGCGTCGGTGTGGTTGCCGCCGATGAAGTAGAGGCTCTCGCCGTCCGCGGTCGGGATGATCGCGTGCGGGCCGTGCTCGCCTCCGTGGCCGAGCGGGATGAGATTCTCGGCCTTGTCGAGCTGGTCATCGCCATCCGTGTCGGTGATACGCCAGACTCCCTGGCCATTCACGTTGACGTAGAGCGAGTCGAACGCCCAACACATCCCCTGCGCGCCGCTGACTTCGACGGGGATGCGCTCGACGCTCGTGACGGCGTCGGGTCTTCCTATCTCGGCGGGCGTGACACGAAAGAGCCCTCGGTGCCCCTGATCGCTCGTGTACAAGCGCCCCTTGGCGTCCTTCGTCAGGGCGACCCATGACCCCTGGAGTTCGTTCGGAACCGTGTAGAGCAACTCCGCCTCGAAGCCGTCGGGGACGGTCAAGTCCGTTGCCGGCTGCACCGCCTGAGGCCGGCCTGCGTCTCCCGCTCTCAGCTGACCACCCTTTGCGGCGTAGCTGGCGAGCGTGACCTGGCTGCTCCATGGCAGTCCGTCGCCGCCGACAGGGCCGATCACCGTCACGTTCGACCACTTGCCTCTCACGGCGTGTTGGGGAATCGCGGCCTGCCATGAGGCGTCCGTCACGATCACTCGCTCGTCGCCGAGGGTGAGACGCAGCGCCAGGCCGGCGACGCCCCCCTCGTTGCGAGCTCGAACCTCGAGCAAGTTCTCGCCCTGATGGAGGGCGTCGGAGACGTCGCGCGAGACGACCTGCTCCCACCTGTCGTGGACCCCGACCCGCTCGCCGTTGATCAAGACGGTCATCTGATTGTCGCAAGAGCCCGCGAGCACGGCCTCCGTGAGCGCTCCTGAGACATCGAACGTCTTGCGAAAGACCAGCTCCTGATTGTCCGTCGCCGTCCCGAGCCAGATCCAATTAGGCGTGGCCTGCGATGCAGGGGCGGTCGCCTCCTGGGGTGCCGCCGAGAGCAGCGGAGCACAGACTGTGGCGGCCAGCAGGGCCAAGTGCGTCATGGTCAAGTCTCTAGTCTCCATCCGGTAGTTGGCTGGGCTGTGCGCGTTCTGGCAGGCTCGGAAGCTGCTCTTCGGGCTCACTGCGCGCGATCCTTGTCGCTCGCTGCTCGACGAGCGTAGCCGGATGACCGCGGGCTGGACACGTTCAGAGTGAATTCTCTGCTCAGACGCGTGCGCGACCCGCTCCCTCGGGTGTCGTTGAGCAAACTGCGAGTTGCATGCCTCATTCGTAGGCAAGACCGCGGCGGACGATTGGCGCTGAAGCGCTCATCAGGGGCGTGCCAACGACGGCTGCGTCACGACTTGTCATGCCGGACAGCGATGGCGCAGCCCTCGAGCAGCTCGACGCGGAGTGGTCCTCATAAGTCCGACAGCTGCAGCAAGGGCGGCGCATCGGTTGCGCTCTCGATGTCGGACATGGTCTGCCGACAGAGCTCGATCTCTGCTCCGAGTCCCTTTGCCTCCCAGTGCGCCACGAGCTCCTCTGTGAGCTTCCGCAGCTTCGGCAACACGGGCCGCGCCGCGCCGCCGTACATCGCCAGGATCTTCAAGCAGCGCTCGATGCGATCGCGCTTGCCCCACTTGTCGATCTCCATCACTTCGAGACACAGGTCCAGCCCCTCGGCGATACGATGCCGAGCCAGGAGCTCGAGACCCGCGAGCCGGATGCCGCTCGCGAACATGATGCCGCTCGGCGACGGCTCCTCGATGGCCCGCACGATCGCCGGCAAGAGCGGTGCGAGCTCCGAGAGGGTCAGGTTCCGGTAGACGGTGCCGAGCGCGCCGCGCGCGCGGCCGTCATCGTTCTCGAGCATCCGTCGGAGCGCGGGGAGCAAGAGCTCTCGATCGACGCCGTCCAGGGAACGCGAGAGGAGCCCGGTCATTCCGAGCGCGCCGCCCGGGTAGAACAGGCAGAAGCTCAGGTAGCGCTGCGTGAACTCGCGCGGATCACCGGGGTCGTGCTTCACGGCCAGCCTCAGCATCGCGGGCACGGCCGGGCGTGCCGCCGGGCCGATTTGCGCGAGGGCGTAGGCCGCCTGGATCCGGAGCCACACGTCCTCCTCGGCGAGCGTCCCGGTCAGCGCCGGCACCCCGGCGGACGCGCGCCGCCCGAGTGCACCGAGCGCCTGGCACGCACCGTAGCGGGCGTCGAGTGCATCCGCGCCGAGCAGCCCCAGCAGATGGGGTACATGATCGCCCTCGAGCTTTGCGAGGGCTTCCGCCGCGCGGTGACGAACGGCGGGCGACCAACTGCGCAGCAGCTCGTACAGCTCCGCGCGCGACTTCTCCTCGTAGTAGCCCCGCGCCATGTCCCACGAGTCGAAACCGCGACCGGCGGCGATGACGTCCTCGAGCTCGGACGCCTCGAGCTCGTTCTCGGGGTGGGTCTCCTTACCGGTGATGTAGAGCTTGCGCAGCGGCAGCGCGCTCGCCAGCACGAACGCACCCGTGCAGTCCCAACCACCGTACTTGTGCTCGCCCCCGGACATGCCGGCCCCACCCTGGTAGCGAAAGCTGCCGTCGTGACGGCGCGCGAGGTCGTAGTACCAGCGCTGCTCCTTCAGGAAGGCCGCGGTCGCGGCGGGTCCGGCGCGGGCAACGCCGAGCGGTCCCCAGAGGAAGCTGAAGTAGTTCCCGGTGTGACCGCGCTCGCGCTCCGCGTAGGAAGCGGCGGTCATCTTGGCGAAGAAACGCGCCTCGGCGCGGCGGTCCTGGAGGTCGAAGATGAGGGCCGCAATCGAGTTCTTGCCGTTGTCGTCGTGCACTTTCCAGCCGGGACGATGGTCGCCGTAGGGAATCGCACCCTTGCCCTCGTAGAAGGCGGCGAAGCGGTTCGCGCGCTCGAGCGCCTGCTCGATCTCCTCGTTCTGGACGCCGCACTTCCGAGCGAGGACGAGCGACAGGTGGCAGACGAGTCCGGCCTGATTCAGCGCCCCGTAGCCCCCGAGACTGCCGTGCAGCCGACCTTGGTTGAGATCCGGCCACGCCATGCCGTGCCCCCATGTGCCCACGACACTCTGTCCCTCGGCGATCTTCGTCGAGTACTCCAGGATCGCCGGCAGCACGTAGTCGTCGCCGGTCGCCAGGTGATACTCGCAGAGGAACAGGTTGCGGTAGCCCCACTTCCAGGCGTACGGACCGGAAGTCCGATCCTCGAGAGTGAGGCTGGTCGTCCTGGAGCCGACCTCGCGGGCGAGGTCCCGGACCACGGCGCGGTAGCTCTGCTTGCCTGTAGCGAGCAGGGCGAGCGCATTGATCATGCCGTCGATGTCGCCCTTCATGTGGTCGGCGATATGGCGACACGCCTGGTCGAGGATCGTGGCCGACTTCTCGCAGTCCCAGGGCGCTCCGTCCGCATAGCTGCCGAGGACGGGCAGCCGCAGCTCGACGCTCTTGCGCGAACCGTCGCGCCACCGCAGCAGGCGCAGCCGGCCCTTGCCTTTCGCGCTCTCCGCCGCGGTGATGGCCCGCCCCAGGCTCTTGCGGGCATCCTGTTCGAAGGGCGTGTCGTCGATCCCGAGGATGACGTCGCCGGGCTGCAGCACTCGGCCAGCCGGCGTGCCGGGCTCCACCTGCGTGATCAGGATCTGGCGCGCATCGGTGGTCTCGAGCTTCCAGCCCCAAATCCAGCCGCGGGCACCGGTAGGGCCCAGGTTCCAGTCATGCTTGTCGTCCACCTGTCCATCCGCGGTCAGGTCGGGAACTGCCGGCTTCTTCCGCTGGGCGAGCGAAGTCGAGGCCGTGATTGAGAGCACGGAGATCAAGATCGCCAGCTTGTTTCGAATCATCACGCCCCTATCGAGGTAGGACAGGCGATCGGTGGATCGCAGAATCCGTCATCCACCGAGCCTATCAAGTGCACCCTGGAGGGCCGGGCTGTTTCGGAGGAACTCCGCGGTGGAGATCATGAGCACGTTGTCCGTTCGACCCACCGGGACAGGCCATGCAGTCGAGTCCTCTCGACAACGTGCAATGCAGGCGTCACCCGTCCGCGCTCGCGGACGACGCCGAGCGCAACATCTGGATGGCGGTGATCAGCACGACGACCACGACGAGCCACTTCAAGGCGTCGAGCGGAAGCGACTTGACCAGGAGTGCGGCGATCAACACGGCCGGCAGACCGCCGAGGGTCAGGCCGAGGGCGGCTCGCAAGCGCAGCTTGCCGGCCAGCACGAAGCGCGTGCTCGCCACGGGCATCAGGAAGGCGCAAGCACCCATCATGATGGGAAAGGCGGCTATCGGGTTCATTCCCATCAGGCTGACGAGGATCATGCACGGCGCGTAGAGCCCCACGCCGATCGTCATCAAGGCGCCGAGCAACGCGATCAGGGTGCAGGCCGGGATCAGGCGCGGCAACTCGAGACCCAGCGCCTCGGCGCCTCCGGGTTTCAGGTCGAACTGGAAAGCGGCCATGAGCAACGCAGCGACGAGCAGCGCGCTGCCCATCCCGAGCTGAATGCGCCTCTTCGGCAGGCCCGCCACGATCCCCGCGCCAAACCAGGCCCCGACCACGGCACTGGCGATCATGGCGACCAGGGTGACAGACTCGACCTCGACGATATCGATGTAGAGAAACGCCATCAGCATCACCGGCAGCGTGTGCCCGACGTTCATGGTGCCGGGGATGAGCTCGTCGGGTACGAGCTTTATGTAGCGATACCACGCGGTGGTCGGCGCGAAGTTGCCGATGCCGAGAGTGTCGAAGAAGTTCGTCACGAAGCCGATCAGCATCTGCAGCGCTGAAGGCTGCCAACGGCCGTCCGCCCCGAGCTCGTCGGCGGCCTTGCGCCGGGCGTGGCGAATGTTCGTGACGAGCACGGCCATATACGCGACGGCGAGTAGGGCGAGTGCCACGATCAGAGCGGCCTTCATGACTGAATCCGCTGCTCGTGCCGCGCCAGTCGTGTCATGTCCAAGAGATCGGGATCTCCTACTCCTCGTGCGTTGCTGATGTTATCCGGGCCCGAGGCCGAGATCGAGCCCCAGTGCCGTTCACTTCGGACACGTGGCCATCTCCTCTCCGTTCCGTTCCTGCGCTTCCTGCCATGTCTTCTTCCGCGCTGGCGAGGCCCGTCACCCAGACGCATCCATGGACGAACCAGCCGTCTCATCGCATGACCGAGAACTGCTCCGCGATCCACTCCTGCTTGAGTTCCTGGTGTTCATCGGGAACCCAGTGCTCGGAATGATACGTGTGCACCTGCTTCATTCCGGCAAGCCGGTTGTAGACCGCGTAGATCGTCGCCGGAGGACAGACGTCGTCCTCGAGACCGAGCCCGACGAAGACCGGACATTCGATACGATCCACGAGGTTGAGCACATCGAAGTAGCTGAGCGTCTTGTGCATCGACTCCCACGTGCGCTCCGGTTTCGCTGCGATCCATGACTCGATGTCCGGCCATGTGGTCGACGAGAAGTAGCGCCGCCAGTCGCACAGCCACGGAATGTCGGGAGCACACAGCGCGATGCGCGAATCGAGCGCAGCGGTCGCGAAGCTGAGCCCTCCACCCTGGCTGCCGCCCGTGATAGCGATCCGGTTCACATCGACTTCCGGACGTGACGCGAGGAAGTCGACCGCGCGAACACAGTCGGCGTAGGCCCCCTGATAGAAGTAGCCCTCCTTATCGTCGAGTCCGCGCAACCAGTAGTCGACCGGCTGGCCCGGCATATCGTCCGTGCTGTGGCCGTGACCGCGCGGATCGAACGAGAAGTAGTTCACCGCGGAGTCGTCGTCCATGGGGTGCATCGCGCCGCCGTAGCCGGGTACGCGCAGCACGGCGGGTTTCGGCCGTGAGGGCTCCAAGCGATACTCCTGGTACCAGCCGCGAACGCGCAGGTTGCCGAGACTGCGCATCGTGACCAGATAGACCCTGTGCGTAGGCGTGTCGAGCTCGGACCTGCGCTCCAGCTCGAACTCGGGCGCGACTTGCGCGAGCTCAGCGAGCGTGTGATCCCAGAACTCGTCGAAGTCCGACTCGCGCGTCAGCTTCGATTCGATCGCGACCGCGCGGTAAGGGAACGCCTTGTCGTGCTCGCTCCGGACCTCGCCGCCGTCCCAGCGCACCGTGCACGTGACTCGATAGAAACCCGGTGCGGGAGGAGTGAGCTCTCCCGTGACCGGAAGCTGGGCGCCGGGCATGAACATGCGCTCGGACTCCGGCGTCGAGGACGTTTCGCCCTCGTCGTTCTCGACCGTGAACAGCACCGCGCCGGAGAGCTTGATCGGGCTGGAATTATGCACCGTCGCAAGCACACGCACCGACTCATCCGTCATCAGGACCGCATCCACTTCGTCCCACGAGATCCGCACGAGATCGGCGATCCCCTCGACACGCAGCCGGGGCTCACCTTTCCACATGCCGCCGCCGTTCGTACCGTCGTAGACTCGTACCGCGATCACGTTCTCCTCGCCCCAGCGGACCAGGTTCGCAGCGACAGGATAGGCGCGTTCCCTGCGCCACTCGGTCGCGTACTCCGGAGGAAAAACGCCGGTGCCCCCGATGCGCTCGCCGTTCAACCACGTCTCGTCGACGTCGTCGATCTGCCCGAGTTCCATGATGAGCGTCTGCGTCAAATTGAAATCGTCGTGCTCGCGTAGGTCGCCTGGGATCGTCACGCGCAGGCGATACCACGCGTATCCGTCGAGCTCCGCGTACCCCTGCTCCTCCCAGTTCTTGCCGACCTCGATCGCCGCCCATTCGGAATCATCGAACTCCGCAGCGGACCACGCAGCATCGTCGCCGGCCCGGAAGCGCCAGCCGCTGGAGAGATCGACGCTGTCCCCAGCGTGGAGCGTGCCTGCGAGAAGAGCGAGCATTGCGGCGGACGAGGAGATGTTCATGGTGGGACAGATTCTGGCCTGGATGAGCGTGAGCGACTACAGGTAGCGCGGGTTCATGCCCTCGGGGCTACTCCAGGGGCTCGATCCAGGCGTGAAGGGCCGCGTTCTCAACTGGGAGACGTGATTGAGAGTGAATGAGCGCGCAGTTCCGCCGGCCCCTGCACGGACCGCGTGCGTCGTGGGGCAGACCTCATCCTCGGGACGGTGCTCTCCACTCTGCACCACTCCCCTCGACCCTTGCGCAGCGCGCGCGTGGAGGCTTTGCGATAGGCACGGCGGATCCCCGAAACGAAGATCCATGGAATGTGATTGGCCCCCCCGAACGCTCCTGTTGAACTGATGGGCATGAACCGACTTGAACTGATGGGCATGAACCGACGCACATTCTGCACCATGACCGGAACCTCGCTGGCGGCCCTGGCCACGGGTATCGCCTACGGCGCGCAGTCCGGCGCCAAGCCTTTCAAGGCCAAGTTCGCTCCCCACCTGGGCCTCCTCCCCACCGCGCCCGAGGGATTCGTCGAGCAGCTCCAGTTTGCCTACGACCTCGGGTTCCGGGCCTGGGAGGAGAACTGGCTCTCGCAGCAGGAGCCCGAGGTTCAGGAGCAGGTCGGCGCCTTCGCCAAGGAGAAGGGCATGGAACTGGGCGTGACCGTCATCACGGGCGGAAACGGCGTCAAGTTCTACGACCCCACCGATGAAGGTGTGGATCAGATACTGGCCGACATGAAAGCGGGCGTCGCATTGGCCAAGCGCACCGGCCAGACCAACATGACCATGATCCCGGGGCCACGCGACGAATCCATGCCACGCGAGAAGCAGCTCGAGCAGGCCGTCGACCTCTTGCGTCGCTGCTGTGATGTCGTCGAGGAGCACGGCATCATCCTCGCCCAGGAGCCCCTCTCCCATGGCGTCAAGGGCGGCCCGCCGCTCATCCGCTCGTTCGAAGACGGCCACCTCCTCTGCGAACTCGTGAACCGCAAGTCGTGCAAGCTCCTCGCCGACTTCTACCACGAAGGGGAAATCGGGAACGGGGACAAGCTCATCGAGAACGCTGAGAAGGCCTGGGACCAGGTCACCTACGTGCAGTACGGCGCTTCCCCGGGACGCAAGGAGCCCGGCACCGGAGACCTCGACTTCGTCGGCATCACCAAGTGGCTCCGCGACAAGGGCTACACCGGGGTCATCGGCATGGAGCACGGAACCAGCAAGCAAGGCGCGGCCGGCCTCGACGCTCTGCTCGCCGCCTACCGCAAGATCGACGCCTGAGCGGGCGGCCGCGCCGCGGGCGCGAGCTGCCGCGGTCGCCGCTTCGGGCCTGGCTGGCGCAGCCCCGGGCGAGGCGGTCCGCCATGGCCCGGCCGCTCGCCCTGCACGGGGCGCTCGAGAGGACAGACCCCAACCGGACCCACTCGATCAGTCAGGGGAGCAACACGCGCCGGCACCTGTTCACGCGCCTGACGCGTTACCTCCAGGAGCACCTACCCGTTGGAGCACGCTGAGCCGCCGGAGACCAACCGACGTGCTGCTAGCGCCGCAGCGTGTCGAGGGAGACGGGCCGAGGCAGGCGCAGGACCGGGAAGTCCTGGCCTTCCGCCAGGGCGGAGTCGAAGAAGTTCCAGGTGCAGAGACCATCTTCCGATTGAGGCTCGAGCAGCAGGGCGGCGAGCGTGCCCAGCGGCTGCGCGGAGCGGATCACGAGCGTCCCGGCGGGAACGATGCGCTGCTCGTCGCGCTTGCTGGCTTCCACCGTATTGAGCACGTGCCCCTCGTAGCTGCGCTCGCCCTGCTGGAGAGAGGTGATGCGGTAGACCTCCACCACCAGTTCCGTGTCCGCGACCAGGCTCCGCACACGAATTCCGTGGGCCTCCAGGTTGTCCGACGCCTGCTCGAATTGCGGCGGCAGGAGGTAGGCCCAGGTGCGCGGCACCGAGAGCGTCGCCTCGCTCATGTCGTTGTAGAAGCACGGGTAGTCGCGCTCTTCCTCGCCGTCAAATGCGAGGATCGTGACCGGGCTGGCGGTGAACTTCGGCTGACGGCGCAAGTGCACGAGGTCCTCGGGTCGCGGGTCGTGCCCCATGGCGACGGTGCGTTCTTCGGCCGCCAGGATCGTGCGGCGTACCTGCTCCTTGTGGTCGGCGACCCATTGGAAGCTATGCCGGACGAACGCGATCGTGGCACGGACCCGATCCTCGTACGAGGCGTAGCTGTAGGCCTCCGACAGCAGGGAGATCTGGTGGCGCAGCCCCACGTAGTGCGTGCTGTAACGGGGTAGGGCCGGGTCGATCGTCCAGTGCGTTCGGTCGCGGTCCAGATTGCCGTAGTACTGGGTGCGGTAGCCCGTGTCCGACTCGATGGTCCAGCGAACCGAGGACAGCAGGTCGTTGCGAGTGAGGCGTCGCAGATCGTCGTCGACGGCCGGGTGCCGCTGGCCGTCGAAGGTCAGCGTGTAACGGTGTCGCGTGCCGTTGGTCGTGTGCAGGTCCATGGCGATGACCGGACTCCAGAGGTCCAGCACCCGCACCACCGTTCGCGCTTCGAGCGTGTCGAGCTTCATCCAGTCGCGGTTGATGTTCAGCCCCGCGGCGTTCGCGCGCGTGCCCATGCCCAGGGCCGGACCCTGCTGGCCGCGGCGGTTGCCGGGGTCCATGCGGTCGTTACCGTCGGCATTCAGGAGAGGCATGAACAAGACCACCAGATCCTCGAGCAGGGGATGTTCGGCGGCCTGGGCCAGCTCCCTCGCAAGCATCAGCGTCGCCGGCTTGCCACACACTTCGCCGGAGTGGATGCCCGCCCAGGCGAACGCCACCAACCGGTCGCCGACCTCACTGGGATCGGACACCGGAGGATCGGCGAGCACGAGGATGGGAAGCTCACGACCCTCCGCAGTCTCCCCCACGACCTCCATGTGGACCCGGGGCGAGCTCTCGGACAGGGCGCGGCACAACTCCATGACCTCGAGCTGAGTCGCGGTGGCCTGCCAGTCCGAAGCCTCCGCGACCGTTCGCAGATCCTGACCCGCGAGAACCGGAGCCATGCAGCCGGCTGCCGCGAGGGACTTGAACATGAGGTTGGACATTCGAACCTTCTTTGCCATGACGGGAGGTTAGCTCGACGGGGTGACCTTGCAAGGCACCGGCTGTCACACGGCGCGTCCGGAGCTCTCCCGGCGAGGAACCGCCGCGGGCGCCACCGTCAGTCCTCGCACCGGCAGGCGCCGCCCCGCAGGGGCACGTCGAGCGCCCAACGCCCGAACTCGGGCTCGGCGGAGCCGTCAGGGTGCACGAGGAAGACCCAGGAGCGCTCGGCCACGCCGCCGACCTCGCCCGAGTGCACGTAGTGCAGATACACGTTGCCCAGGAGCGGGGAGAGCGCCGACCCTTGTGCGGTGCCGAGGTCCGGCGCGGAGTACTCCGCGCCATCCAGCACACCTACACGCAATAGCTTGCCGATGAGCCGCAGCAGCGATCCATCGGCCACCCGAAGCTGGAACAGCTCCTTCAGCTTGGTGCGATCCAAGCTGTCGCAGGCCCCGCCGGGTCCGGTCCCCTGCTCGCCCATTGCCCACCGCGCGCGGACTCGAGCACGGGGCTCATGCCCACGGTGCAGAGGTGGACACCCTGAGCGGAACCGGCTGCCGGCATTGGATTCTCGAGCGGGACGATCCGGCAGCGCCTCGAGCGCTACCCCGCGCCCGGGCTCGAGTTTCCGCGTCCGGTAGACCTCACCCATGCCTCCCGCACGAAGTGGCGAGAGGATCCCGTACAGTCCCAACCGATCGCCAGATAGGGAGACGCATTGCGCGGTCGAACTCCGCAGTAGCGCTTGGCTTGGCGGCGATCTCGAGTGGGAAGTGAATCTTCCCACTCACAGGCTGCCATCCTAATCCGGTCGAGAGACACTGTCATCGATCGCTCATGATGGAGCGCACCCCGGGAACATGCGCCGCTCCTTGGTTCCACGGAGCCGCTGGTGGCGATCGGGTGGCGCCGCGGGCGCATTGCGCTTCGGTGGCGATTCGACTAGCATCCTGGGGTTCATCAGGTCAGTTTCATTTCCGTTGGAGGGAGCAGAGATGTTTCGATTGAGCCATGCGGCCGTCCTCGTGTGTTCCGTTACCCTTGGTGTTCTCGGCGCCTGCAGCAACGGCGGCGGTGGAGGTGGGGGAGGCGGATCGGGGTCACTCTCGGGTACCGTCCTGAGCTCACCCGATCCGGTGGGCGGTGTGCTCATCGAAGTGCTCGACGCCAACGGCCAGGCGGTCGCGGAGGCCACGACATCTTCACTGGGTTTCTTCAGCATCGACGGGATTCCGAAGGGGACCTACGACGTTCACGTCAGCGGCACGGACGCTTTCGACGCCGCCGGGAATCCGGTGGCGGACAAGGTCAGCCTGACGATGACGAACGTCGCCATCACTCGCGGGGACGACACGGTCCTGGGCGGCAAGCCGGTTTTCCTTCCGCCCCTGGCGGGCGGGACCGAGCTCGATGCCGGTGGCGGCACGACTGTGACCGTGCTCGGCGGTACGGTGATCGGGAACGAAGACATCGGCGTATTCCTCGTGTTCGAGGCCGACACGCTGGTCACGTTCATCGACGCGGCGGACACCACGCTCTCGGTGACGCACATTCCGATCGACGAGATCCCGATGTCTCTGCCGGATGGCGTGGCCTCGGCGCAGATGGTCAGTTTTCAGGTTCCTGGCGCGACCTTCGACATCCCTCCCAAGGTCATCTTCCCCAACTGGAACGGTACCCCGGCCGGCACGCCTCTCGTGCCCCTGCACCGCTTCGACCACGATACGGGAGTCTGGGTCCAGTTCGGAACCGGGACCGTGACGGCCGACGGTCTGCAGGTGGTTTCGGATCCCGGGTCAGGGTTGCCCAAGACCGGCTGGGGCGGGCCCACCGCCCCGACCTTCTGTACCACCACGGTGGCGGGTCGCGTCGTGGACGGCGCGGGCACAGGTGTCGGCGACGTCCTGGTGACCACCACCAACGGGACTTCGGGCACGACGGATGCCGGGGGGAACTACTCGATCGGGGAAGTTCCCATCCCGGCGGCGACCTTCATGGTCGTCGCGACTGCGGCCCCGCTCGCGCCCAACTCGGGCTTCGGGGCGGCCACGACGCCGGCCCCGGGCACACTCGCAGTCTGCGATGGCGTGACGAGCATGCCCGACCTCGTGCTGCCGGCCGTGACCGTGGACGAAACAGCGCCCATGGTCATCATGGTCACACCGGTGGATGGTGCGTTCGGTGTCCTCGACAATGCCGTGATTCAGGTCGTCTTCGACGACGACATCAGCCCCGGCAGCCTGAGCTCCATGTCCATCCAGTTGGACTGTGGCCTCGGGCCCGTCGACGGGGTGGTTGGCTTTGCGTTCGGTGGCGGGATGACGACCGCCACCTTCTTGCCGCTCAGCACCTTGCCCCTCGACGCAACCTGCACCCTCACGGTCACGACCGATGTGGAGGACGAGGCCGGCAACAACCTGGCCGCGGACTTCGTGAGCTCGTTCGATACGGCCGTTACTCCCGGCTCCGGAACGACCACTGTGTCGATCGCCCCTCCCGGGCCCTTGACCTTGGATCCGGGCATGACCCAGGGCCTGGTGGCGACCGTCCTGGACGCGACGGACAGCCCGATCCAGGGCGCGTTGATCAGTTGGGCATCGGACAACTCGAACATCGCCAGCATCGACGATTCGGGACTCCTCACGGCCCGGCTGCCCGGAGAGGCGACGATCACCGCCACCTTCGGCATGGCGTCGGCGACGGTCATGGTGACCGTCAACACGCCGCCCGTCGTGACGGTCACGGTCTCGCCCTCGGCCCAGACGATGCTCGTCGGCGCGGTGCAGGGGCTGGTGGCGACGGCGGAAGATGCCGGGATGAACCCACTCTCCGGGGTCGCGGTCACCTGGACGAGCGACGACGACCTGGTCGCGACGGTCGACGCGGCCGGATCCGTCCTGGCCGTCGCACCGGGCGTGGCGACGATCACCGCGGCGGTGCTCGACGACATGGGGATGCCCGTATCGGGAGCCGCGGCGGTCACCGTCGTGGCCGACACGTCGATCCAGTCGATCACGGTCTCGCCGCCATCCGCGATGCTCGATGCTGGACAGTCGCTACAGTACTCCGCGCTCGCCCATGACGGGCCGGGAGGTACGGGCAACGTCATACCGGGCGTGCCGTTCGTCTGGGCGAGTGATACGCCCGCGGTGGCCACCGTGCACTCCAGCCTCGGGCTGGCAACGGCTGTGTCCGGACCGGGCGAGGCCGTGATCTCGGCGACGAACGCTGGCGTCAGCGGCTCGGCCACCCTGGTGGTCTCCGGTGGCGTGAGCATGACGGTCCAATTGATCGGCGGCCCCATGGGCAACGCCGGAATCAAAGGGATTCGCGTTCTGCGCAACGACCCGACCACGGGGGCCTTCCTCGCGGAGGCGACGACGGACTCACGCGGCATGGTCACCTTCGAAGGCATCGCGACCTCGCGCACGACGATCAGTCTCGTCGAGCTCGAGGATCCGAACGACGCCTCGATCACGACCTTGTTGGACATTTCGGTGAGCAATCTCGTGCTCCATGGCTTCGAGCTCTCCCCGACCGTGCTGGCATCCTTCTGCGTCGACCTGAATCCCGTGCCCGCGGGGCAGACCTTCGGCTGGGCCTCCACCGGCAGCTACGGCGATGACGATGCCCAGCCCGTGTTTGGCACCGTCGCCTGCTTCGAAATCGAGGAGGTTCAACCGGACGGGTTCTTCTCGGTGCTGACGATGGCCAACGGCACGTCGGGGCGGCTCGAGGGTTGCGGCATGCTCCTCGATCAGGACCCGGCCACGGCCATCGGGACGATCCCGATCGACACGACACTCCCGATCACGAGCGTGCCGTACACGGCCAACGCCCCCATCGCCCCCATCGGCCTGAGCGTATTGAGGAAGGGCATGTTCTTCGAGATGTTCCTGGATGAGGGGCCCGTCGCAAGCTCGGGTTCACATCTGCATTGCGACGTCCCGGGAGCGGACAAGTACAGCTTCGAGTTCGAGAACTTCGACGATCTGACGATCAGCGGCTCCGGGGTGGCCATGGTGTTTTCCGTACCCCCCGCGAGCTTCAACGTCCCGGTCCCTGATCTGGGTGTCGCCAATGTTGCTTTCGACTTTGCCTCGCAAACGCTGAGCTGGACGACTTCGGGGACAGACCTGAGCGACATGGATGCGAGCGACTCGTGTTTGTTCTGGACGGACGGTGGCGGCAACTTCATCGAACGGTGTTTCTTCCTGACCGCGAGTCAGACGAGCATCGTCATGCCCGAGCTACCCGCGGATCTCTCGGCCTTCGTGCCCCCCGCGACGGGCGTGGGATTCGAGGTTGGAGTTTTCGGGCTGGACACGGTCGTCGGCCTGGACGCGCTGCTCGCCGCGGTCTCCGCCAACGGGGGTACCCTCGAAGGTGTGGTCTTCCAGAGCACGCTGGTCCAGTTCGCTTTCATGGAAGCGTTCGGCGCCTCACCACTGCCCGGTGACGCTGGCCAGCAGGGCCACCTGGCCAACCCCGTTCTGCACCGTCAGCGGCACTCCCACCGTATCGCGGGATCGCTGAGGTTGCCGAGCACTCGGCGCTAGGAAGAGCGCGCGCCAGGCAGTTCTCGCGGGAGCTGCCTGGTGCGATAGCACAGCGACTGTCGGGGCCTTCCCTTGCCGTTCCTGCTTTCCCGCCCTTCCTGCCTTCCTAGCTCGTCTTCGTCCGGTCAGGTATTGGCGACCGCCCATGCCTGACCAGAAGAAGACGAGCTAGGAAGGAAGGGCAGGAAAGCAGGATTCGAGATCGAGACTCGATCTACGGAGATGAGTTTCGCACGTCAATGCGCCGGCTCGGCCTACGGCAACTCGTCACGGCATACAAGACGCCTCTCCAGGACGTCTACGCCGAACGTTTGATCGGCACGCAACGCCGCGAGTGTCTCGACCACGTCATCGTGACAGCTACCGATTGCGGCGCTGCCGAAGTCGAGCTGATGCATCGCAACCCCATCGGGCCCCGTGACGGCCAGCGGGGCCAGGCGCAGAACGGTTTGCCCGAGGCACAACCAGGCAGTTCCGAAGGCCTGATGAGCCCGAGCTCTTCCCATGAGGAACGTCCCTGGAACGAAGGGGCGAGCATCACGAACCGAGAGCACGAGCTGCTCCTCGGCGACGGCCGCATTGCCGGTAACGGCCAGGCGGACCGGCGCGCCAGCCGACGGGCCGCGCCGCCGATCGGCGTGTACCGGGACCTCCCGGACGACGACGGCTCGTTGCCCACATCCGCAGCCGGTCTGGGCCCGTGGGCGGTCACGGACGCCGAGGGACGGTTTCTCCTGGCCCTGGTCCCCCGCGGGCTCTCTACGCGTCTGGGCTGGAGGGGAAGAGCGCCGGTACACCCGCAGCCGGCGCCTCGAGCTCGAGTCGGGTGAGCGCGCCGAAGTCGAACTCGTGATCGGGGAATACCGGCCCCGACATCGTTCTCCGCCAGAGCCTCCATGATCCTCGCGTCCTGCATCCGTCCGATGCCAGTCCCCCTTCAGTGCGGGGCCAGTGCGGGGCCAGGGAATCGTGCCAGCGCCGGCGCAGGTACTTGCGCACGATCGGCTGGTAGCACCGGCCAAGGACTTCGCGGTCTCTCTCAGGACCATCGACCGCCCGGTGCACGAGGGTCCAGCAGGTTGTGCTCTCGGCGTCCGACATAGACTCAACATTAGCCGAAGCCAGGCATGACGGCATCGTCGAAGCCATCCGTCCAGGTGCTCGACATGGAGACGCGTGAGCCTCGCCGCTTGCCGTTGAATCCCCGTTTCGCCTGCTGGACGGATCCCGGCCCCACTCCGATCAGGGACAGATTGTCACGTCCAGCGCGTCCGTCAGCCCGACGAGGTCGAACAGGAACGGGTCGCGGTACCAGCACTGGAAGTACACCCGCGAGCCCGCGCCGAGTCCGTTCGCGGCCATGTTCGCCTGCGAGAAATGGAACGCGATGCTGCCCGAGCAGTCGGCCAGCGCGGAGCTCCCTCCGGTGAACTGGATGGGCAGGCGCGCGAGTGGCGGCGCGAGGCACAGGGTGCCGCCGTACAGCGGCAGGTCGTTGGGACCGAGGGACCACAGCACGAATCCGTACTGGCCGTTGACGAGGTTCGCGGCGTTGACGAAGAAGTCGTCCGGCCCTGAGGCGGAGGGCGTGCCGCTGGAGGAGATCGACGGTGTGCAGCCCTGGGAGTTCAGCTTGGCCGTGCAGTAGACCTGAGCTCCGCACGCGGGCGAGCCCGTGAAGATCCTCGTCTCCGAGCTGCCCCGGTTGCCGTACTCGTCCTCGGAGAGCGCCCGATACTCGATCACGCCCGTGAGCGCGCCGGGGATCTCGCCGCGGAAGACCTGGCCGCCCGAGCTCGTCATCGCGTAGAGGATCGGCGCGCCGCCGTCGACGATCACCTCGAGCCACGTGACGTTGTACCAGGTGATGTAGTAGGGCGCGTTGTCGTAGACGTGGACGCGCACGACGGTCGGCTCGGGGCCCGCCGGACGGTCGGGCGCCTGCTCGAGGTTCGGCAGGTACGGCGCGCTCGTGTCGGGCGTTCCGGTGACGTTCTCGAGCAGCACGTTCCGCCCGCCGTTGTCGTGCGCGATGATCAGGTCGTAATCGCCGTCGCCGTCGACGTCGCAGGCATCGGCGTCGAGTCCCGTGAAGCTCGCTCCGGTCGGGAGCTCGGAGCTCGTCACGTTCGTGTAGCTGAAGCTCCCGCCATCGCCGGGCGTGCCGTTCCAGTCGTTTCGATAGAGCTTGTCCTGGCCGGAGAAGTTGCAGACGTAGAGATCGAGGTCCCCATCGCCGTCGTAGTCCAGGAAGTCCCCCTCGTTGTCGTCCGCGTTGGAACCGGCGAGCGACGTCTTGTCCGTGAAGGTCCCGTCGCCGACGTTGCGGAACGTCACGTCGCCGAACGAGAACCCCGACGCGCCCCAGTTCAGGCCGTAGAGGTCGAGGTCCCCGTCGCCGTCGAGGTCCCCCAGCTCCTGCTCGTAGTGCCCGTTCCCCGACGACCACCCGGCGGGGAACACGAGGTGCGTGACGTCGCGGAAGCCGAGCGCGCCGCCCCCCATGGCCGGCGCCAGGCCCGAGCCCGCGAGCCGATTCGCGAACATCCGCGGCTCCTCCTGCCGCGCGCCGTGCAAGATGTCGAGGTCGAAGTCCCCATCGATATCCCCGATGTCGATGTCGAGCGCGCTCGAGGCGATGTCGCACTGGGACCCGGTCGTATTCGCCGTATTCGCCTGCTGCGTCCCGTCGCACCAGAGGCCCGGGTTCCCGTTCGCGATCGTGGACGTGGGGAGCTGGAAGCCGCTGGGGTTGAATTCGGTGAAGAACCCGTGCCCGTCGTTCAGGAATATCCGCGTCGGGACCTGCCCGCCGAAGACCCCGCCATAGGACGAGTGGACGAGGTCCAGGTCCCCGTCGTTGTCGAGGTCGCCGAAGTCGCAGTCGCACGACCAGTCGATGAACCCACCGGAGCCGAGGACCGCGGAGCCGGGCACGGAGGAGCCGGCGGCGCCCAGGCCGATCCAGCGCGCTGCGGTCTCGTCCTGGTAGAAACCGATGCTGCCGGCTTGCACGCCCCCCAGGTTCGTCCACCAGCGGTTCGTCTGGTTCGTGATCGCCGAGGTGTTCGAGATGTAGAGGTCGAGGTCCGCGTCCCCGTCGAAGTCCACGAACTCGATGTCGCGGCTCTGGTCCGACACCGACGGGAAGCGCGCGCTCGTCCGATCGATGAACACGCCTGTCGTCCCGCCCTGGGCGCCGCCCTGGTTGAGCCAGATCCGGTTCTGGTCGTTGCCGTCGTCCCCGCCGTCGGCGAACACCGCGTCCCAGTCCCCATCGAGGTCGACGTCCCCGAAGTCCACGTTCTCCGTGTTGGAGTCGTTGCCCGGGCTCCCGCTCGGGATGTCGGCCGTGTTGTCCTGGAAGCTCTGCCCGAACGAGAGCCCGGCGCCGAGGAGCGCTGCGGGGACGACGAGGAGAGTTCTCAAGACGAGCGGTCGCGGTCAGGGGCAGAGGATGACGCTGAGCGCGTCGGTGAGCCCGACGAGGTCGAAGAGGAACGGATCCCGGTACCAGTACTGGAGGTGGATCTCATCGCCCCCCGAGAACCCGGCCGCGGACAGGTAGGCCTGCGTGAGGTGGTACGAGAACGCGCCCGAGCAATCGTTCCCGGATGAGTTGCCCCCCGCGTATTGCACGCTCGTACGCATGAGCGGGGGCGCGACGCAGAGCGTGCCGCCGAAGAAGGGCAGCTCGTTCGGGCCCAGCGACCACAGGAGGAACCCGAACTGGCCGTTGATGACGTCGGTCGCCGTGACGAAGAAGTCGTCCGAACCCGTGAGGCTGGGCGTGCCCGTCCAGTCGATCGCGGGCATGCAGCCCGCCGAATTCAGCTTCGCCGTACACGTGCGCGTGATGCCGCAGTAGGGCTGCAGGCAGGAGTTCTCGGCCGCCGCCCGCATCACGCCCTTCACCGTCGGGTGGAAGTAGGTCGTGATGTTGTTCATGCCGCCCGAGCAGGTGTGGCAGTAGCTCATGATCGTGCCGTTCGAGATGCAGATCCGCTCGTCCTGACACGGGCCCCAGTACTGCGCCGCCGGGCACTCGTCGAGCGGCGGGCAGTAGTTGTGGGTGTGCGACGTGCCGAAGTTGTGCCCGGTCTCGTGGGCGATGACCATGAAGTCCCAGGTGTTCGAGCCCTGCGTGACGGGAAAGCTCACGCCGCCGCCGATGTTGGCGCTCACGGCGAAGCCGTAGAGACCGTTGCACAGGACGTCGACCCAGGCGACCCCCCCGCCGAGGCTCGCCCCGCTGACGAAGTGCGCCAGCTTCGCGCCGGCCGGGATGTCATTTGCCCAGGCGTCCCGGAACTCGAACAGGAGGTCGACCGTACCGCCGCCCGAGTCCTGCGTCGTCCACGGGTCGCTCGAGGTCGTGTAGAAGGCGAGGTAGGGGAAGGTGAGCACCGTGTCGATCTCGTCCAGGTAGCGATCGCTGATGGCGCCGAGCAGAGTGAGCACGTAGTTCTGCTCGGCCGCGAGACTCCCGAACACCTGAAAGAGCTGGTAGTCGGTCTCGATGGCCATGGGACAGTGGAGCGTCACGCCGGGGCCGCCGAGCGCGTGCGTCGTGGGTGGACCGATCGCGACCGCCCCGGCGCCCGTGCCCGGTCCACCGCCCAGCGAGTCGACGGCGCAGAACGGCCCCCGGCCCGGACCCACGGCGAGCAGCGTCGCCTCCGGCACGATCCGCGCGATGCTGCGCGACCAGTCACCGTTCGGGCCCGCAGCGCCCAACACGTGGAAGAGCTCGGTCCCGTCGTGGATCCAGCCGTGGGAGCCGTGGGTGCCGAGCCCGAGGTACACCTCGGACTCCGCCGCGCCCACGATCGCGCCTTTCCACAGGGTGAGGTCCCCGGCGTCGACGCCGCCCGCCACGGGCCGCCCGTCGACCTGGAGCCCGATGGCACCGAAATCGAACTGGACGCGTTCGAGCGCGAGCTCGACCGTGCGAGTGGCGGTCAGCGGCAGGCCGGTGAGGATGACGCGCTCGAGGCCGACGAGCGCGGCGAGGTCCGCGGACCGGGACGCGAGCTCCACCGTTCCGAGTAGACCTTCACGGGCCGTGACGTCCATGGGGAACGGCACGCGGACCTGGGCGCCGACCGGCGTCGAGAGGCCTCCGGCGAGGACACCGAAGAGCGCGCAGGAGGAGATCGTTCGCTGGTTCATCACGACGGGTCGGGGTTGCTTCCAGGGCTTGCGGGAGGGACCGAATGTCAGCCCCGCAGTCTACGGGGTCACTCGCGACTAACGTGCATCCGCCCCAGCTTCGAGCTCCGCCTGGCGGAGGAGGATCGACGCGCGAGCCGCGCGACGCGCCGCGAGCTCCGCGACGCCCACTTCCGGATCGACGAGCGTCCAGCCCATCGCCGCGGCCGCGGCCTCATTGGGCGTGAAGTCCGCGTTGAGCAGCCCGTTCTCGACGAGCACCCGGCGGAGTGCCGCGGGATACTGTGCTCCGAAGGGCACGCCGCGCACCGTGGGCACGAAGGAGCGGTTGGGGTGAATGAGCTGAATGTCCGCGAACCCGCGGCGCACGCCGTTGACGAAGTAGTCGAATTCGATGTCCTCCGCGCCGCGCACGACGATCTCGTCGAGGCCCTTGGACTCGATCCAGAGCGGCGCCGGAGAGCCGATTCCCGTGAGCTGCACGGTGAGGCCCGTGAGCTCGCTGACGAGGCG
>SMVB01191859.1_pt1 | contig 29466 bp, 21 predicted proteins | sample 2456461 | NCBI WGS metagenome assembly SMVB01 (sample SAMN11095934, study PRJNA526329) | marine sediment metagenome | biome: Marine sediment; feature: Surficial sediment; material: Deep marine sediment; isolation source: Hadal surficial sediment | place: Pacific Ocean | collected 2014-05 | depth... | reverse complement strand
GAATCCATGGCATATACGCTGGCCCGCAGAGGCTGGTCTTCAAGATATTCCGCAAAATCGAGCAAACTGCCGGATGCACTCACCGGCCCATATCGTTCGAGCCAATGCCCCAGTGCCTGGCGTGTTTGTCCCGTGTTCGCCTGACTGCAGGACCGTTCCAGGCTTTTGAGAAGCCGGGATTCGTCTTCGTCAGGTACAAAATGCGCCTTGCTATCCAGATTCTCCTTCCCAATGCGCCGACTCCAGAGAACAAGTAGCGTGATCAACCACAGAACGGCGAACAAGAATGTTAGCCAGCGCCAGTAATACGGCGTGCCGGCACCACCGATATACCGGGAATTTTCAACAAGCGGCAAAGCAGGCATAGCGAGAGGCCGTTGCGATAAGGGAGTCAATGCCGATGGCTGAACCTGGATCACCCGGGAGGGCAGTACGGATGTGCGTTGACGATCAGATACGGTATCCCACCAGTGAACCGTCAGTTCAGGCAGCACCAGTTCCCCTTCCTTTTCAGGCACCACGGCATAACGGAACTCCTTGTGCCCCAGTACCCACTGTCCATCATCACGGCTGATGCCCTGCGGCTGGTCCGGGTAAATCCGAACATGACTGATTTCAGGCCAGACCGGCTCAGTAATCATGTTTTCTTCCAGCCCCATCGCATCAACGATAACGGTTCGTGTGACAGGCTCGCCGACCTTGAGGTTGTCTGAAGCCGATATATGCTCTGACAGGGCCAATTGCCGGGCAGGTTGCCATGAATCGCCTTTTGCGCCGGGCGGCCGTGGCTGAATGGACAGGTGAATGGCTTCGCTGCTGGCGCTGATACGACGGCCGCGCACGGAAGGCTGCCACAAGCGATCATTTCGACGCTCCACCAGTCGCCCTGTCAGTTGCAAAGGCGGAATGATCAGCTCCCCGGATCGTTCCGGGAAAATCGCATAATGCCGTTCCAGCACCCGGTAGCGGTCTCCGTTTCTTTCTGCCTGGTAAGCCAGTTCATCCAACAGGCGCACTGATGCCGGCGAGGGCTCCGGCTGGCTGATGGCTGCCTCGGTCAGGTTCTGGCGATAATACACACGTACGTTCAAGCCCAACTGCGCGTTCACATAATAAGGCGCAGTATCGGGGGTAATGCTCACTTCAATGAAAACCGGAGGCGCCTCACCCGGTTCGAGTTCAGGTGCGGGGTCGACACGCAAATATATGACAGGCGTGGAAACAGCACCCATTTTCAGCGATGGAATCTGCAACAGCCCGCTGCGACGCGGTTCCAGCACCAACAACAGCCGGACGGTGGCAGACTGACGGCCATTGACAATGGACATCTGGGTCTCGGACCGCTGGTCCAGCACGACAAAATCATTTTCCAAAGCAGACAAATCGCCATTGAGAGCTTGCTTGGGATCATCGGTTTCCAGAATCAGGGTGACGGTTTCACCCACGACAATTTCGCTTCGATCGAGTTTCGCGCTCACGCTTGCGGCCTGCAAAGGCATAAGCCATAACAACAGCAGAATCAACAGGAGTGGCAGGAATGGATTAAATTTATTTCCCGACCCGATCCTGTCAGATTTGAATTTGCCAAACCCGGGCTGGCTGGTTTTATTTTCGATTACCACGTCTCGGCCTCGTCTTTAGGTGCGCCCCGGCGTTGATGCTGGTTTCTGAATTTGCGCCGCAGTAAACCGCCGGGATCATCCGGAATCAACCGCAGCCACTGCTCCATGGCCTGAGCGTCTTCTTCCGACCATGCTTGTGAATAATCCACAGCTTCGTTTTCATTTTCGCCCTTTTCACCGTCCCCCTGTTCGCCCTCCTGATCCCCTTCCTGTTCGTCGGGCTCACCGCCCTCTTCACCATCCTCGCCTTCTGACTGCTGCCGGGATTCTCCATCGCTCTGCTCGCCGGATGGCTCACCCTCGCCGGATTCACTGTCCTCGCCTTCGCCTTGCTGCTGTTCCTGCTGCTTCATCTGCTCAAGCAGTTCACGGTTGGCCAGCGCATCTCCCATACCCGGTTCGATGGCAAGCGCCTCATCGTAGGCCTTGATGGCCGCCTCGTATTCCCCCAGGTGAGCCAGGGCATTACCGCGATTATAGTGCGCATCGGCAGCTTCCAGACTTGACCAGGCATCAACGGCATTGGCGTGCTCTTCGCTGCGGTACCAGGCCTGCCCGGACAGGGCCGGATCAACTGCCAGTGACGCCGCTTTTTGCGGATCATCCGCCTGCAGGGCCTGGTAGGCCTGCTGGTCCTTACGTTGCCAGGCATCCTCCCACCAACCCGCGCCGGCTGTCGGCGACCAGGGCAGAAATACCAGTGGCAGTACGAACAGCAGGCCACGCCTGAACCCAAGCAATGCCAGTGGCAGCAACAACAGAACCAGCCAGGGCCCGGCATCCTGCCAACGCTCTCCCAGGGCGCCTTCCCGGCGTGAAAATTCACTACCGTCCTGTTCCAGCCACAGGGAGCCTTCTGCCGCGCCTGCACTCAATTCCAGGTACCTGCCGCCGCCTGCTTCGGCCACGGCCTGTAAACTTGCCCGGTCCAACCGGGCAATAACCACGTTGCCGGACCGGTCACTGATGAATCCTGCACCACTGGGAATCGGAGCGCCTTCCACGGTGCCCACGCCGAGCACTGAGGTGATGATACCGTCGTTATTGAGATCCCTCGCCCTGGCTGCATCCGCAGAATTTGCGGAATCCGTAACCAGCAGGATTTCCCCGTGCGTGAGACCGGCGCGGCGCAGCAAGGTCGCGGCCATTTCCAGGGCTTTGTCCGCCCTGCTGCCCGAAACCGGAACGATATCGGGCCGCAAGGCCGGTAACAGGTTGGCGATGGTGTTCATGTCACTGGTCAACGGCGATACCACATAAGCATCACCGGCATAGGAAACCAGGCCAACCTGGCCTTCCTCCGTTTGATCCAGCAGATCGGCAAGCCGGAAACGTGCCCGGGTCAGGCGGTTGGGACGTAAATCCTGAGCCAGCATCGAGCGCGACAGGTCCAGCACGATCATGCGCGCATCACGGGCTGAAAAGGAGCTGTCCGGCAACTTTTCCCAACTGGGGCCGGCGAGCGCCAGGATCGCGATCAAAACTGCGGCCCCGGCCAGCCATCGGCCACCACCACGGGTTCTCCCCTCGGCCTGGCTGACACTCAACCACCGCAACAAATGCGGATCACAGGCCCGGATCCAATCTCCGGAAGGCCTGCGTGCTCGTTTCCACAACCACGGTAAAACGAAGGCCATCGGCAACACCCACAGCCAGTGCGGGCGAATAAAATGCAGTAAGGAAAAATCGATCATGAGGCCATCACTCCGGTGCGGAGCCCGGGCTTCATGGCCAGCATGGCCGCGGCAATCGCCAACAGGAAAGCAAGAGACAATGGCAAAAAGAATAATTCATCGACCAGACGAATGGCTTCCTGGTCGCTTTCCACCGGCTCCAGTTCATCCAGTTGTTCGTATATCCGGGCCAGTGCCTCGGCGTCACGGGCGCGGAAATAGGCACCCCCGGTTCGTTCGGCAATGGCTATTAGCGTGTCTTCATCCAGATCGGCTGAAGGATTCACCATGCGGGAGCCGAAAAAGTCCTGCACCATCATCTCATCCGCACCGACACCCACGGTGTAAATTTTCAGGCCCTCGCGTGCGGCAAACTCAGCCGCCTGCATCGGTTGTACCTGGCCGGAGGTATTCGCACCGTCCGTCAGCAGAATGAGTACCCGTTCACTGGCAGCGTCTTCACGCAATCGTTTTACGGCCAGGCCAATGGCGTCACCGATGGCCGTTTCCCTGCCTGCCAGGCCAATTTCAGATTCATCCAGCAGGATGGAGGTGGTCTGGGTATCAAATGTTAGCGGTGTCTGCAAATAGGCCCGGCTACCGAATAAAATGAGCCCGACCCGGTCCCCTTTTCGGCGCTGAATAAACTCACCGGCTACTTTTTTGACCACGGCCAGGCGATTGACTGCTCTGCCGTTCAGGATCATGTCCTGGGTGTCCATGCTCCCGGATATATCGACTGCCAACAACAGGTCTCTGCCGCTGATCGGTAATTTTTCAATTTCACCCACCCACTGGGGGCGGGCCGCGGCAAGTAAAAGCAAGACCCACACCAGGCTTGCCGCAAGGGCCAGCACGGGCTGTTTCATCCCTGTCGTATCCGAGGCTGACATCAAGGAAAACCATGGGACATTCAGGGCTTGCATACTGGCCCCGGAAGCCGCTGGAGAAAACTTCCTGACCAGCCAGGGCAGCGGCAGCAAAAGCAATAGCCAGGGCCAGAACAGAGTCAGCCCTTCTGATGGCAGGTACTCAACCATAGAGGCGCACCCATGTTCTGGCATGCTCACTCAGGGATTGAGCGTCAAATTCAGGGGCAGGCTCATACGGCCCGCTAGCCAGGGCTGCCAGGCTGGAATCTTCTGCCGTATCAGGAAGCAATGAACGAATGAACAGCACCCACTTCTCTCCCTGCAAACCCGCACAAGCGGTACCGGGAAATGCCTTCAATGCAACCGCCCTGAACAGGCGGTTCAAGCCGGCCAGGTATTGATGGGCATCCTGAAGCGGATCCAAATCCTGGCCAATCGCATCCAGGGCCCGCAGCCATTCACGCCGGCGGGAGCGTGCTGCAAATTTTGTCCGTATATACCGGAAGGCGGTAACAAGGAGTATCAATAACAACACCGCCAATACCCACCAGGCGATCGCCGGTGGCCACCACGAGGGGCTGGCCGCCGCGTGAATGTCCCTGAGCTGGTCAAGTAGCTGAGATGGGTCGCTGTTCATTTGCAGATCTAGCCTGGTCGTCCAACCAGAATACGTAATTCACGGCCCAGCACATCCACCGGGTCGTCACTGGTGTGCAAAACCAGCCAACCACACTTATGCTTTTGAAACAGGCGGCGGGGCTGATCGAGATGATTGAGGCTCATGGCCTCGTATTTAAGTCTTGAATCCTTGTGGCCCATGTCCAAAAGAGAAATGTGTTCACCATCAGTAATCGGATAGCGACCGGCGGGAAGTTGATTCTCGGCGGGATCGAGGACCTGGCAGCCCACCACGTCATTGTGCTGCCGCAGCCGGGAAAGGTGGCGATTACAGTCTTCATCCAGGCCAAAAAAATCGCTGATGATAATGACCAGGCTACCCGGACGCACCGTATGGCGAACCCGCTCAAGCGCACGGGACAAGGGCTCCTGTCCTTCCTGTGCGACCTGTTCTGGCTGCAGCCAGTCCACCAGGCCCTGGATCATCCGCATGGCACCGCGGCGGCCACCGGCCGGTCTCAGCTCCCGATGGCGTCCCGGGGCGAAGAAAAATCCACCGATGCGATCACCACGCCGCACGGCTGACCAGGCAATTGCAGCAGCAAGCTGCCCTGCCGCCACGGATTTCAATACCCGCCGGGTTCCAAAATACAGGCTGGGGCTGGCGTCCAGAACAATCAATACCGGCCGCTCACGTTCTTCCTGGAAAACCTTGGTATGGGGTTTGCCGGTGCGCGCGGTTACCCGCCAGTCCATATTCCTGATGTCATCACCGGGCTGATAGTTTCGTGACTCGAGGAAATCAAAACCACGGCCACGGAATCTTGAACGGTAAGCACCCGCCAGCCCAGAGGCCGCCGGCTGGCGCATGGGTAATCTGAGGGCATGGCAGCGCGGCCGTAAAGCAATAAGTTCTGCCGCAGAAAGGTGGATGCCATCCCCCTCCCGGGAGGGACGATTAGCCTGCATATTGCACCGGGTTCATGGAACCGGAACCAGGTCCAGCAGGCGGTTGACCAGTTCATCAACGGTGACACCATCCGCCTCGGCTTCATAGGAAAGCAACACCCGGTGGCGCATGACGTCGTGGATCATGGCACGGACATCGTCCGGTGATGCATAATCCCGGCCATCCAGCCAGGCCCTGGCCCGCGAACAACGGTCAAGGCCAATCGTAGCCCTTGGGCTCGCACCATAACTGACCAGGCCTGACAGGCTCTTATCCCAGCTACCCGGATCACGGGTCGCCAGCACCATTTGCACGATGTATTCCTGCAAAGCAGGTGCGAGGTACAGATCCAGTACGCCTCGTTGGGCGCAAAACACCTGTTCCTGGGACACCATCATTTCGGGTGCAGAAGTCTCCCCCAATTCGTCGCGCGCCTGCTGACGGGCCAGCTCAAGGATCAGTTGTTCTGATTCAGCGTCGGGGTAACCGATTGATACCTGCATCAGGAAGCGGTCCAGCTGGGCTTCGGGCAGGGGATAAGTGCCCTCCTGCTCAATCGGGTTTTGCGTGGCCATGACCAGGAATAATTTTGGCAGGCGGTAGGTCACACGCCCCACCGTAACCTGGTGTTCACCCATGGCTTCGAGCAGGGCAGACTGAACCTTGGCCGGCGCCCGGTTGACCTCATCGGCCAGGATCAGGTTATGGAAAATCGGACCCTGCAGGAATTCGAAACTGCCTTCCTGTGGCCGGTAAATTTCGGTACCCGTGAGATCAGCGGGCAGTAAATCCGGGGTGAATTGAATGCGATGGAAATCGCCCTCGATCCGGGCCGCAATTACCTTGATGGCCGTTGTTTTGGCCAGCCCCGGCGCGCCTTCAACCAGCAAATGCCCATTGCTGAGCAGCGCGATCAATAATCGTTCCATCAATCGCTGCTGACCAATAATCAGTTCATTGGCCGTCTTGTTGAGCGCTTTGAATGCCTCGAGAGCGCCGGTGGCGGCACTTTCCTGCATCGTCGAAATGGTCTCTTCTGGTTGCATAAAACAGGTCCTGCTCAAAAGCCTCGAATATTGAAGCGGGGAGTATACAGACTGATCGTTATTTCGGCGATAATACTGTGGCTGAAATTAATCCATAACGGCAGTGTCATTGGTCATACCAACGCGCTGCTACATATCCTGCGGGTCGATATCGATAGCCCACCTGGTTTTTCGCGAGGAGGGCAGCTTGCGCAGGCCAGGCAGCCACAGGTCAATCTGCCGGTGCAGGCTGGCCCGGGACGGGCTGATCAGAATCAGGTACATGCGCGAGCGCCCCCCCATCCGTTCCATGATGGCCGGCATCGGGCCATGGGCAAGCGCCTCCCCTTGCGGGAACAGCTCGATCGCTTCGTACAAAAACTTTTCCACGTCTGACCGCTTATGAGCTTCTGCCCGCAACAGCGCCTGGTACCCCGAGGGGGGAAGTCCTGCCAGTTGACGCTCCTCAAGCAACCAACGGGCATAGGCTTCATAACCGCGGGTCAACAACAACTCTAGTGCGGGATGCTCCGGATGCAGCGTCTGCAGGATCACGGTGCCGGGCTTATCCATCCGGCCTGCCCTGCCTGCTACCTGTTGCAACATCTGCCCCAATCGTTCGAGTGCCCGGAAATCCGAGCTGTACAGGGCCTGGTCGATGTTGACGATAACCACCAGCGTCACGCGGGGAAAATGGTGCCCCTTTGCCAGCATCTGCGTACCCACCAGCAGACAGGGATCACCCTTCATGACCTCTTCCAGTTGCCGGGCCATCACACCTTTCCCCCGGGTGCGGTCCCGGTCAAAACGCAGTACCGGAATTCCGGGAAAACGCTCTTCCAGGGCCTCTTCCAGTTGCTGGGTGCCCTCACCCGCCCCCATCAAGGCATCCGCCCGGCAGTCCGGACAGAGCTTCGGCACCCGCCGCTGAGCGCCGCAATGATGGCAGCACAACAGGCCGGCACTGCGGTGCCAGGTCAGGCGTGCGTCACAGCGATCACAGCCACCGTGCCAGCCACACTGCTGGCACATCAGCACCGGCGCATAACCGCGGCGATTCAGGAAAACCATGACCTGCTCTTTCCTGTCGATTGTCTCCTGCATGGCTTCAAGCGCCGTCACGGATAAACCATGAACGGTGTCTTGCTGGCACAGGTCCAATACGCGCCATTGCGGCAGGGACGCCGAGTTAGCGCGCTCTCGTAGCCGGTGCCAGGCGTATTTGCCGGCAAAGGCATTGCTCAATGATTCCAGGGAAGGCGTGGCGCTGCCAAGCACCACGGGGATGTTCAGATCCGCCGCACGTTTGATGGCGACATCACGGGCCGAGTAGCGAAAACCATCCTGCTGTTTGAATGAGGCGTCGTGTTCTTCATCCAGGACGATCAGGCCCGCCCGGGGCAGGGGCGTGAACAGAGCGGAGCGCGTGCCCACTATGAGACGGGCCCTGCCGGCGCGGGCCGCCGCCCAGGCTTGCAGCCTCTGACCCTGGCTCAGACCGGAATGGATCACTGCAGGCTCCAGCCCCAGGCGCTCCCTGAAGCGCCTGAGCAGCTGTGGGGTCAATCCAATTTCCGGCACCAGGACCAGGACCTGCCTGTTCCGGGTCAGCACTTCCTCCATCAAGCGGATGTAGACCTCGGTTTTGCCGCTACCGGTGATTCCATCCAGCAAGTGGCAATGAAAGTGCTGCAAATCCTGCGAGATTTTACCGACCGCGTTTTCCTGCTCCTTCGTCAACTGCGGCCCGGGTGCAAAAACCGGTGATTTCACTGTTGCGGCGCGTTCTTCCACCCACCCCTGCTCCATCAACCGGGCCAGGGTTTTCCTCCACTGACTCCCGATGCCCGACAATGCTTCGGCGACTCCTGCCTCAGACACTATTGTTTCGAGCATACGAAATTGTGTTTTTTGCCTGCCCGCCGGTTGCTCCAGCCGTTCCCGGCCGGATTCAGTGAGAAAATACTCAAGGGGAGGCGCCGGCAACTTGCCTTCCGCCTTGCGCAAAACCGGTGGCAATGCACTTAAAACCACCTCACCCGGCGCGTGTTTGTAGTACTTCCAGCACCACTCCAGAAGTTCCAGTAAACCGGGATCAAGCAAGGGTTCGGATTGGTCCAGCGGCCGAACAATTCGCATCAGCCGTTCAGCTGGAACATCACTTTTCATCGCATGCCCGATTACCACACCCACCAGCTTCCGGCGCCCAAACGGCACCAGTACCCGCGAACCAATTGGTGTCAGCGAGCCATCTTCCGCCTGAAGGTAATCATATAATCGAGGTAGTGGGACAGGCAGCGCAATTTTGATTATCGGGTGGTGAATCATGCCCTGTCGATTCTAGCATCTAGCCGGTTTTTTTCATCGTATCCAGGTACCAGGCGATGAAACTCCACAGGTATTCTTCCATGGTGGAAAGCGGGCCGTGCCGGCACGCCTGAGGGACCGGGCCGATCGTTGCAACGGAAAGTCGACAGGCAGCTACCTGAACATGGAAGGATCAATTTCCATCGACACTTCACTGATCTTGTCGACAGGGATACCGACCCGGGCAGCGTGTTCAATGATCGCTGCGGGATCAGGGGCTTCATATTCGCAGTAAACCTTGCCTTCAGCTTCGGAAACGTAACTGCGTACCCAGACAACACCTTCCATTTCATCACAAACTTTGGCAGACAACTTCCCGACTTCTGCGAGTTGCTCCGGGCTTTCGGGTTTCATGTTCCTTTCGATAATGTATCTAGGCATCTCCGTCTCCTCAGCTTAAATCATTCTGAATTTGGCATGTTATCCGGCGATTGTAACTCACGGGCAAGAGATTCCAGTGCCTGGTCTCCGATTTCCCGCCCAATGGCCAGTGCTGCTGCGGAGAATGCGTCGGCTTTCTGCTGCTCACCTTCCAGCTTCGATACTTCGCTCAGTCGTTGTAGCGCCCACCCCTCGCCGGCGCGATCGCCAAGAGCACGGCGGCGTTCAACGCATTTTTGGTACCAGGATGAGGAACCCTCCAGGTCGCCGGCTCCGCGTGCTGCGGCCCCCAGTGCGGCAAGACTGTCAGCCTCTGCTGCATTCAGTTTAAATTCCTTGTTGGTGGCAAGGGCCTCCGTAAGTATTTTAAGCGCTTCGCTCGCCCGGTCCCGCTTGGTCAACACAGCTCCCAGGCTGTTCAACACAACACCCAGTTCCTTCTTTTTTTGATTGCGCCGAAGAAGCGTTACCGCCTTTCTGTATTGCTTCTCGGCCTCGCCAATATCCCCGCCCTGCCAGGCGAGGAGCGCCAGGCTGTTTCGGATTCGAGCCTGTGTCTCATGGTCCTCCAACTCCTTCGCGAAAGATAAGGCCCGGCGGTAGAGCCAATGGGCCTCGGACCGGTCCGCGGTACGACGAAGGCCGGCCAGTTGTTCCAGCGCAACCATTGTGCCCAGGTGATTGTTCAAGCGCTCCTGCATTTCAGCCACCTGGCGCCAGCTTACCTCAGCCTCAATTTGACCTGCCCTTTGTTGTGCGGTTGCTAACTGGGCCAGGGCTGCCGCCAGCGGTTTCTCATTTCCGATGCGGCGCAAAACGCCAACTGCTTCCTCAAATTCTGGAATGGCCTCATCTGACCTGCCGCAAGTCACCAGTGATTCGGCCAACAGCAGCAGGGACTGCGCCACTTGGTCAGCGCGGTTCGCGCGCCGTGCCAATCGAACCGATTCCCGGTATGCCGCCAGGCCTTCTTCAAGCTGGCCTTTCTCCATGTAGAGGGCCGCGGCCCCCAGGGTGCAAAATGCTTCGCGTGCGGGTATGTGTGCTTCGTGAGCGCGCCGCCCCCCTTCTTCGTAGGCCTGAATGGCGTCATCTGTCCGTCCCATTGCCCGTAACAGAGAGCCCGTGAAGTTATAGGCGTAAAACTGGTCGACCGGGTTTCCGGATTCATTTGCAAGCTTCAAAATTTCATCACTGATGGTCAGGGCATGATCCCATTTATCCTGCCACCGAAACGCGCGGCCCAGGTTGCCCAAATCTACAATCAAGCGGGAATCATCGTCGCGTTCGCGTGCATGGTCGACGGATTTTTCAAGCCATATCACAGCCTCGTCATAATTACCCTCGCTCAGTAGTGCATATCCGAGGCTTCGCAGCACCTTACCCCTTAATTCAGCATCTTCAAGTTGCTCCGAAATCTCAAGCGCCTGGTCGAAAGGTGGCCGTGCTTCGGAGAAGCGGGCAAGTAGCGTGTACAAATCCCCCTGGCGCACACAAACCTCACCACGTTCCTTCGAGAAGGCATCGGGTGGCAAAAGGCCTTGCAGATCATCAATGACAGCCTGTTGTTCGTCACGGCGGCCCAGTTTCTCAAGGTGTCGTTCCAGGTCGAACAACAACTGGGTGAGGAGCGCGTTTTTCTCCTCAGGATCCTTGTTACTGAGCTCGATCCAGCCACGCGTCCGGACCAGCGTCTCCACGGTTTCAGGCAGGCGCCACAAACTTTCTGCTCTTTTCGCTGCCGCCAGTCCGTAGTGGACCGCCTTATTCCAATCCTCTGCTGCAGCAAAGTGCACTGCCAGCCGCGCTGATTGTTCCTCCGGATTTTCCGCGTATAAATTTTCGATGCCCTCACCGACCGAAGCATGCCGCTCCTTTTTTTGCCGTTCCAACAAACTCTGGTAGGCCACATCGCGTGTCAATGCATGCTTGAATCGGTAAGTTGGCTCCGGCACCAGCCCGGTTCGCTGGATCAGGCCGGCAGAACGGAGCGTCTCCAATGCACCTTTGACCCGTGAACGTGAAGGCACGACACGGCTTATCAACTCCAGTCCAAATTGCCGTCCGATAACGGCGGCACAACGCAGTACTTCGCCCGCCTCGGGATCAAGCCGGTCGAGCCGGCTTTTCAGCACTGCCTCTACCGTGTCAGGAATCAACAAACGGTCGATGCTGCCGGCGATATGCGCCTCGCCCTCCTCAATGACAAGGGTTCCGGATTCAAGCAGGGTGCGGCACAATTCCTCAATGAAAAACGGGTTGCCCCCTGTTTTTTCACCGAGCTGCTCAGACAAGCCGGCTGAAATTTTTGCGCCATTCAGCGATGCACGCAACATCTCCTCTGCCGGGCCGCCACCCAGGGGCGAGAGTTCGAGATGCAGGTCGCCGGTTGGCACCGGGCTCTCGCCGGCTTGAACAGGCCTCGATGTCACCAGAACCAACACGGGATATGCGGACACCATTTCCCGCAACTGAAAAAGCACTTCCCTGGACCCTTCGTCCACCCAGTGCCAGTCTTCAAGCAGCATCACCAGGGGCTGGCCGGCGGAACCCAGTGTAAAAACTGAGATCAGCGCCTCACCTAAAGCGGCCTGCAAATCCTCACCTTCCAGGTAGGCAGGTAGCGCGTGCTTTTCGCTTTCGATCGACAGAACATGGAGAATGAACGGAATATAGTCCTCAAGCTGCGGCGCCAACTCCCGCATTTTTCTTACGACTTCGACGTGTGCGTTTTCATCAAGAACTTTTGCCAGGCCCAGCATGTCTTTCACGCTTTCAATGAATGGAAGCAGTGGCGTCAGGCTGCCTTGCTCGCGGCACCGGCCCACCGTGGAGCGTACCTTGCAGTTCTTAAGCGACTTCCGGAATTCGAACAGCAGGCGGCTTTTACCGACGCCGATATCACCGACAACGGTCACGAACCGTCCAGCGCCGGATTGGGTGTCTTCCAATGCTTGCGACAAGGCGGAAAGTTCGCTGACCCGACCGACGAATTGCGTGAGACTTCCCGGCGCCGAAGCTTCCAGGCGGCTGGCGTGGCCCGACTCACCCAATACGGCCACCGGTGTCATGGCCGGTTGATCCGGCAGTAAATTGACCGAGGGGCGTTCCTCAATGCGTACAAATGGTTCAACAATCCGCGCCAGGTCCGGCGGCAGCAGGATTTCACCGGGGGCCGCCAGTATGGCCAGGCGTGTCGTGTCACGCACCACCGTGCCGCCAACCCGATAACGCCGTTCGCCCGAATCAACGGCGCGTATTGCAACCCGTGAAGACCCCCCTGCAAAGCTCAGCCGGATCGACTCAGGCAAATCCGCATCACCTGTACTAAACGCCAGGATCTCGAGTGCAGCCCTGACTGCACGAAGCCGGTCGTCCTCGTGGGTAAGCGGGACGCCAAAAAGAGCGACACAACTGTCTTCAGAAAATTCATTCAACTCGCCACCATAATCCTCCACGATGGACTGCACTTTTATGCGCAGATTTTCAAGGGTTGATTCTGCTTCTTCAGGGTCCAGTGTTTCCAGCAAGGACTCGAAACCGCTAATGGAACAAGCAATGACCGTAACGCGCCGGCGTTCCCCCTCCTGCGGCAGGGCGGGTGTCGCAAGCGGAGCAGTCTGGCAGGACGGATCGTCCAGCAACTGTTCCAGGTCCCTGAGAATTGCCTCTGCATCCGGGTACCGCTGTTCGGGGTCCTGTCGCATTGCACGCTCGACAAGGCCTGTAACACTCACAGGCAGAGCCGGAACCCGTTTACCAAGAGCTTCGGGTTTGGCGTTGAGGATGGCGTCGATAACGGCCTGATCACTTTCCCCGCCAAAAGCGCGGGCACCGCTCAGCATTTCGTAAAGAACGGCACCCAGGGACCAGATATCCGTACGTTGGTCGATCGTATTTCCCCGCGTTTGCTCTGGACTCATATAAGCAAGTGTAGCCGTGCTTTGATCTGTCCTGTTTCCGCCGGCACCGGCATATTTAGCCAGCCCGAAGTCGACAATTTTTACGGTTCCATCCGCGGTCAGGATCATATTGGCCGGCTTGATGTCCCGATGGATAATTCCCTGGCCCGCCGCTATTGCCAGACCTCGAGCAATCTGTGCGGCGATGTCCAGTGCTTGCGGAAGCGGAAGCGGACCCTGGTCGATACGCTGCCGGAGTGTTTGACCTTCGTAATACTGCATGGCGATGTAAAAACGCCCATCGTCCGTCTGCCCGACCTCGTAAATCGTACAAATGTTCGGGTGATCCAGCGCAGCCGCAGCTTTGGCTTCGACCAGGAAAAGATCTTTTGCGTTGGCATCGGCGAGCAGGTGATCAGACAGCACTTTGAATGCTACGACACGATCCAGATGGGTATCGAGAGCCTTGTAAACCACGCCCATGCCACCGACGCCAAGCCGCTCAAGAATGTCGTAATGAAAGATTCGCTCGCCTTTCAAGCGAGTGGCTGAGACGGAACTCGAAACGTCACCGTCAGCCCGCGCGTCTTTGTCCTCTGGCAAGATGTCAAAAAACCAGGCCAGCACCATGGCAACCGGAAAGCCCAGAACAACGATCAAAGCAACCAGTTTTGGCGCCCAGTCAGGAGCACCAAGCACAGGCAGGAAAATATCTGCGCCTTCGGCTATACCTACGCCGAAAACCACGTACGCTACGATTGCGCGTATGACCTTGCGGCGCCTTAATTCATGGGCAAATGTGCGAATCCGGGATCGGAATTGTCCCTCATGCATTGGTCACGTGACGATTACGCCACACTGGCGATTGGAATGGTGCATTTGGGGGGGTGACTCAATTGATTTTTTCGTGCTCCAGAGTTTCTGCATTCAACTGGGAGAACCGCCGCTCCAGTAATTCGTGGTTTGATTGCAACTCAGCGATGTCCGCCACAATCCGGGCTGCCTCCTGAAGCAGAAAATCGGACCTTTCTTCAACTTCTTCATCATTCTCTTCGTCGCCGCTCCCGTCATTGGCCACTTCTTCTCCGGTCTCATCTGAACTGGCAATGGCGTCACTGGAAGCAAGGGTATCACCTGATTCGATTGGGATTGAGGCCTCAGCCAATAACTCATCATCGCTCAAGCCGGAATCAAGGGCACTGCGCGCCGCTTTACGCTCCGCGCTGCGGGCCTCGTCCTTGGCCATTTTCTCGCGGGCGACTGACTCCAGCAAGGACACCTTTTTCTCTTCTGAATGTATGTTGTACTCTTCAATATCACGCAGCAGCCAGTTGAATTCCTGGTTGTTTCCCACTCGGGCCTTGTAACGGTTATCGGCCACGAACATAATGCGGGTCAGGTCACCACTGGGCTTGAATCTTGCGGGTTCGATGCTGGTCCATGGCAGCGCGTTATCGTAGGAACGCTCGCCGTATTTTTCCGGATCACCAGCAGAAGGGAAACGAATATCAGGTACAACACCGCGATTCTGTGTGGAACCCCCGTTGACGCGGAAAAACTGTGCCATGGTGATTTTCAACTGGCCCATATTCGGTGTGTCCGAAGGCGCATAATCACCCAGATCGAGCAAGCTCTGAACGGTGCCCTTGCCGAAAGTAGGCTCACCAATCACCAGTCCGCGGCCGTAGTCCTGGATGGCTGCTGCGAAAATCTCGGATGCCGAAGCACTGTAACGGTTGACCAGCACCGCCAGTGGACCGTTCCAGGCCATGCCCGGCTCGACATCCTCTTCCAGTGAAATACGGCCACTGGAATTACGTACCTGCACAACCGGGCCTGTATCAATAAACAGACCGGTAAGCGTGGTTGCTTCCAGCAGGGAGCCACCGCCATTGTTGCGCAAGTCAACGACAATTCCCTGTACGCCCTCCTCTTCAAGCTCAGCAATGAGCTTGCGCACGTCACGAGTGCTGGACCGATAATCCGGCTTGTTCTCCGCCCGGCCGCTGAAATCGAGGTAGAAAACCGGCAGGTCGATCACACCAATTTTGATTACTTCACGGTCAGAAATGCCGTCGTCATTTTTTAAAGGAAGCTCGATGATTTCACTCTTGGCTGCCTGCTCCTCCAGCTTGACCTCATTGCGGACGATGTCGATGACGGTGGTGGGACCGCTTACATTGACGTCTTCGGGCAGAACTTCCAGGCGCACCACCGTGTCTTTCGGACCGCGAATCAGGTCCACAACATCATCAACACGCCAGCCAATGACATCAACCATCTTGCCTTCCAGACCCTGTCCAACAGAGGTAATGCGATCACCGGGTTTCAGACGTCCGTCCTGTTCGGCCGGACCTCCTGTCACGACCATTGAAATCGTGGTGTATTCATTCTCCCGCCCTAACAGTGCGCCAATCCCTTCCAATGATAATTTCATAGAAATCTCAAAGTTTTCGGAAGTCCTTGGGGAAAGATAGGCCGTATGCGGCTCAATGGATTGGGCAAAAGCATTCATGAAGAACTGGAAAACATCTTCCGTATTGAGCTCATTGATCCGGCGATCCAGGTTGTCGTAGCGCTCGGTCAGCGTTTCAACGATGGCTTCATCTTCTTTGTCGGTTAATTTCAGGCGCAGGTAGTCATTTTTTACCCGCAAACGCCACAACTCATCCAGTTCCTTTATATTTTTTGCCCACTGTGCATCCTCGCGATCAAACGGGTAGTACTCATCAACCGTGAAATCAAATGGTTGCTGCAGACATGAACGGGAAAAGTCGGCGCGCTGCCTGACCCGGTCAACGTAAACATTGAATATTTCATAGGCAGGCAAAAGGTCAGAGTGCCGTAGCGCGTCATCCAGACCGCTACGATAGCGTTCGAAAACGTCGATATCCGTGGCAAGAAAATAAACCTTATTGGGATCCAGAAGCTCGAGATAACGATCGAATATTTCACTCGAAAGTTCATCATCCAGGCGTGTATCCTTGTAATGCCAATTGGTCAGGAATTTCGTTGCAAGATTGGTGGCATAACGTTGATCTATGCTGGGCTCAAGGACCAGAGAAGACCTGGCATCCGTTGCCGTCCAGGCAGGAAAACTGATCATCAACGATGCGGCAATTATTAGTATGCGTCTCACGTACAAACTCCTGAAATCATCTGGAAATCACCCCTTTTGGCAAATGAGCGCCCGCAGGAACCCCTATTAATGCATGTTTCAGACAAAGAATTCAATGCACAGTTTCAAAATCCTGCTGAAAACAGGTTGAATAGTTATCTTTTCCGGCTCACAGGAGTGTCTGGAATCTGCAGGCCATACCCATCCCACCTACCGCATGAGTTTTGCCAAACTTCCATTCATTCCCTGTCCAAATCGGTCAAACCAAGAGCTGATTCAGGCTTGTCGAGAGATACAGTGTTTGCTGCTGATGTTGAATGTACTAAAACAGATATAAAAGGGAGCCGTGCCGTAAAGCGGAAACGCTTGGCTGTCTTCAGGACACGTTCAAGACATCCCTGTGCACTAATCGGCTGTTCCCGACAGCCCGATTGTCCTGAAGACAGCCAAGCGCTTCCGCTTTACTACGCTGTGCTGCGTCATTCGCATTCTGCCTTGGGATACTAGCCTGAGGGGCCGGGGACCAAATAATGAAAGACCAAAGGTGCTCGAGCAAATTTGCGGCTAGACCAGGCCGGATTCTTTCGCCATCAGATCAGCGTGGTAGGAGGACCGCACCAGCGGCCCGCATGCCATGTGGCTGAAACCGAGTTCGTATCCGAATTCAGCCAGGCTTTCAAATTCCTCAGGTGTCCAGTAGCGCATCACGGGGTGGTGGTGTGCGGTGGGTTGCAGGTACTGGCCGATGGTGATCATGTCCACCTTGTGATCCCTCAGGTCCCTGAGGGTCTTTTCAACCTGCTCCCGGTTCTCGCCGAGACCGAGCATGATGCCTGACTTGGTGGGGATGTCCGGGTGCTCCAGTTTAAACCGGGCCAGAAGGTCCAGTGACCACTGGTAGTCAGCCCCGGGACGGACATTGCGATACAGGGATTCCACGGTTTCAAGATTGTGATTGAATACATCCGGTACGGACTCTGAGAGTAGTGCCAGCGCTTTCTCAATTTTACTTTTACCACGAAAATCCGGTACCAGTATCTCAACACGCACACCGGGGCTCGCCTTGCGAATCCGCTCAATGCAATCGGCAAAATGAGCAGCACCGCCATCCCTGAGGTCATCACGGTCTACGGATGTGATGACGACATACTTCAGCTTCATATCGGCGATGGTTCTGGCCAGGCGGTCAGGCTCGTTTGTATCCGGGGGCAAGGGGCGGCCGTGAGCAACGTCACAGAAGGAGCAACGCCGTGTACAGAGTTCACCCAGTATCATGAAGGTGGCGGTGCCATTGGAAAAACACTCGTGGATATTCGGGCAGGATGCTTCTTCACAGACCGTGACCAACTCCCGCTTCCTGAGTTTCGCTTTCAGGTCCGCCACGGCATTTCCGGCAGGCAGGCGCACGCGAATCCATGGCGGCTTACGCAATCGCGGGGCATCAGCGTCGAAACTGGCCGTGTTTCGGGCCATTTTCTGGGCACCCAACTCTTTGGCTCCACTTACACGGATGGCGATCCTGTCGGCCTGTCTGTCACTCTGACTCAATTCATTTTCCCCGTATTATCGACTTCACTATACCCCAATTGCGAGGCAATGCTTTCTACTAGCCGGTCCTCTGCCTCGCTGAATACCACAGGAGAAAATGCCTGGAGATGGGTCACCACCAAGCCCTCGTAGCCACAGGGATTGATTCTCTGAAAGGGCTCCAGGTCCATGTCGATATTGAAGGCCAGACCATGGAAACTTCTGCCTTTTCGCACGCGTAAGCCAACCGAAGCAATTTTCTCTCCATTGACATAAACACCCGGCGCGCCCTTGCGGCGCTCGCCCTCAACGCCATATTGCTTCAGAACCTGGATAATGGATTGTTCGATACACCGGACGAATTCACGAACACCAACGCTCATGCGACGGATATCCACCAGGGGATACGCAACTATTTGCCCGGGCCCGTGATAGGTCACCTGCCCGCCCCGATCGATCTGAATAATGGGGATACCCCCAGGCGCCAGCACATGCTCGGCCTTTCCGGCCTGGCCCTGCGTGAATACCGGTGGGTGCTGCACCAGCCAGAGTTCGTCAACAGTGCTCTCATCCCGCTGGTCGGTGAAGTCCTGCATGGCATGCCAGACCGTTTCGTAATCGGCAAGCCCAAGCCGTCGGACAAGGAGGCGGTTCATTGCTGTATCGCTGGCAGACATGATTGCGGAAAATATCAGAGCGCCATCAATACCTGTTCACAGTCGGTAAGGTCCTGGTAGATGGCATCCAGTTGGGCCTTTGACTGTGCATCCACGGTTGCGGTCACAGACACATAATTGCCCGCCTTGCTGGGCGTAGAGCGGATGGGTTCGTCCGGGGACAATTGCGCATGCCGGGTCACGATATCGCGCACGAGCGCCTCGAATTCATCGCTCTGCCGGCCCATCGCCTTGATGGGGAAGCGACAAGGAAATTCCAGCAGTGTGGTTTCACCTTCATTCGTCATCTTCAAACAATCCATCCATCCAGATACGGACACCGTCCCAGGATCTGCCAAAGAACCCCGCCTCTTCCACGGCGCTGAGAGTCACCAGCTCGCGACTTGCAATCAGTTCCTCACCCAGTTGGATGGTGATTTTACCGACCGTGATACCCGCTGCCAGCGGGGCACTCAGCTCAGGTTGCATTTCAACCTGGGCATCCAGGTCATCGTAACGCCCACGGGGAATGGTAACGAACAGCGGCTCTTGCAGGCCAAGCGCAACCTCCTCTGTCAGCCCCTTCCAAACGTGACCAAGCGCCAGTTCTTCCCCTGCCTGATACAGTTGCACGGTTTCAAAAAATCGAAAGCCGTAATTCAACAGGGTCTGGCTTTCGCTGGCGCGGTTGGTTTCCGATGAAGAGCCCATGACGGTGCTGATCAAACGCATACCGTCGCGTTTGGCTGAAGCGGCAAGGCAGTAGCCGGCTGCTTCAGTATGGCCGGTTTTCAAGCCGTCAATCGCCGGATCCCGCCACAAGAGCGTATTGCGATTGTGTTGCCGGATGTTGTTGAACGTGAATTCCTTTTCTGAATACCACGCATAGTACCCGGGAAACTCCCGGATGATAGCCGCACTGAGCAGCACAATATCCCTTGTTGTGGTGTAGTGCTGCGGGTCGGGAAGACCGGTGGAATTTATGAATGATGTCCCGGTCATGCCCAGCAATTCAGCATAGTGGTTCATCAGGCTGGCAAAAGCCGTTTCGCTGCCCGCTACATGCTCAGCCAGGGCCACGCTTGCATCATTTCCTGACTGAATCACCATGCCCTTGAGCAGGTCTTCCACGCTAACCTGCATATCCGGTTCAATAAACATGCGAGAACCGCCGGTTCGCCAGGCTTTTTCGCTCACCGACGCCATATCGTCAAGATTAATGTTGCCTTCAGCGAGCTCTTTGAACACCACATACGATGTCATCAGCTTGGTAATGCTGGCCGGCTCAACCTGCAGGTCTGTGTTCTGCTCAACCAGGATTCGCCCACTGTTGAAGTCCATTAACATATAGCTTTTTGCGCCCAGGGCGGGTGCAGCGGGTACGGGTCGTGCGCCGGCGTTTGCTCTTGGCTTGTTAGGCACCGGTGTTTGCGCCAGCGCAAGCGAGACGAATCCAAGCAAAATGATCGTGGTGAGAAAGTTTCTATTCATTTGAAAGCACTATTCCTTATCTTAAGCTTCATGAACTCGTATCTTACATCCAAATTACCCAGCTTCTGTGTTGCAAATCTCGGCAACTGCTCCTGCGTTGCTCTCGACAATTGCTCCTGCATTGTTCTACCTTCGCCCATCCATGGGCTCGTACCTCCTGCATCCTTGCAGTCGTTGTCAATAGCCAGCTATTAGCTGCGATTTGCGCCTTGAATCTGGGCATTTTGAATCGTAATCTGCTTCGCTCAGAATAAATCAGAGCTTCCTTAGCTGAGTCCTCAGCGTCTCACTTTATGCGGGCGCTCGAAGCCAAGTTCAATGACCCGGGCAATTACCGATTCTAACTCGACTGAGCTCAAATAGGGCCCCAGCCAAACCCGGAAAAGATCACCGCTGTCGTGTATGGAGACCGGAGAAACGTTTGCCTGCTCCAACTGAACGACCATTTGTTCGGCACCATCCCGCCGGCCATACGCCCCTGCTTGCAGCCAGGTTTCATGCTTATCGTTTGGACTGGTTTCATTTGCTGCTCCGGTATAAACGATGGCTTGCTCTGCCATATCGGCGGATAGGTCAATCACACGCACATCAACCCGGGCCGTGCCTGTACTGATCATGTCCAACCGCAACGCTGCTCCATAGGACATGTCAATCAGGCGACTGTTTTTAAACGGGCCGCGATCGTTGATTTTGACGATCACTTTGCGGCCATTGTCCAGGTTGGTGACTTCAGCGTAGGTGGGTAGCGGCAGGGATTTATGCGCTGCCGTGGCGAGGTGCATGTCATAGGGTTCACCGCTGGAAGTGCGGCGCCCGTGAAACTTGCTTCCATACCATGAAGCCACACCGCGTTCGTGATAACCCTTGTTACTGGGCAAAACCGTGTATTTCTTGCCAAAAACTTCGTAAGGAGAATGGTTACCATAGCGTGCAAGAGGTTCGACGCGCGGTATCGCATCTGCTACATCAGCGGCTTTCAGATTGAGCGTGGACGGACCATCACCGGGTTCAGTGTCCTTTTTCTGCTCACCCGAACAGGAAATCAGCAACAGGCAAGACAGTCCCGCCATCATCAGGCACATGGGAACTGCCCAGCTTGTTTTTTGCAGGATTTTCACCCTTCGAGCCCCGATTTGATCGCTTCACTCAGCTCAAATACCGCCATGGCATACATGGGGCTTCGATTGTAGCGCGTAATGACATAGAAATTTTTGAATGTGAGCCAGTAACTTTTACCATCTGACTCTTCCAGGCCCGCTACAGCCGCCAGTGTTTCTCTTTTCAGTGGCTCCGTGGATTCAAAACCGCCCATTGCCAGCTCATCGACGGTCAACTTGACCTTGAAATCATGCCTGGAAACCAGGTCCATGTCAGCGTCGTCACGTACCTGGGCCGGGAAAGCGACAGGTTCACCGTATTGCCAGCCATGGCGGTGCAGGTAATTGGCCACGCTTCCTATAACATCATCCATGGAGCTCCACAGGTCACGGCGCCCGTCACCATCGAGGTCCACTGCGTATTCCCGGTAACTGCTGGGCATGAATTGACCCAGGCCCATCGCTCCGGCGTAGGACCCTTTGACTTCCTTCAGCGGCAAGCCTTCTTCAGCTCCCAGCATGATGAAATTCTTCAGCTCACTGGAAAAGAAGTCGGAACGGTCATTGCCTGTGTCGGGATAATAAAAGGACAGCGTGGCCAGAGCGTCGAGAACCCGGTAGCTGCCGGTGATACGACCATAAAATGTTTCCACCCCGATAATGGCCACAATAATCTGCGGGTCGACACCATACTTTTCAGCAGCCTTGCTGACCAGAGCCTCGTTATCCCGCCAGAATGCCACACCGCCATTGATTCGCTTGTCTGTTATGAATATGGGCCGGTACTTGTACCAGGGCTTGCCTTCGGCAGGGCGGGTCATCGCATCAACGATGGACTGCTTAAAGCGCGCGTTTTCCAGGAGCTGCAAAACCTCAGCCTGGTTCAGCCCGATTTCCGCCGCTACATCTGCAGCAAATTCTTCCGCTCCCGGGTGCTGTTGCGCCAGACAGGATGTACTCAATACCAATACCAAAACCAGTACAAGACTGAAAATCCGTTTCATGAACAATTGTGTTCCTTTAAGCAATTAAGCTGCATTTTAGTCTGATTTACGCCGGACCGTATCATTCACCCTGTTTAATTTTCCACGTTACACAATGCCAAACCGCGCAGATTCCTGGCGTAGGAAATTCCGGTGGCCATAAATGGACATCATTATGCCGAAACCGGCCAAAAGCGTCACCATGGATGTTCCGCCGTAACTGACCAGCGGCAAGGGAACGCCCACCACCGGCAAGGTTCCTGACACCATTCCACCATTGACCAGAACGTAGACAAAAAAGGTCAGGCTAAGGCTTCCGGCCAGCAAACGTGCATAGGTATTCCTCGCACAGTTCGCAATATATAGCCCCCGGCTCGTGATATAAATGTAGATTCCGAACAGGGCAAGAACACCCACCAGGCCAAATTCTTCGGAAAGCACGGCCAGGATGAAGTCCGTGTGGCGTTCCGGAATGAATTCCAGGTTTGACTGGGTTCCATTTAACCACCCCTTGCCCAAAACACCTCCTGAACCCACGGCGATTTTAGACTGGATGATATTCCAGCCACTGCCCAGCGGGTCAGACTCGGGGTCCAGAAAAGTCCGTATCCTGTTGCGCTGGTACTCTTGCATGACATACCAAAGCGCAGGCGCTGCCGCTGCGGCCAGGCCAGCGACCACCAGGATGTACCGCCAACGCAGGCCCGCAAGGAACAGCGTCAAGCCACCGCTTGCCGCCACCAGAAGAGCAGTACCCAGGTCGGGCTGACGGGCAATCAACAAGACAGGGGCCAAGACTATTGCGATTGAAACCAGCATGGTAATCAAATCCGGCGGCAATTTGCGTGGATGCAGGTACCAGGCAAGCATCATCGGAATTCCCAGCTTCATAATCTCGGACGGCTGAAAGCGAAACAGGCCCAGGTCAAGCCAGCGATCGGTACTTCTTCCGACGCCGAAAAACCAGGTGGCGAGCAGTAAAACCATTCCGAATCCATACAGCCAGGGTGTCCACAGCCGCAGAATATGCGGTGGAACCTGGCTGAGAAGCAGCATCACTGCCAGACCAACCGCGATGCGCAAAACCTGGCCGTAAACGACCGGCAAATCCTGCCCGGAGGCACTGTACAGAACCAACAGGCCGAAACCCATCAATATCAGCAGGGAAAACAGCAAGGGAAAATCCAACTGCGGCCACTTGACCCAGCCCGGCAGAACCCGTTTCACTTCGAGGGCTCCTGGTTCAGCCAGGCATCGATCACGGCCCGCGCTATCGGCGCTGCTTCGACCGACCCCCCTCCACCGTGTTCAACAACCACGGCTACTACAATTCGCGGATGGGTAAAAGGGGCATAGGCCATGAACAGGGCATGGTGACGCAAATGCCTTGCCGTTTGAGATGCCTTTTGCTTGGTGTCACCTTCCTGTGCTACTACCTGAGTCGTACCACTCTTGCCGGCGATCTGGTAACCCGATTCCGGCTTGATTCTGCGAGCCGTACCTTTCTGGCCATGCACAACGAGCCTCATGCCTTCACGTACGATATCCCAATTTACCTGATCTTTTACCGGGACCTGTTGCACGATCGGGGCAGTGAGTCTTTGCGCTTGCCCGCCACCGGCACTCTTGGCAGCAAACAACAGCCTGGGAGCATACCGGGTGCCACCATTGGCCAGTGTCGACAGCGCCGTGGCCATCTGCAGAGGCGTGGCGACAATGAAACCCTGGCCGATTCCTGCGATGACTGTCTCACCCGGATACCAGGGGTCACCGAACTGCCCCCGCTTCCATTGACGGGATGGCAGCACGCCGGGGTTTTCACCCAACAAATCCAATCCAGTCTTATCCCCAAATCCAAAATACTCCATAAAGTCATGCATCCGATCAATTCCCAGGTCCAGTGCCAACTGGTAAAAATAGGTATTGACTGACTGCTCCAGGGCTCCATAAATATCGACCCAGCCGTGCCCGCCGGGTTTCCAGTCATGGTAGGGACGCGAAACGCCCGGAAGAAAAAACTTGCCACTGGAAAATACCTGCTTTTCCGGTGTGATCACCCCCAGTTCCAAGCCCGCCAGCGCAATAAAGGGCTTGATCGTGGAGCCGGGCCCATAACCACCCTGGAGCGCCCGGTTGTACAAGGGCCGGTCGGGTGTATCGAGTATGGCCCGGTAGTCCGGCCCGCTGATGCCATGTACAAACGGGTTGGCATCAAAAGACGGCTTGCTGACCATCGCCAGAACGGATCCATCTTGCGGGTCGATGGCAACGACGGCCCCGGGCCGATCGCCAAGAGCATCCCAGGCCGCCTGCTGAACCAGCACGTCCAGCGAAAGGACCAGGTCATCACCATGGACCGGGTCCTGCCGCTCCAGGACCCGGAGCCTGCGGCCCTGAACATTGGTTTCAATTTTTTCTACACCGCTAACGCCATGCAATTGGTCTTCGTAATAACGCTCAATTCCGACTTTACCGATGTGAGTGGTGCCGCGGTAGTTGCCCGCATCTACCCTTCGTAAGTCATTTTCATCCGGCCGGCCGACGTAACCCAGGACATGGGTAAGTAATTCGCCGTACGGGTAATACCGAGCGAGATAAGGAACGACTTCCACACCGGGAAAACGATGGCGGTCCACCGCAAACCGGGCAACCTCTTCACTATCAAGGCTGAACTTGAGCGGTACGCTGTCAAAAACCCGGTGCTGTTTCCGTGCGCGCTGGAACTTCTCCAGAATATCTTCAGGGAATTCAATGAATTTCCCCAGGGCAAGAATCGTTTTCTCCAGGTCATGGACTTTTTCCGGCACAAGTTCCAGGCGATAGGCGGGCAGGTTCTGTGCAATTGGCCGCCCCCGGCGATCGTAGATCAGGCCTCGATTGGGTGCGACGGGAACAATACGAACCCGGTTGTTGATCGATCGGGTTGTAAATTCCTCGTGGCTGATGACTTGCAGATAGACATAACGCAGGCTCAGCAGGAATATGGCGGCCAGGGCCAGCCCGAATGCGGTCATTGCCCGATTGGCAAACGACCGCCCTTCCAGCACTTGGTCTTTCAGTGGATGACCAGGGCTCGGGGGTATCAGCCTGCGAAAACCATGGTTCACTATGCGCTCACCGGGATGCCGCGCGATGGCGCATGGTGCTTCTGAAGCGATCGAGCAACAGGAAAACGGGTAGCCACAACAAGGCTCCCATGATCGGCGGCAACCAAAATCCAAGCGACGGCAATGGGTCGCCACGCAGGCTGATGATCCACAACAGGATGATGCGGTCATTCAACAGCAGTGCAAACACGGATAGTGTCTGTTGCCAGGTCGGATAAAATCGCAGCCTCGCCCGAAACCGTGTGACCAGATATACCACTATGATCAGGCTGAGCGCGTGCAGGCCAAGCAAACTTCCGCTCAGTAAATCAAGTAATAAGCCGATTCCAAAAGCCAGTCCCAAGGTGATCAATCCCTGTGTTTCAAGACACCAGTAGATCAAGACCAGCGCCACCCAGTATGGCCGCATTGCATCGAGGGCCGGCGGCAGGGAAACCAGGGTCAGCAAGATCGCCACTACCAGAGTTGCGATAACTATCTGGAGACGATCCTGTCGACGATTCATTCCCCGATCTCCGCTACTATGGCATTCTCATCAGCATCTTCAGTGGCAACTCCATCCACACTTTCACCGGCATTTTCATCAGCACCTTCAATGGCAACTCCATCCACACTTTCACCGGCATTTTCAGCGCCCGGGTTTTCTTCGCCCCCTGTAGGTGGAGTACGGATCAGAAGAACCTCTCTGCCACGATCCAGCGCGGCCAACGGCATGGCCTCTACCAATATAAAAGTCTGTCCTTCCTCCCGGTTGATTCGGCTGATGACTGCCACCGGGTAGCCGCCGGGAAAACGCTTTCCCAACCCTGAAGTGACGACAAGATCGCCTTCGCGGACATCGGCTTGACGTGGAACACCAAGAATCTTAAGCGCACCGGTTTCACCCGAGCCAAAGGCAACCGTGCGTAAGCCGGTACGATTGATCTGAACCGGCAATGCATGATTGGGGTCCGAAATCAGTCGAATGGTGGAAAAATGAAGGCGAACATCTTCTACCTGGCCCATGACGCCGGCACCGTCGATCACTGCCTGGCCGATCTGCACATCGTCCAGAGCACCTTTGTTGACCACGACCTTATGGGAAAAGGGATCGAGATCAACACCCACCAACTCGGCAAACTGGAATTCAAACGTTTGCCCTTCCGCACCTTCTATCAGAGATCGAAGCCTGCGATTTTCCTCCACCAACGCTTCAAATCGCTGCAAGGCGCCTTGCTGACCAAGCAGTTGCTGTTTGAGAGATTCATTGTCGTGACGTAAGGAGCGACGGGACTGAAATTGTCCGAAAACGTTCCGCGCAGCGCGAACCGGCCATTCGACAAGGTGGTAAACGGGTTCAACCAGGTACTGGGCCATGCCGCGGATCCGCGGCACGTAATGACCGTGCTGGTCCAGCGCCATCAAGACAATGGCCAGGAGGGCATAGACCATCAACCGCGCCGTCTGAGCCGCTGGTCCAAAAAATGTTGTATCTGTTCCGGAGTTTCCTGTTACCAAAACCTGACCTGACAGCCTGTATTAAAACGGTTAGAGGGCCTCTGGGGCCGATAGGGACAAGGCATCATCGCCTGCAAGCAAATTTAAACAGAAGCTAATTTGTAGTGAAAAAATCACCGTTATTCTGATCCATTAGTTCAAGCGCACGACCACCGCCCCTGGCAACACAAGTCAACGGATCATCTGCAGGGAAAACAGGCAGGCCTGTCTCTTCACTGATGAGTCGATCCATGCCGCGCATCAGGGCACCACCACCCGTCAGGACGATACCGGTTTCAGCAACATCCGCGCATAGCTCGGGCGGGGTCTGCTCGAGTGCGGTCTTGACCGCATCCAGAATAGCCGTGAGGCTTTCATTCATCGCTTCAAGTACTTCATTGCTCGAGATGACAATATTTCGTGGTACACCTTCGGCCAGGTTTCTTCCGGTAACTTCCATGGTCTCAGGTTCCTCATCAGGCCATGCACAACCGATTTTGATCTTGATCCGCTCGGCTGTTGCCTCCCCAATCAGCGTGCCGTAATTCCTGCGAACGTAGTTAATGATGGCCTCATCGAACTGGTCACCTCCGACCCGAATCGAGTTGGAATAAACCAGGCCATTGAGAGAAATGACGGCAACTTCAGACGTGCCTCCACCGATATCGAGCACCATTGCACCGCGTGCTTCGTGTACCGGTATACCGGCACCAATAGCGGCTGCCATTGGCTCTTCCACCAGGAAAACTTCACGAGCACCGGCGCCTTCGGCCGATTCCTTGATCGCTTTGCGTTCCACTTGTGTCGAGTTGCAAGGCACACACACCAGCACCCGCGGACTGGGCCGAAAAAACCGTGAAGTGTTAATCTTACGTATAAAATGCTGCAACATGGCTTCGGTCATATTGAAGTCGGCGATTACGCCGTCTTTCAAAGGTCGTACGGTGCGAATATTGCCGGGAGTCCTCCCCAACATTTGCTTGGCAGCCGTTCCAACGGCTGCCACAGTTTGCGGCCCCCCAGGGCCTCGATCCATGCGCAAGGCAACCACGGAAGGCTCGTTTAAGACAATGCCCTGGCCGCGGACAAAAATTAATGTATTGGCCGTTCCCAGATCGATAGACAGATCATTAGAAAACAAACCGCGAAGACTCTTGAAAACCATGATGCCGGAAATCCGTTGGATCACTCAGTACTTGGGGTGAACAATGTATCAGCCAGAGCAACATCCCGCAAGCTGAAATCTACCTGAATACCAGCGTTTACGCGCTTTTGGGGCTAAATTCACCGCATGGCCGCCACTGATATATATCAAATGCGGTAAACTGATATATCAGGTGAGCAAGCTTGAATAGGTGACAATCCCCAATGCTGTGGTTAAATCCAGTAAACTGCGCTCTTTTGTATATCAGCGAATGAGGAAAACATGTCCGCACTTATCTGTGGCTCACTGGCGTATGACACCATCATGGTGTTCCCCGATCAGTTTAAAAATCATATTCTTCCAGATCAGGTACATATTCTCAACGTGGCCTTCCTGGTCCCCGAGATGCGGCGGGAATTTGGCGGCGTGGCCGGAAACATTTCCTATAATCTGAAGTTGCTTGGAGGCGAGCCATTCCCCATGGCCACCGTGGGTGATGACTTCAGCCCGTACCAGAAGCACCTCGAAAAACTGGAGATTTCCTGCCGCTACGTTAAACACATGAAGGGTGAATTTACACCGCAGGCGTTTATCACCACCGACATTGATGATAACCAGATTACGTCTTTCCACCCTGGGGCCATGCAGCACAGTTACCTGAACAAGGTAGGAGATACAAAAGACATCCGGATCGGAATCGTGGCGCCGGACAGCAAAATGGCCATGATTCAGCACAGCAAGGATTTCGCCGAGCATGGGATTCCGCATATTTTTGACCCCGGGCAGGCCATGACTCTGCTCAACGGAGAGGAACTGGCGCAGTTCGTCCGTGAAGCGCGGTACGTGGTCGTCAACGATTATGAATTCCAGTTACTCAAGGAGCGCACCGGCCTGGACGGAGAAGCCATTGCTCGACAGGTAGAAGCACTGATCGTAACCCGCGGCTCCAAGGGTTCGCTCATCAGGACAAGGGAAGGCGAAGAGGAAATTAGCGTGGTCAAGGCTGAAGACATCAAGGACCCAACCGGTTGCGGCGACGCCTTCCGGTCCGGCCTGTTATACGGCCTTTTGAATGACCTCGATCTCGTTACGATGTGTCGAATAGGCTCGGTGATGGGCGCCATCAAGATTGCCCACCAGGGATGCCAGAATCACAACCCGGACCTGGATGAGATAAAGGACCGGTTCTTTGAAGCCTATGGATACCGGTTTTAACTCAGAAACACCGGCTTTTTCTTGAAATTCTGGTATTTACGGGTTGACTTTCACCGCCGGGGAATAGAAAATTTGCGCCCCGCATCTTATGGGGTTCTGCGAATGATCGCGGGCACGGATTCGGTGATGTAGCTCAGCTGGTTAGAGCGCGGCATTCATAATGCTGAGGTCGGTGGTTCAAGTCCACCCATCACCACCAATTGAAACAAAGGCTTACGGAACTTGTAAGCCTTTTTTATATTC
>SMVB01241940.1_pt1 | contig 29467 bp, 17 predicted proteins | sample 2456461 | NCBI WGS metagenome assembly SMVB01 (sample SAMN11095934, study PRJNA526329) | marine sediment metagenome | biome: Marine sediment; feature: Surficial sediment; material: Deep marine sediment; isolation source: Hadal surficial sediment | place: Pacific Ocean | collected 2014-05 | depth... | reverse complement strand
TGACCGTCGTGGCTGGCTTGGGGAACGGGCAATCGAACTCGCCATTCTCGTTGGTGGTGACGAGGGCGACGCGAGCGGGCGGGTCCTGGGGATTTTCCGCGTCGACCCAGCCCTCGTAGACCTCGACCCGCACCCTGCCGCCCGGATACGGATCGTCGACGCCGAGCGTGAGGCGTCCGCGAACCACCCAGTCGCCCGCTACGGCCGGGACGACCTCGACCGCGCTGCGCGCCGGAGCGGACTCGTCGCCGACCAGGTCGATGACCGGCGGCTCCGGTTCTTCCGGTAGGGGCGTGAGCGCGAGCACCTCGGCCTCGGTTGGCGGGGAGGATCGTCCCCCTCTGTCCACGAGCGAGCGATACCCGACGAGCGCGAGCAACACGGCGACGAGCACCGCCGCAGCGAGCTGGATCGATTTCGACATGACCAGGGCTCCGGTCCAGGTGACGAGGGAAGAAGACCCCGCTGGCAAGCCGAGCGCGATCGACCAGGGCGCCTTGCCTGCCATCGGGAGGAGCGCGCCGAGCAACGGCCCGCGCCCGTTCGCGTGACGATCGTCGAGGCGGCGGCGCAGGAGCGCCAGCCCGCGTCGAATCCGCGTGCGCACCGTCCCGACGGGCACACGCTGCCGCCTGGCGATCGCGCGCGGCGGGAGCTCGTCGAAGAACCGCAGGAGGACGGTCTCGCGATAGGGCTCGTCGAGCTCGCCGACGGCATCGAGCACACCCTTCAGCAGCTCGATGCGCGTCAGCGAATCGACGGTGCTCGGGAGCGCCTCCCGCCGCGCGGCCGCCTGCTCGCGCCGCGCCGCTCTGGCGTCTCCGCGGTTCACGTTCCAGGCCAGTCTCCGCACCGTTCCCGCCAGCCACGCGAAGGGTGTCCGCCCCTGCCCGGGCGAGGCGCGCAGCGTGGCCAGCCATGCCTCCTGCACGACGTCCTCGGCCTGGTCGCGGTCGAACAGCAGACCGCGCGCCAGGCGTCTCAGTCTGCGCGTCTGCACGAGGACGTCCTCGTCGCGGTCGATCGGGAGGGAGGCCATGGGGTCCGCGGAGAGTGGTCGCCGCGGTCAGAATCGGTTCACGATTCTCCGAAATCCGCGCGTGCGCGGGCTCCCGCCGCTATTCGCCGGGAATGGCCCAGTCGAGGGGCGGGAGCTCGACGAGCTCGGGCAGGCCCTCCAGGTCGCCCGTCGCGACGAACTTCATGAGCGCGGCGTGGAAGGACTCGGAGGCTCGGCGCGCCTCTCCCAGCGCGCCGTGCGAGCCACCCTCGACGACGACGAACTTGCTGCGCGTGAAGCACGGCGCGAGTTCGACGGCGTTCTCGAAGGGCGTCGACGTGTCCCAGGTGCCGTGGACGATGACGGTCGGGATGTCGGTCTCGAAGTCCGTGCGGAAGTCGTCGCCGACGTCGGAGTCCCAGACGGCGCAAGTCGTCTCGTAGAAGCCCCCCAGGGGACCGACGATCTCCGCGGCGGGGTCGGCGAGCAGCTGCGCCAGCCGCTCGGCGCTGATGCCCGAGCCGCAATCGAGCATGAAGAAGCTCGCGGTGGGGAAACCGAAGCTGTAGTTCCGCTGGGCCGTGGCTTTCGCCGCCTCCCGGTAGTCTCCGGCCGCGAGCGCGATGATGTCCGCGGGCCAGGTGCGGGCGCCGCGCCGCGAGCTCGTCCTGCCTGTGTAACCGAGCGCGAGGTCGCGCATCCGGGGCGCGTCGAGCAGGACCTCGAGCTTGCCGAGCGTCACAAGCACGGGGTCCTCGGCGACGATCGCGATGACCTGCTCGAAGGCCTGGATCAAGCCGCCTTCGGGGATGTACGGGTAGAGCTCGTCCGACGCTTCCGCCGCTGCCGCGATGCGCTTCAGCGAGTTCAACACGAAGCTCGGCATGTCGTACGTCTGGTCTGGCCCCTCCATGCCGCTGAGGATGGCGCGCGCGACGCGGTCCTCGTGATAGCGCATGATCGTCATGCCCCAGTGCGACCCGAAGCTGCCGCCCATGATCGTGATCTTGGGATACCCGAGCGCCGTCGCGATCTCCACCACATCGGCGGCGGCCTCGATCACGTTGAGACCCGCGAGGTCGAGGCCCTGCTCTTCCCAGTGCGCCTTGCACTGCTCACAGGCCTTCGCGAGCAACGCGTCCGACTTCGCCTGGTCGGTGGGGGCGTCGACGGCTGCCCACTTCGGTCCCCGGCACACGGTATTGGGCTTCGAGCTCCCGATCCCGCGCTGCCCGACGAGCACGACGTCGGCGACCTGCGCGAGCTCCTGGACGTTGTCCTCGTAGTACCCCGGCTTCTGCAGCGCGCCACCCGGCCCGGGCCACCCGGGGCCGCCGTGGAGCCGGAAGATGGGCGGGCGCGCCTCGCCCTCGTGCGTCGTCCGGAAGCGGTGGAACTCGACTTCGATCGTCGCGCTGTCCGGGTTCGCGCGCACGATGGGCGTGTAGAGCACGCCGCGATCGACGATGACCTCGCCCCCGTCGCGCAAGGGGATCGTGAGCTCCTCGAGGACAATGCCGCCGGCCTCGAACGCGGGGGGCTGCTCCTGCGCGAACGTGGCGGGGCCGAAGGCGAGGATGAGAACGGCCAGGGATTCTGTGCGAGCGTGCGGCATGGAGGGCTCCTGCGGGTGGTGGGCTCGGCGGGTCAGCGGCGGTGTCCGCTACGGGCGAGGCGGCGGAACATTCGCCTCGGAGGGGTGCGAGCGTAACAGCGATGGACCTCGCGGCCCGGAGCCCAGCCGCGTCGAGCCCGACGATCAGGGAGTGAACGTGATCTCCAGCCCGTCCGAGAGGTTGAAGAACGCGCCGCCGGCCGCCGGGTCCCGGTACCAGCACTGGAAGTTCCACGTCGATCCCGCCGTGATCTGGGTCTGGGGAGTCGTCGGCATCGTCATGTCCAGCGCGTGCGTGACCACGTTGCCGACGCCGTTCTCGACAGCGAGGCGGGCGATCCCCGTGGAGCCGGTGCCGACGCAGAGGAAACCGTTGCCGAACGGCATCTGGGTCTGTTCCGGTCCGTAGAAGAACACCGCGGGCTGATTCGGGACGGGCTCCGCGCTGAGCGTCATCACGTTCGATGCGACGGACGTGGAGCCCGAGGCCGAGATGGTCGCCGGGCTGCCGGCCGAGTTCGCAGTGGCGATGCAGTAGTTCGTCGTTCCGAGGCCGCCCGAGACCCGGACGTTGTCGACGCCGAGGTCCCAGACGTTCGTGAAGTTGCAGAACACCAGGTTGTCGGTATCCAACCTGAAGGTGACGTAGTCGACGTCCTGGATCACCTGATTCCAGGTGATGGTCCAGTCCACCAGGCTGCACGGCCCTTCCACTTCCCAGTTGAGCGGGAGCGTGAGGCTGTCCGCGGGGACGGGGAAGTCGAACGACTGCCAACCCGACTGCGAGGGCGGGAGTTGGGTCGCGTGGTAGATCAGGCGGCAATCGTCGGTGTCGTCGGCCGGCGTGCCGGAGTCGTTCGCGAGCGTGATCACCCACTCCGGGTTGACCATGCTGGGGCCGACGACGAGGTTGACGTCGAGCCCCACGCTCGTGACGTCGGCGGCGCGCCAGTCACCGGAGAACGCGCTCGGCCAGACGCGCTGCCGGATCAGGACCCACTGGCACGTCGTGCCGGCCATCGAGTTGTCCAGGCGCAGGTACCAGTCGGGGTTGCCGCCCGTGGACTCGAAGGTGTTGACGGCGTCCCAGTACACCTCCCAGTCGCCTTCGTTGGACGCGTTCGTGAAAGTCTCGGTGAAGTTCTGGGCGCTGGCAGTGGCGTAGAGGAGGGCGGTGGCTCCAAGGCCGATGATGAATCGCTGCATGGGGATCTCCTGCAATGGGTTGTTGTCGGGAGGGACACGCTGGCCTCGCGGGTTGCTCAGTCTAACGGGGCGGAGCGCAACTCGCCGGGCCGGGCGACCCGACGCACCAGGAGCCATCCGGCCTGAACCGCCGCGCGGCGGGAGCGCTAGCGACCGTCAGGCGGAAACTGCTGCACGACACCCTTCTCGCGCACGAGCGCTTCGATGTCATCGAGCTCGATGGGCAGGAAGGCGGTGAAGTTCTCCACGCCGTCCTCGGTGACCACGACCGTGTCCTCGTAGCGCAGGTACAGGTTCTCTTCGCGCACCCAGAGCTGCGGGTCGACGGCGAAGACGTGGCCGGGCCGCAGCGGGCCGCCGCGATAGGGGCCGTCGTCGTGGACGGCGAGCCCGACCGGGTGCGAGAGCACGCCGCCGCCGGTCTCGACCATCGTGTGCGCGGCTCGGCTGTAGATCGGCTTGGAGAACTTCGTGCGCTCCAGGATCGGCGCCATCGCCTCGCGCGCCTCGGCCAGAATCTCGTCCGTCGTGACGCCGGGCCGGATCAGTCCGAGCACCACCTTGTGGTACTCGAGGATCACCTGCAGCAGCTCGCGCTGCCAGGGCGCGTAGGTCCCGTTCACCGGCCACACCCGGCCGATGTCGCTGACGTAGTAGTGGTAGTCCGGCGCGTAGTCCATCAGGACGAGGTCGCCGTCCAGGAGCTGGCTGTCGTTCCGGTAGTAGTGGCCGTTGTTGATGTTCTCCGTGCCTGCGGCCGTGATCGAGCGGTAGGCCTCCTGGCGCGCGCCGTTGACAAGGAACACGTACCGCGCGGCGGCGTCGAGCTGGTACTCCCACACGCCCGGCTCGGTGCTGCGCATCGCCTCCATCATGCCGAGGCCCGCGAGCTGCGCGGCGCGGCGGATGAGCGCGACCTCGCGCTCGCTCTTGACTGAGCGCAAGGTGTCGACGATCGGCGTGAGGTCCCGGACCTCGTTCCGGCTGTGGCGTTGCCGCAAGAGCTGGACGAGGCGGCCTTCGCGGCTGGCACGGCCGTCCCAGGGATCGTCGGCGATCGCCGCGTCCGCCAGCTCGAGCTCGTGCCTGCTCTGACCCTGACCCTCGGCGGGTGTGAACATGGTGTAGATCGCGGTACTGCGCCGCAGGCCCGGCGGGAAGCCCGTGCGCATCGCGTCCGTCGAGAGCACGCTGTCGACGCCGGTCAGGTCGCGGACGAGCGACGCGTCGTCGGCGTTCAGCACCTTGCCCTCACTGCGTTCCAGCCGCTCGTTGCGCGGCGGCATGTACAGGGTCACGGTGCGGTCGCGTCCGTCGAGCAGGAGGTAGGCGTGCGGCGTCTCGATGCCCGACAAGTAGTAGAAGGCGTTCGTCTGGCGCGGCATGACGAAGCCCCTGGCCAGCGGGACGCCTTGCAGGATCGCCACCGCGTCGTCGCCGATGCCGTCGAACAGCTTTTCCCAGCGCGCGCGAAACTCCGCGGGTGGGAAGTCGGTCTGGTAGTGCTGCGCCAGGGCGGGCGTGGCGCAGGCCCCTGCCAGCAGGGACATCAGGGCGCTCCGTGCAATTCGCGCGAGCCCCCGTCGCGCGGCAGTCGGGTCAAGGCGCATCATGGTTCCTCGCGGGTGATTTCGACCTCGAGCAGCAGCCATGTATCGGGATCGAGGTTGACCGCTGTCGGGGCGCGGTCCGCCTGAAGAGTGAAGCGTTCGGCCGGGGTGACCATCCGGACCGTCTCGCGCTGCGTCGAGCCGTCCTCGAAGCGCAGCTCCACATCGAGCGGCAGGCGGAAGCGATAGTCCGGTTGCGTCTGACGCAGATCGAGCCGGACCGCGCCGTCGGAATAGCGCCACGTGCCGGCGATCGTCGGTACGCCGCCCTGGCGCAGCCACTGGTCGAAGAACCAGTCGAGCTCCTCCCCGGAAGCCTCCTCCATGACGCGACGGAAGTCCGCCGTGCTGGCGTTCCGGTCGCGGTACTGCGCGTAGTACGCGCGGATGCCCGCCCAGAATGTCTCCGTGCCGATGAGGTGGCGCAGCATGTGCAGGGTCCAGGCGCCCTTCTGGTACTGCATGCCCGTCGTGACATTGGACATGTCGTCGAGCTCGTCGTGCACGATGCGGTAGTCAGGGTGCTCCGCGTAGAAACGGAAGACCCGCTCGCGCGCCTGGCGCAGGCCCTCCACGAAGTCGTCCCGGCCGTAGGCGTGCTCGCGGAAGAGCAGCGTGAAGTAGGTCGCGAAGCCCTCGCTCAGCCACACGTCGTCCCAGTCCGACTCCGTGACCGAGTTACCGAACCAGTGGTGGGCGATCTCGTGGATGATGACGTTCCGCCAGCGCACGGTGCGCTCGCCGGTCACCGAGTCGTCGCCATAGAAGATGGCCGAGGCGGACTCCATGCCGCCGCCGACGCTGTTGCTCTGGATGTTGGCGAGCTTCTCGTAGGCGTAGGGACCGATTGCCTCGGAGTAGTACGCGAGGACGGCGTGCGTCGGAACCGCGAAGTCGTGGAAGCCTGCGTCGCGGTCCTCGGGGTAGACCCATGTCTGAACGGGCTTGCCGTCGAAGTCGTCGAGGTGCTGCACGGCGAAGCGGGCGACCGCGAGGGCGTTGAGCCAGGTGGCGATCGGAACCGACTGGCGCCAGTGGGTCATCCGGGCCCCGTCGCCGAGGTCCGTCTCCTCGACGAGCAACCCGTTCGAGACCACCTGGTAGTGGCTCGGCGCCGTGACGATCATCTGGCTCCGCGCCTTGTCGTACGGGTGGTCGATCGTCGGCAGCCAGTGGCGCGCCTTGTCCGGCCAGTTGTCGGAGAAGAAGCTGCGAGCGCCGTGCTTCGTCGGGCCGATCACGAGCCCCTTCGCCGGCGTACCCGCGTACGCGATGGTGATGAACGCCCTTCCGCCCGCGGTCGAGGGTGCAGGCAGGGCGACGCGGAGCCGATCGCCGTCGTGCTCGAAGCGGACCGGCGCGCCCCGCTCGGATGCCGTGACCCGCGGCGACGTCGCCGCCAAGCCGGCGCTGCCGTCCGCGACCCACACTCCAGTCACCGTCATGCCCGTGCCGCCGTCCGCCGCGCGGCCTACGAGGTCGAGCGGCAGCTCGGTGATCCCCGCGCGGTCGAACCGTACGTCGATCGTGGCGAGCCCTTCGATGGCGTCGGCCTCGTCGCTCACCGTCAAGCGGAACACATACTCGTAGACGTCGGCACCGGCCACGCGCGGGTAAGTGTCCGCGGACACGGGCCCCATGGCCCCGAGGGCGATCGCGTTGGCCGCGAGCGCGTTGGCCGCGAGCGCTCGGACCCGGACACTCACGTGAGCTGCTCCCGCTCGCGCTCCAGCATGCGCGCGAGCGCGGCTGCTTCCTCGATCGTGCAGCGCAGCGCTGTCGAGCCCGTGCGGATCGCGTCGATCAGGTGGGAGACCTCGCCGAGGTAGCCGTCGCCGGCCGGCAGCTCGACGGGGTGCGACTCGCCGCCCTTGGAGAGCACGAGCTGCGGATCGCGGCCGAGGTCGAACTCGGCGGTCGCCTCCTCGAACACGACGACGTAGCGCATCTGGAAGGGGAACCCCGGAGTGTGGTCCCAGCCGCCCTCCGCGACGACGTGCCGCGGGCCGCTCGTGTAGCGGTAGAGCGTCGTCAAGTGGTCGAGGTCGCCCGCGCTCTCCACGGCATCGGGCGGCCCGAAGCACCACCGGATGAAGTCGGCGTCGTGGATGTGCAGGTCGATCAGTGCGCCGCCGGTGCGCTCGGAGTTCGCATAGAAGTCGGCGGACCACGCCGGCGGCGAGGCCAGGCGACGGAACACGGCGGAGCGGACCGCGCCGTAGGTCCCCGCCGTGATCTGCTCCTTCAGCCAGACCCAGCCCGGCCAGAAGCGCATGCAGTGCGCCGGCATGCAGAGCGTCGCGCTGGCGGCGGCGGCCGACGCCAGGCGCTCGACTTCGATCGAATGCAGCGCGACGGGCTTCTCGACCAACACGTGTTTGCCCGCTTCGAGCGCCTGGATCGCCAGGTCCACGTGGCTGTCCGTGTGCGTGCAGATCGAGACGAGCTCGACCTCGGGGTTCGCGAAGAGCTCGGCCGGGTCCTCGTAGGCCGCGAGCGCCGCGGGGTCGAACATCAGGTCCTCGGCCGCGTCGGTCTCGAGGTTGCCCACGGCGCCCGGCTTGCCCGCGCGGCGGTCGGCGTCCGCGTCGCACACGGCGACGAGCGTGTTGGCCGAGCCCGCCTCGTTCGCCGCGCGATAGGCGCCGATGTGCGTGCGCCCCATGAACCCGAGGCCGAGCACGGCGATCCGCACGGGTCCTTCGTCCCGAGTCAAGCCGGCACCTCCACCACGTCGAGCCCCTCGAGCAGCGCTCGCGCGGTGCGCATGTCCACGATGCGCTGATCGCTCGCTTCGCGCTCGAGCATGAGGTCGCAATCGATGTCCAGCTCGGACAGGGTGGCGAAGAATGCCCGCCAATCGACGTCGCCCGCGCCGACTGGGACCTCCGTGCCCCAGGTCCCGGGGACCTTCGTCGCCGTCGCGTCCTTGACGTGGACCTGCAGGACGCGCTGCCCGAGCGTGCGCAGGGCGGCGACCGGATCACCCATCGCATAGAGGATCATGTTCGCGGGGTCGAAGTTCACGCCGACGGTCGGACGATCGAGCTCCTCGAGCACGGCCCGGAGCGTCTCGGCCGTCTCCTGGCCCGTCTCGAACGCGAGCCGCACGTCGCTTGCGGCGAAGACGTCCACGAGCGCGCGCAGCCGCTCGAGCAGGACGCGGCGCTCGGGGTCGTCCTGCGAATGGGGCAGGAATCCGGCGTGGAAGGAGACGAGGTCGAGTCCGAGGGCGCGCGCGGCTTCGGCGCACCTCTCTGCCGAGGCGAGATTCGTCGCCCAGTGCTCGGTGACCCGCACGCCGCCGGTCGCGCGGATCGTCGCGAGCGTCGAGTAGTCCTCGCCCTCCATGCCCATCATCCCCGACCGGATCTCGAGCCCCGCCGCGTCGAACGCGCTCCGGACGTCCGCCACGCTCCAGTCCCCGCGCGTCACGGGGTCGAGCGCGAGCTGCACGTGGCGCAGTCCGACTTCGCGGATCCGTTCGACGAGCTCGTCGAGCCGGGTCGACTGGAGGGACCAGGAACAGACTCCGAGACGGTGCTTCACGACTTGCCGAGGGCCCGCTGGAGGGCCGCCGCGCCGCCGACGACCGGCAGGGTGATCGACGTGGCGTCCAAGTCGACCGTGAGCTCGGTGCCGGCCGGCGGCCAGAGCGTGAAGTCACGGTCGCTCGCGAAGATCATCAAGCCGATGCGCTGTCCGACCGGGACGATCTGATCGTCGGGCTGGAGGTCGAAGGTGAGCTCGTAGAACTCACCGGGCACGAGCGGTTCGCCGTGCCTCAGGGAGCTGTGGTTCTGGGGGTCGGCCCAGCCGCGCGTGATCACGTTGGCGTTCGTGTTCGCGCCTTCGGTCCACGGCAGGGAGACGAGCCAGATGGACAGGTTGACCGCGGGCCGGCTCGCGGCCATGCGGATCGTGATCGTGCCCGTGCCGGAGAAGTGCACCGGCGCGGTGAGCTCCGGCGTCGCGTAGAGCAGGCGGTGCTCCGAGCGCTCGGCCGCGGCGAGCTCCGCGCCGGTGATCGACACGTCATCGGCCAGCTTCTCGGTGCCCTGGCGTGGGGCACTCGTCGGGCTCAGCCCGCCCACTTTCGCGCCGCCCGCGGCGAGGTACAGCGTGACGGGGGACGCGTCCGGGTTCGGGTAGTCGGCGTAGGGCGTCGGCTCCGAACACTTGTCGCCCTCGCGCACGATCCATGCGTGCGGATCGTCCTCGACACCGTTCTCGACCCCGTACAGGTAGCGCGTGAACCAGCGATTCATCAGCTCCATCGGCGGCGCCCCCCCGTGGCGACCTTGATGGAAGTACGCCTGGGCGGGAACCCCCATGGCCTTGACCGCCTCGTAGATGCGGACGCTGTGCTCGGGCATGACGTTCCAGTCGTTGAACCCGTGCGACATGAACAGCGCCGCCCGCATGGGCGCGAGCGCGTTCAGGTAGTCCCGGCCCGCCCAGAAGTCGTTGTAGTCCCCGCTCCTGCGGTCGAAGCCCTCGGCCATCTCCTTGTCGCGCACAGTCTCGTCGCAGTACTCGCGCCGTGCGGGGTCGCCGCTATTGATGAAGTCGTAGAGGACGTCGATGTCCTCGCCCATGTAGCCGCCGGGGTGCCGGATGAGACCGTTGGAGCGGTAGTAGTGGTAGTAGGACGTGTTCGGCGCGATCGGGATGATGGCCTCGAGGCCCTCCACGCCGGTCGTCGCGGCCGCGAGCGGCAGGGTTCCGTTGTACGACGTACCCGTCATCCCGACCTTGCCCGTGCACCAGGTAGCCGTGACCTCTTCGCCGCCGTCCGGCAACGTGTAGCCCTTCGCGCGTCCGTTCAACCAGTCGATCACGGCCTTGGGTGCCAGGGACTCGTTGATGCCACCGACGGTCGGGCAGCCTTCGGAGAGCCCGGTGCCGGGCGACGCGGAGTGCACGACGGCGAAGCCGCGCGGGACCCAGGCCTTGATCTGCAACCGGGACATGGGCAGGCGGCGGCTCTGGTGCGGGATCGAGGGCATCGCAGCGCGCTTCGGTGGCACGGCGCCGAGCTCCTGCTCCGGGTCCCAGAAGTACTGCTTGTCCGTCGTCCCGGTGCCCGAGAAGTAGGGGCTGGTCGAGTACACGACGGGCACCTTCAAGCCCTCGGTCTCCGTCTGCGCGGGGCGCGTGACGTCGACGTGCATGCGGTCGAGCTCGCCGTCCCCGTCGGAGTCGAACTCGGTCTCGACCCACAGGTCGTGCTGGATCCACTGGGAGGGGTCGTCGAAGCCCGCGACGACCTGCGCCTGGCCGTCCTCGAACACGGGGAGCACAGGCTCGGACTTCTGCGCGGCGACGGCGCAGGGGAGCGCAGCCGTCATGGCCATGAGCGTTCGCGCGCAATGCTCGCGGAGAGGTGTGCGTGGAGTCGAGAGGAGTGCTCGCAGCATGGTCCGTTCCGGTCCGTCGGGGCCGGGTCGTGGGTCGCGGGGTCGTGTGGGATCAGGGCTGGTGATTGTACGGGGCGGATCACGCGCCGCACGCCTGCGCCGCGTGATCCGCTCCCTACGAGCTGTCGTGGTCCGAATCGAACCGATGGCGCCGGAAGGCTGGGAGCGCGTGCGCGCCGTGCGGTTGCGCGCGTTGGTCGATGTGCCCGGCGCTTTCGCGACTACGCTCGAGGAAGAAGAGGCGCGCGCGGCGGAGGGGTGGTGGTGGGGAAGGTTCGCGGGACCGTCCGCCGCGACGTTCCTGGCCACGCTGGGCGGCGAGGACGTCGGCATCGTCACCGGCGCCGAGCACCGCAGGCGCGAGCGCTCGGTTGGACGGTTCGGGAAGTCGGTGGCCCCGAGCCGCGGGTCTGCGGTGTGGCCGCCCCACTCGTGGCGGTGGTCCTCGCCTGGGCACGGTCGGCTGGATACGAGCGGGTCGTGCTCGAGGTGGGGGCCACGAACTCCGCCGCGATCCGGCTCTCTACGCGCATCGGCTTCGTTGCGACCGGCGGCACCGGCACTCGCCCTGCGCCCCGGATCCATAACCGCGAGCAGGAGCTGGCGCTGGAGCTGTGAACCGCGCGACCTCGCGACCCGAAGGTGCGGGGAGCGCTCAGCGGGTGCCCACGGTCAAGAGCGGCACCGCCGACGATGAGCCCGTATCGGTGAGGTTGAACAGAATGAGGACGAACCCGAAGACCCGCTTGGAGGGCAGGTCGCGGTCGTCGATCCAGAACCACAGATCGCGGTAGCGGACCTTCACGAACGCGTTCTCGGGCTTCGCTTCGCTGTGATAGATGTGAATCAACCGCGTCGGATCGTCGTCATCGAGCACGGTGCTCGGTACTGTCCGGAGCTCATCGATGTCGGACTGCGGGACATCGACCTGCTTGGCCAGCTCGATCAGGATCTCGAACAGCGATCGCGTGAGCATGGCGATCTCCGTGTCCCGCGTCGAATCGGCGCCATACCTGACGCGAAACTCGGTGGCGTCCGGGCTCAGACCCAACAGCTCGCGGACCCTCCTCAAGCGCTCGTTCGTGGCGGCATCCTCCGAATTTCGCAGGATCATGAACGCCGACGAAGTTTGCTCGATCCCTTCGACGCGCAGCCCGACGAGGCCCGAGCGCTGGATCGAGGCGAGGGTGTCGATCAGCTCGTTGAACAGCGGCTCGGGGACGTCGCGCCCGAGTACGCTCGCGCCGCCCCGGTTGTAGATGCCGTTCATCGCGTGCACGCAGGTCCGGAACAGCATCTCGACGTCCCAACCCGCCTGGACGAGGAAGAGGATGGCGCCCGGGGGAATCGGCGTCATCAAGCTGCGCGTGAAGTCCTTGCCCAGGACCGGGCTGTAGGTGATCGTGGGGCGATCGGAGAATCGCGCCCCAACCGCGGCGATTCCGAAGTCCGAGTCGCCCCAGGTCCGCCCGACGCTGACATTCCCCTCCAGGGAGTACTGATTGATGACCGACGACACCTCCATGAACATGGGGATCTCGACGTACCTGAGCTTGACGATGTTCAAGAGCATCTGCTGCATCCAGGACCGGGAGATCGCTTCGGCGTAGTCGAGGCGATCGCGCGGGATCGTCGGCGGTCCGATGCTCGCGCAGGCCGTTGCGAGGACCAGTGCGAGGAGCGTGGAAGAGATTCGGATGTTCATGGAGTGTGTACTGCTTGTCTGGTGGAACCGGGTGATTCTGCGTTGCCGGGAAGGGGGCGGTCCCCTCCTGCTAGCCTTCGGTAGTGTCGCCCTGACCCCAGAGGCAGGCGTAGGCGAGCCTGGCCCCGAGCGCGCCGAGGATCGGGAACACCCAGAACAGCCAGAGCTGCGCCGTGGCCCAACCGCCGACGAAGATCGCCGGCCCCGTGCTGCGCGCGGGATTGACGGAGAGGTTCGTGACCGGGATGCCGATCAGGTGGATCAGGGTCAGCCCGAGGCCGATGGCGATCGGCGCGAAGCCCTGTGGGGCTCGGGCGTCCGTCGAGCCCAGGATGATGATCAGGAACATGAAGGTCAGCACGACCTCGGCCACGATCGTGGACAACATCGAGTACCCGCCCGGCGAGTGCTCGCCGTACCCGTTCGAGGCGAAGCCGCCCGCGAGGTCGAAGCCCGCCTTCCCGCTCGCGATCAAGTAGAGCGCCCCGGCGCCGAGGACCCCGCCGATCACCTGGCTGACGATGTAGGGCCCAAGCTCGCGCGCGGGAAAGCGTTTGCCCGCCCACAGGCCCAGGGATACGGCGGGGTTCAGGTGGCAGCCCGAGATGTGGCCGATGGCATAGGCCATCGTGAGCACGGTCAATCCGAACGCGAGGGCGACACCGGCGAAACCGATGCCGAGCTCCGCGAACGCGGCGGCGAGGACGGCGCTCCCGCAGCCTCCGAACGCGAGCCAGAACGTGCCGAGAGCTTCGGCAGAACAACGTTTTCCGAGGACCATTGCTCTCTCTTGGGGCAGGTCGACCGAGTCTCGAAGGGGGCGTGCGTCAGGCGGACGGCGACGAGCTCGTGCGAGTCGGAGGAGGCGCCGGCTGGAGCTCGCCGGGGATGCTCGAGTCCGCCCGTTCCACCGGGATGAAGTGAACGTCCCGCTGCGGGAACGGGATCGAGATGCCGTCGCGGTCGAAGCGCTTCTTCACGGCCTCCGTGAGGTCCCAGTACACGTCCCAGTAGTCCTCGTTGCGGACGAAGGGTCGCACGATGAAGTTCACGGAGGAGTCTCCGAGCTCGTGCACGCGCACGACGGGCTCCGGCTCTTCGAGGACCTTGGGGTGCGCCTTCACGAGCTCGCGTAGGACCTCTTGTGCCTGCTCGATGTCGTCGCCGTACCCGATGCCGAAGACGAGGTCCAGGCGCCGGGTGGGGGAGAGGGTGTAATTGACGAGCACGTCGCCCCAGACCATGTTGTTGGGAATGAAGATCGTCCGCTTGTCGAAGGTCTCGATGCGCGTGGAGACGAGTGTCATCCCGCGCACGTAGCCCTCGATCCCCGCCGTGGAGACCAGGTCGCCGACGTCGAATGGGCGGTTGGTCATGATCAGGAGCCCGCTCGCGAAGTTGCTGAGTGTGCCCTGGAGCGCGAGGCCGATGACCAGGCCCGCGGCGCCGATCGCGGCGAGCAACGGGCCCATGTTCACACCGAGGTAGGCGAGGGCGATGAGGACGCCGAACGCGATGGTCATTCGCCGCACCGCAATGATCACGAAGCCGCGCAGGAGCTCGGAGGACTTCTTGATCGACCGCATGGCGCGACCCGCCACCCGTCCGATGATCTTGGAGACGAGCCACGACGCAATCAGGATGCCCGCGGCCTTCAGGATACTGAGCAGGAGCGCGAGCCCGCCGTCGGCGCTGATGAGCCACGCCTTCGCGGTGGTGAGCAGTGCGGTCACCCTCGCGATCTTGGGCATCTCCACCACGGAGGTGACGAAGGCGCGCTCTTCCGAGACGTCGCCGCCCTTGGATTCGAGCGAATCCACCACCACGTTGACCCGGTCGATCAGGCGCCCGCGGTCGGCGCGGACGATGACGGCGCGCGCGTTGTACGCCGAGATATTGTCGAGGTCAGCCGAGTCCAGGGCGGCGAGCTCGGCGTTGCGGACGATGAGGCACTCGCTCTGCAGGATGGACATCCACGCGACGAGTTGCGCTTCGAGCTGTGAGGCCGTGAGGGGACGCAGGTACGCCTTCAGGGCCTCCAGCGGGATCTGCCTGGCCTTGTCGGCGTCGCCGTGCGCGACGATGATCGTCTCGGCCCGCTCGAGCTCTCGGGCGCGAAGCTCCGTGATCAGCTCGCGCGCCGTGGTGACGTCTCCTCCGCGCTCGGAGACCATGGCGGCGAGCAGGCTCAGACCCTCGATGAGCTCGTCGCGTCCAACGGAGAGCTCCGCACCGGTGGGACCGTTGTCCAGGGGATCGACTCCGCGAACGCGACGTTCCAGCTCCGCCTGGCGTTGCTTCACGAAACCGGTCCACGCGACGAGGAGCTCCTGGAGCTCGTCCAGCGCACGCTCCTCCAACTCTTCGCGGCTTGCTTCGAGGTCGCGGTCGAGTGCGTCATCGATGGAGACAGGTAGGAACGGCGGAGGCTCCGCCTGCGGCTCGGAAGGCTCCTCGATCGGCGGCTCCGTCTCCTGCCGCACGCCCTGCGGCGATCCGCTGGCTGACGTTGCAACGAGGACGAAGAAGAGCGCGGGCAGTGTGAAGCTCATGATTGCGGCGGGCCGGGCTGGCTGGCTGGCCGACCGTCTGGTGAAGGAGCCCGACCGGGAGGGCCGGGGAGACGCACGTAGTCTAACGAGGCTGCGCCTCAGGCCGACGAGGCATGCTGCCGCAGGCGTCTGGCTGGCGGCTATCAGAAGGTCCAGACCAGGCCGACCAACAATCGATAGTCGTCCTGATCGGGCGTGTCCCCGTCCGAATCTTCCTCGGGCTTGCCCACGTGATCCCACGTGAAGGTGACGTCGATCTCGAACTCTCTCCACACGTCCACCGAGAGCGAGAGCTCGAGCTTCTGGATCGTATCTGCCGTGTCCTCCGTCGAGATGTGCGCGGTGTATCCGGCTTCGAACTCGATCCGCTTCGTGAGATCCGACTCGAGCGTGCTCCCGAGCACGACAATGGCATTCGAATCGTCCCTGTCTTCGCCGTCGGGGACGGACCGGAATCGTGTGAACCGATACCCGAAGCCGCCGGTGACGTCGACGCTCCACTCGCTTCGGTCGACGACCGTGTAGCCCACGGCCGAGAACGGCGTGATGCGCCGGTCGATGTTCTGGAATCGGTCCTGCACGACCTCCACGCCCAGGAGCGTCACGAACAACCGTGGACCCAGGAACCGGTCGTATCGAGTATTGAACCGCTTGTTGTTCTCGGTCTCATCGTCATCGACCTCACTGTACGAGGCCGCGAAGGAGATGGGGAGGCGACTCGCTGCGGTCTCTCGCATCAGCGCCACGGAGTAGGTCAGGTCAGTCTGGTCGGTGTTCCCCGAGCGCGAGGCGAGCGACAGGCCGACCTCCCCGGACCAATAGTTCGCTTCCTTCGGAGCTCCCGGCACGATGCGGTGCACCTCGTCCCGGGTGATCTCGGTCGTACCGGACTCCCCGCTGAGCGAGACCTTCGCGCCGTCGACGGTGAGGACGCCCGTGACGTTTCGGCTGTCGGTGAGCAGCACGGTGAATTCGCGCTTGGTCCTGATCTCGACGACGTCGGGCCAGTCGAGCTCGAGGGTGTCGAGCTCCTCGCTCTCGAACTCGATGTGGTCGTCGTCGAGCGCCTGGATCTCCCCCCGGAGCCACTCTCCGGAGCTCAAGAGGATCCAGTCGTCGTCGGTGGAACCGGGCTCAGGGGGGGCGGGGCTCGGCTCCTGCGGGCCGGATGGAGCGGCGGGACGGGGCTCGGGTCCCGCACACGCGAAGGCGGATGAGAGGGCCAGGAGTACTGCGTACCGGGTGAGCAGGCTCGATCGTGGATGCGGGGTGCCGGCGGACATGGTGCCTGGATCGGGCGCGGGCAAGGCGCACAGGCGGTCACCCCGCCGAGTGGTGCGGGAGGGTAGGGCATCCCGCGGATTCCTGCAATCGCCGTACGATCGGGATTCCCCCGGGGCGTACCCGGGCCAGGCGCAGCGTCGGCGCCCTGAGAGTCGTGGTCTCCGAGACGGTGAGAATCGCCCGGCGCTCACCCGGCGCCGGGCGTGAGTCGAGCGGCAGAAGCATGTGGCGCAGGGTGGCCTTCGACAGCCGGCCTTCGGGCGATGGGGTCGCCCGGCGCGCGACGATGCGTGCGCCGCGGCACCCGTGGAGGTCGTCCCCCCCGTGCAGCGTGAGGCGAAGAGTCCTCTCGCACTCTCCGGAAGTACCCGAGCGTCAGGCGCTCAAGGAGATGGCCCCGGGGGCCAGCCACTTCGTGAGGATCTTGCGCACCGCCTCGGTCTCGCACGGCTTGGCGATGAAGTCGTCCATGCCCGCCCGCAGGCAACGGTCGCGTTCCCTAATCGTCGCGTCGGCGCGCATGGCGACGATGGGTGTTCCGGCCGCGATTCCGCGCTTCCGGATCTCGTGCGTCGTCTCGTAGCCGTCGAGTCCCGGAGGCTGACAGGCCAGGAGCACGAGGTGGAAGGAGCCCCGCTCGAGGCGAGCGATCGCCTCGCGCCCACTCTCCACGCACTCGACCTCGCAGCCCATGCGGCGCAGGAGACTCTCGGTGGCCCCGCGTTCTGCGGCATCGTCGTCGGCGACGAGGATCCGCCACCCGCCTCCGGAGGGTCCACCGTCCCCGTCGGGCCACGCTGCGCCCTCCGAGGCGTCGGCCGGCTCGAACTTCAGGCGCACGGTGAACGTCGAGCCCCGGCCCACTTCGCTCTCGAGCGTGAGGCTCCCGCCGAGGGCCTCGGCGAGCTGCCGGCTGATCGCCAGTCCCAGACCCGCGCCCGAGTATTCGCGCGTGGTCGACGTGTCCGCCTGGGAGAACGCGTCGAAGATCGCGTTGGCCTGCTCCGGTTCGACCCCGATACCGGTATCCACGACCTCGATCACGAGCGCCGCCTCCTTGCCTTCCTGTTCATCGACGCGCACGCCGATGCTGACGCCGCCCTGCTCGGTGAACTTGATGGCGTTGCTGACGAGGTTGATGAGCACCTGGCGGATGCGGCCGGCATCGCCGTACACACAAGGAGGGACGTAGGTTCCGTAGTACAGATTCAGCGCGAGCCCTTTCGCGTGCGCCTCGTTCTGCAGCATCCGCACGATGGACTCGAGGCTCTGCTTCAGGTCGAAGGGGACCCGGTCGACGGTCAGCTTGCCGGCCTCGATCCTGGAGATGTCGAGGATGTCATTGATGATGGCCAGCAGGGACTCCGCGGAGGATCGGATGATCGCGACGGCCTCGACCTGGTTCTCGTCCAGTCCGGCGTCGACCAGCGGGTAGGTCATCCCCAGGATTCCGTTCAGCGGCGTACGGATCTCGTGGCTCATGTTCGCCAGGAAGGCCGACTTGGCCCGGCTCGCGGCGCGCGCCGCATCGCGCGCCGTTCGCAGCTCGCGCGTCCGATCCACGACGTGCTCCTCGAGCGTGAGGTTCAGGGCGTTCAGTAGCTCTTGCGCCTTGTACGAGGCGTCCGTGGCGCCCCGAAGGGTACGGTCGAGCTCGTCGAGCTCGTTGCTATGACGGCGGGTCTTCGACGCGGCCGGCGTCTTCTCGCCGCGTTGGAATGCCTCCACGACGTTCATCATGCCGTCGACGGGCATCAGCACGTTTTCGCGCAGCCCGATCCAGATGCTGCAGAGCAGCACGAAGAAGATCAGCGACGTGATCAGGAGCACCTGCATCTCGTACAGTTCGACTTGCTTCAGGACGGCCGTCGACGGCACGTGGAATTCGATCATCCCGTCGCAGAACGCCACGGTCGTCGTGCCGAACAGCGAGTCGTCGTCCGCGGGAGCGGGGTCACCGATCTCGATGTGGAGCTCGTTGTCCGCCCCGAAGAGCCGCATGTGGAGCTCGGTCAGGCCGTCGTTCGTGGCCAGGTCGTACGCGGGCTCGACGATCTTCGCGACATCGAAGACCAGGGACAGTGCGGCCCCGTCCGCCGCTCCCCCCACGATCCCGTGCGTGATGCGTCCGATCGTCCCCTCTGTCCATGAGAAGGATGAACGGGCTTCATCTCTGTCTCGGAACCATCCCTGCTCCGAGACGTCTTCGAGCTCGTAGCTCGGACCCTCCGCCGTCATTCGGAACACGCGGCGTCCGCGGGCATCGACGAGGTCGATGGCGAGGGCGCCTTCCGAGTTCTGGATGGCACGTGCGCATGCGAGCTCAAGGTCACTGCGCTCGTACCCGTCGACCGCCCTCCGCGGCGTGGACAGTAGCGCCCTGATATCCTGGTTCGACAGGAGTCCCGTGAGCTCCTGCTCGTTCTCGTTCACCCTGTAGTTGAGGAGCTGCGTGATGATCTGGCCCGTTCGGGAGAGATCTCCCGCAACGGCCGAGCGCGCGTGCTGCAGGTTGTAGTAGCGGTACGTCAGCCCCATGAAGAGGGCGAGAATCACCGCCGGCATGAGGATGTGCCGGATCAGCTTGGTGGTCAGGCGCACGGGCTACCTCGGTCCTTGCTCTGGATACGGGAGGGGCGGTCGCCGGGGGCCTCCGAGCGGCCCGCGAGCACTTCGATTCAAGAGGTCGAGATTCTTGCGAAGCGTCTGGAGCCTTTCCCTGATATCGGGACGGGCCGCCGCCCCTCGTCCCGGGAACGAGACAGGCCTGCGAGCGAGGCCTCCGGGCGGGATGCCCAGGGTGCCGGCTGCCCCCGCTATCCTGTAGGTGGAAGTTTCGCGCCCATGGCTTCATCGCACGTCGTCTCCGCCCCCGAGCTCTCGCTCCTCGTCGAGGACGCGCACCGGCGCACGCGGCAGGTGGTCGACGATCTCGACGACGCGCAGTGGATGGTGGCCCGGCGCGAGATCGTAAATCCCTTCCTGTGGGAGCTCGGGCACGTGGCGTACTTCTACGAGGCGTTCATGCTGCGCGAGCTCGGTTGCATCGCGGAGCCCATGGTCGCCGGGGGGGCGGATCTCTACGACTCGTTCACGGTCGAACACGACGACCGATGGGAGCTCGCGCTCCCGAGCCGCTCCGAGACCCTGGACTACACGGAGCGGGTCCACGAGCTGGTGCTCGGGCACCTCGGGGAGCGCGAACCCGGGCCCAGGGAGACCTACCTCGCGCTGCTCGCCGTGCACCACGAGGACATGCACGGCGAAGCGTTCGCCTACATGCGCCAGACCCTCGGGTATCCCGCGCCCCCCGGCTACGAGCCCCCTTCCCAGCCGGTCGCACAGGCCGGACCCTGTCCCGGCGACGCGCACGTGCCGGGCGGTCGCACGCGGCTCGGGGCCGATCCGGAGCTCGCCGGGTTCGTCTTCGACAACGAGAAGTGGGCCCACTCCATCGAGGTCGCTCCCTTCGCGATCGCGCGCGCGCCCGTGACGAACGTGGAGTTCGCCGAGTTCGTCGAGGACGGAGGCTACGCGCGGCTCGAGCTCTGGAGCCGGGTGGGTTGGCGGTGGCGCTCGCAAGCAGAGCTCGATCGACCGATCACCTGGGAGCGCGGCGACAGCGGCTGGAGCCGACGCGACTTCGACCGCCTTCGCCCGCTCGCGGAGCACGCTCCGGCATGTCACATCTCGTGGTACGAGGCCGAGGCATACTGCAACTGGGCCGGCCGGCGCCTGCCCACCGAGGTGGAGTGGGAGCTCGCTGCCGCCGGCGTGGCCGATGCGAAGGGCCGGTATCCCTGGGGCGCCGCGGCTCCTGGTCCGGAGCACGCCAACCTGGACGCGCGCGTCGGCGGCTGCGTCGACGTCGGGGCGTTCCCGGCCGGAGACAGTCCCTTCGGCTGCCGCCAGATGCTGGGCAACGTCTGGGAGTGGACGTCGTCCGCGTTCTACCCGTACCCGGGCTACGTCGTCGACACGCCCTACCGGGAGTACTCCGCGCCCTGGTTCGGGACGCGCAAGGTCTTGCGCGGAGGCTCGTGGGCGACGCGCTCACGGCTCGTGACCTGCACGCACCGCAACTTCTTCACGCCGAACCGCAACGACATCTTCGCGGGCTTCCGGACCTGCGCGCGCTAGCAGCCGTTGAAAAATGCCCTACTGCGACTTTGCCCTCTCCGCCGCTGGCGGCGGACTCGTCGATCCGTGCTCGACGGCCCTACAGGGCCGTCTCCGCCGTCTCGATTTCGTCCTCCTTGCTTCGCCGAAGGACTCGTCTCGCTACGGGCCTTCTTCAACGGGCGGCTAGGCCGGTCCACTCAGTCCCGTCGCAGCTCCGGTATCGGTCGCCCTGGAGTCCACGGCGCGCCGGCCGCGTCGAGCGCGCCGAGCAGCTCTACGAGGTCCCGCTCGACGACGGCGCGCACGCCGTCGATCACCTGCCCGTACCCGGTGAAGGCGAGCTCGGCCTGGCGCCGGTGCGTCAGCGTCGGTCCGTAGGTCTGGCCCATGGTCCCGAACAGCGCCGACTGCGCGCGCCCGCGGATCGAGGGCCACGTGGGACCGGACCGCTCGCCGGCCGTCGGGTCGCCGACGAGCGCCTCGCGGGCGTCGAGCAGCGCGAGCTCGACGCGCCGCGCCTCGTCGAGCAGGGCGAGGTCGGGCTTGCGGCCCGCCTGGATGACGTCGCGCGCGGCCCGCGTCTCTTCCAAGGCCTCGTCGAGCACCTGGAGCGTCCCGCCGATCGCGCGCTGGAGCTCGCCGAGCCGCATCTGGAAGGCGAGCACGGCTTCGCGGTCCTGGCGCGCCAGGGCGGGCTCGACGACCGGTACGACGGTGAACGTCCGGGGCTCGCCGAGCGCGCGCGTCTCGGACCCCTGACGGCGGAAGGCCCGGACGGTGTAGTCGCCCGGCGCGACGAGCGGCCCACGCGCCGGTCTCCCGCGCCGGCCCGTGCCGGGCGTGAAGGGCGCGTAGCGCAGGTCCCAGGCGGTGCGGTGCAGGCCCGCTTTCGTCTCGCCGTCGACGCGACTGACGACCGCGCCGGACGCGTCGCGCACCTCGAAGAAGAGCGCCGGCGCCTCCTCGCGGTCCTCCACCTTCAAGGCGGCCCAGCCGGGGTACGGCGTGTCGCCGCCCTCTTCGGCGACCTCGCCCTCGCGCTCGCGCCGCTCTTCGGCCAGCGTCTGCATCTCGTCGCGCAGATAGACCGTGAAGACGGCGCCGAACGGCGGGTTGTCGGCGACGAAGTAGGCGTCGCCTTGCGAGCCCTTCAGGCCGCCGAGGCGGTCGTCGGGCACGTAGAGGAGCGCGTCGCGCACTTCGAACAGGAGGAACTCCTCGCTCTCCAGGCGCTCCTCGGTGATCTCGCGCAGCGGCGAGTAGTCGTCGAGGACCCAGAAGCTGCGACCGAACGTGGCCCCCACGAGGTCGTTCTCGCGGCGTTGGATGGCGAGGTCGCGGTAGGGGATGGTCGGCGCGTCGCCGCCCTGCAGGGGGATCCAGCGCTCCCCGCCGTCGAGGGTCACGAACAGCCCGAACTCGGTCCCGAGGAACAGCAGCCCCGCCTTGACGTGATCCTGCTCGAGGCGCCATGTGACGTGGCGCTCGGGCAGATCGCCGACGATCGAGGTCCAGCTCCGCCCGCGATCGGTGCTCTTGACGACGTAGGGCGCGTAGTCGCCGTGCTTGTGATCGTCGAGGACGGCGTACACCGTGTCCGGGTCGAAGCGGTCGGCCTTGACGTCGTTCACGAACGCCATCTCGGGCACGCCGAGGTTGCCTTCGATGCGGCGCCAGCTCCCGCCGCCGTCCTCGCTGACGTGCAGCAGCCCGTCGTCCGTGCCCACGTACAGGAGACCCTCGACGAGCGGCGACTCGGAGATCGATGTGATGTTGCCGTGCCGCGACATGGCCCGGAGGTCCCAGAGCGCGTCGATGCTCCAGACGCGGCCCATCATGGGCAGCGTGAACCGGTCGAGGTTGCGGGAGAGGTCGCCGCTGATCGGCGTCCACGAGTCGCCGCGGTCGTCGCTCCGGTAGAGTCGTCTCGACCCGAAGTAGATCCGTGTGTGCGACTGTGGGCTGATCAGGATGGGGGAGTCCCAGTTGAAGCGCAGGTCCGCTTCGCCCGCCTCGGGCTGCGGGCGGATGTCGACCGACTCCCCTGTGCGCCGGTCGAAGCGCCGGATGTAGCCCTGCTGGCTCTCGCAGTACAGGATGTCCGGGTCCTCGGGATCGATCGCGCCGTCGTGGCCGTCGCCGCCGATCGTGATCCGCCAGTCGCGGTTGGCGATGCCGTTCTCGGAGAGCGTGCGCACGGGACCGTACTGCGTGTTGTTGTCCTGCGTGCCGGCGAGCACGTGGTACACGGGCCAGTCGTAGTCGACGTCGACCTTGTAGAACTGCGTCAGGGGCAGGTTGGACACGAAGGCGTAGGTCGCGCCGCGGTCGTACGAGCGGTAGAGCCCGCCGTCGCAGCCCACCAGCAAGAAGTCCTTGTCCCGCGGGTGGAAAGCGAGCGCGTGGTTGTCCACGTGTTTATGGTCGTTCCCGATGCCCGCCCACGTCCTGCCGCCGTCCTCGCTGCGGCCCATCACGACGTTGGCGTGGTACAGCACGTCCGCGCGATACGGGTCGCACCAGAGCTCCTGGTAGTAGTGCGGTCCGGTGCCGCCGCTCACGTAATCGCCGCGCTTCTCCCAGCTCTCGCCGCGGTCCTCCGAGACCCAGGTGCCGCCCTCCTGCTTCGCCAGCTCGATCGACGCGTAGACCACGTCGGGGCGCTGCGGCGACACGGCGAGCGCGATCTTGCCCATGTCTTCCTTGGGCAGGCCGGACGTGAGCTCGCGCCAGGTGCGCCCGCCGTCCGTGGACTTGTGGATCCCCGACTCCGGGCCGCCGTTGATCAGGGCGGCCACGGTCCGGTGGCGCTGGTGGGTGGCCGCGTACATCACGTCCGGGTCGCGCGGGTCGAGCGCGACGTCGGTGACGCCCGTCCACGGCCCGGCGGCGAGCACCTGCTCCCACGTCGCGCCTGCGTCGATCGTCTTGTAGAGGCCGCGCTCGCCGCCTGATGTCCACAGCGGTCCCTGCGCGGCGACGAACACGACGTCTGAGTCGCGCGGATCGACCACGATCTTCGCGATGTGCTCGCTCGCCGAGAGCCCGAGGTTCTCGAAGCTCCCCCCCCCGTCGCGGCTCCGATAGACGCCGTCGCCGAAGCCCACGTGCCGCCCGCCGACCGCCTCACCCGTGCCGACCCAGATCACATCGTGATTGCCTGGATCGATCGTGAGGCAGCCGATGGAGTAGGACCCTTGACCGTCGAAGATCGACTTCCAGGTCGTGCCGGCGTTCGTCGTCTTCCACACGCCGCCCGAGCCGACGGCTACGTACCAGGTGTTGGGCTCCTCGGGGTCGATCGCGAGGTCGGCGATGCGACCGGACATGAGCGCGGGACCGATGCCGCGCAGCGCGAGCCCCTTCAGGAGCTCGGCATTCAGGCGTGGCGACTCCTCGTCGGTGGACGTTTCGCTGTCGGCGTCGCTTGCGGGCTCCTGGCCGGCGGGGGCCGTCGCGCACAGGGTCAGCAGGGCGATCAGGAAGACGGGTAGTGACTTCATCGGGGGATCTCTTTGGGCCTTGGAGGCGACAACCTAACAGGGAACGGGGGTTGGCGCGTTTTTCCAAGCCCGCGCGGCGCTCTGGGGCGATCATCCCTCCTCACGAAATGCTTCGCATCCATGCCAGGACGACGCCATGAAGAACATGCAGACCACGCTCTCCCTGATCTCGTTGCTCCTCTGCCTCGGGGCGACCCCGTCGCTCTCGGGCCCCGTCGCGCGGGAGGACCCGCTGATGAAGAACCTCGATTGGATGCGCGGCCGGTGGGTCGTGCAGGACGAGGGCCAGTACATCGAGGAGACGTGGGGCCCGGCGCGCGAAGACGCGATGGTCGGCGTCCTGCGTTGGGCGCGGAAGGGCCACGTGTGGCTCTACGAGCTGATGTCGATCGAGGCGCACGAGGAGCTCGGGCTCGTGTTCCGCCTGCGCCACTTCAAGCGTGGGCTCGAACCGTGGAAGTCCGAGACGGAGGGGCCGCTCACCTATCCCCTGCACGACTTCAGCGCGAACCGCGTCGTCTTCGAGAACCCGGAGCGGGACAGTCCGCGCCGTTTCGTCTACGAGCGCGAGGGTGACACGCTGACGATCCGGCTCGAGGGCCCGGAGGGGGAAGACGATTCCCCGTTCGTCTTCCGTCTGGACCCGTAGCCCCACCGTGATCGAGTCCTGCCAGCTCTCGAGGACCTGGTGGTGTGATTCAGACATACGCGGCATTATCCCGGCCCGCCTGCGCCCGCCACGGCGTTGCGGCTCCTCCGAAACTTGCAGCGAAGTTGCCTCGTCGCCGCGCCTTGTGGCGAACGCAGGCGAGCTCGGGATAATGCCGCGTATGCCTGAATCACACGACTTGATGTCGCCCGTTCGGATCGGCCCTTTGCGCAGGCGCCCGGCTACGCTGCTCGCTCCGTAGTACGCGAAGTCCGTCCCGGCAGCCGCGCGCATGGCGGCCTCGAAGAAGCCCTTCACCCCTGCGCCCGAGGGCGCCGCGGGGGGGGCTCCCCGAGGGGCTCCCCAATGGGCTCCCCAATGGGCTCGCCAATGGGCTCGCCAATGGGCTCGCCGACGCTGAGCGGGCGCTGGCCGTCCAGCTCTACCTTGACGAAGGCGTGCACGAGCGGACGATCCACCAGCCCGCGGCGGTGAGCGCCCCGAGCGATCCACCCACCTCGATGGGCTGGCGGCGGTTCATGCGGGTCTCAGTTTCCCCGGCAGGTCGGGTCGTCCATGTCGATCGTGGGCCGGATCCCGCAGGTGGGGCAGAGCGTGGCCCACTGCACGTCGGTGACCCGGTAGTCCGCGGTCATCCTGGCGAGGGCCGCCTCGATCGCACCGACCGTGACGCTCGCCTTGCCGTTCCTCGGCATGACCCAGACCGACTCCGAGTCCGGCTCTTGCGCGGCGGGCACGACGGTCACGGCGGGCACGACCTTCAGGTCGACGAGCGCGGCGCGCACCCGGCCGGCGTCCGCGGCGGCGACGCCCGAGACGAGCAGGCGCGCGTACTGCGGCAACCGGAACCGGTCGCGGCGCACCTTGGCGCCCGACTTCGCGAGCAGCGCATCGATCTCCGCGATGCTCGCCCATTGGTGCGGGTTCAGGGTGATCGAGAGAAAGCGTCGATCGATGGGGATCTCCACGCGCGCGACGAGCTCGGACGAGCCCGCCGCGGTGAGCTCGCCCGAACAGCGCGAGCAGGCGCCGGAGCGCAGGCTTTCGAGCTTGCACGTCGGGCAGGCGTACACCTCCCGGGTGAGGGCGCGCAGATCGGCGAGCAGGACGGTGACGGCCTCGACCGGGACGCCGTCCAGCGGGACGGACGCTGGGGCCTGGGCGCGCGGCGCCGACTTGCCCCTGCGCGCGGACGGGGCACTGGACGGCTTGGTGGGGCGCGCCTCACGGCGGTCCTGGGCTGTCGCCGTCGTCGTCGGGAGCAGGGTCAGCGCCAGTGCGATCGCTATCCCGGCGGTCTTCCAGTCGAGCTTCATGACGATCGGTTCCCGGATGGGTTCGCAGGGGTCGTGGGGCGGTCAGGCTGGTGGGCCGGCCCGGAGAGCCCACAGCATAGCCCCGCCGGGGGGCTGGGAGTCCTCAGCCTCAGGCACGGCCGCGGGCTCGGGCCTGGGTGGCTGCCGTGCGCGGGCGCGGGCCAACCGGGTCCCGCAACGTGATCTCCCTCAGCGTCGAGAGGCGCGGGCAGGGCCTCGATTCCGGCGCGAATCGGGCACAGCCGCCAGCACGGTCCCCGCACTCCCCGAGCGCGGGGCTCCACGCCTCAATCCGTCCAGCGCTCAGCCGCCGCGCGGCGCGCGGCGGCGTCGGCGGTCGCGTCGTAGCCGCGGTCCTCGCCGAAGTGCCGGCGGAGTGCCTCGATGGCGATCTCGCGCGCGTAGCCGTCCTCGGACAGGAGCGCCGCGACGAGCGTATGGCGCGCCGCCGTGTCGCCCGCGGCCAGGCGTGAGCGCGCGACCTGGGCGAGCAGCCGCGCGCCGGGGCCGGCCGCGGCCGGGACGGTGCCCTTCGCCATCAGGGTGCGCAGGCGTTGCTCGTAACGCGCGAGCGCGGGCAACGTCGCGGGGTCGGCGAGGCCCTCGAGCGCCCACACGGCCCAGGCCGCGACGGACACGACGGGGTCGCGCAGGGTCGCGGCCAGGGCGGGCGCGGAGCGCGGGTCGCCGATCTGGCCCAGGGTCTTGCACACGAGCGCGCGCTTGGAACCGAAGCCGGGTGGGTACTTGAGCCCGCTCACGAGTGCCGGCACCGCGTACCGGCCCATGGCCACGAGCTCCTCTTCCAGCTCGCGGTCCGCGTCGGATCCCGAGGGGCCGAGGTCGTTCCCGCCCAGGCGTGCGACGAGCTTGCGCGCGTGCGCCTCGGCGATCGGGTCGCGGAGCGGATCCGGCGGGACGAGCGCGTCGGCGGAACCGGCCCGCGACCACCAGGCACTCAGCGCCGCGATCGCGTCGAGGCGCTGGGGCCGCGGCGCGAGCGGTTCGTAGCCCTCGTGCACAGCGGTCACGGCGAAGAAGGCCTCGAAGTAGCTCTCGCGGATCAGGTCGTCCGCGTGGTCGAGACCCGCGAGCAGCACGGGGACGCCGGCGGGGGAGCCGAGTCGCGCGAGGGCGTACGCGAGGTCGCGTTGTGTCTCGGCGTAGTGCGCGCGCGCGAGCGCCGCCTCGATGCCTGGGATCGCGTCCTCGACTCCGAGCTCGGCGAGCGCGAGCGCGCCCGCGCGCACGACGTCGGGGTCGGCGTCCGCGAGCAACGCGCGCAGCGCCTTCGCTTGCGCGCTCATCTCGAGCCTGCCGATCACGTCCGCCGCGCTGGCGCGGTCGAGGGCCGCCGGCGCCTCGAGCGCGCGCGCGAGCGGCCCCTCGACGTCCGATTCGCGCCAGTAGAGACGCGCTACCAGCTCGCGCGCGTGCAGGCGGACGTAGAGCTGGTCGCTGTCGAGCGCCGCTGCGATCGCCGTTCGCGCGGGGTTGCCGATCGCCGCGAGCACCGCCATGGCCTGGTTGTAGGTCTTGTTGTCCCAGGACCCGAGCGCTTCTATGAGCGCCGGCACGGCGGGGACCCCGATCGCCACGAGGCGCTCGCGCGCCATGCCGTTCGCCTCAGGCACGGGGAATTGAAAGAGCTGGATCAGGGCCGCGATGTCCGCGGGCGAGTCTCCGGTTGGAACGTCGACGTCCACGGTTCCGATCGCGGGTCGCGCGTAGTCCACCAGGTTGGCGGGGCTGGAGAGCTCGGGCGCGATCCCCTCGGGCGTGACGACGTGGAGCTCCGGATCGCTCACCACCGGCTCCTCCGACGGCGTGACGCCCTGGAACGGGATCGTGCGCGACTCGTACACGCGCGACAGGTCCGGGTGGTAGTCGTCGATCGGGTAGTAGAGCTTGTAGAAGAGCGTGGTCTCCACCGTACCCGCCGCGACGGGCAGCGGGACGCGGTGCGTGCGCGTCTCCCCACTCGGGATCTGCGTGTTGACGGGCAGCGCGAGGCCGTAGGGACGCTTGTAGGGGTCGCGGAAGACCATGCGCGAGCGCGCGACCTCCACGCCCGCGAGATCGCGCACGACGACGAGCGATTCGAGCGAGCGCTGCTTGAGCTCGGTGGGGAAGTTGTGGCCCGCGCCGCGGTTCACGATCGTGATCACGGCGGCGTTGCCGTCGAGCTGCGCCTCGTACGAGTACGCGCGCCGTACATGGGACTCCGTGCGCGAGCCGGGGAAGACGTGGCGGCGCACCTCGCGCACCGGTCCGCCGACCGCGACGGGGCGGAGGGCCTCGGCCATGTGGCAGTCCGTGCACACCCGGCCCGCGGCCTTGCCCCTGGGACTCCGCTCCCATTGATAAGGCGTGCCGTGGTTGCGGTGGCACGAGGCGCAGGCCTCGACCGTGCCGACGTCGGGCGCGAATGCGCCGCGGCACTCGGCGCCGCCCCGGAACGCGGCGTAGTCGTGGTCCGGGCTCCAGTGGCACGTCATGCACGTGATGCCCTCCTCGAGGCCGTAGTGCCGGCGCGTCGGATTGAGGCCGACACCGGTCTCGAAGATCGGCCGCGGCGTATGGCAGATGATGCAGTCCCGGAGGTCGAAGCGCGCCGTCGCCAGGCGGACCTCGGCGTCCGTGAACGCCCGGCCATGGGTCGACTGCTCGTGCTCGGCGTAGATCGCCGGGTGGCACCGCGCGCAGAACGCGCTCTCCATCACGTCATGGTGACCGCGAGACTGCGCGCGCGGTGCCGCGCCGCGCGCGGGCGGGTCGGTCGAGCCGTCCGGGAGGGCGTACCCGAGGAGGAACGGGAGGGCCGGGAGTGTCGTGAACAGGAGCGTGCGCGCGAGGGGAGACATCATCGGGGGGGAAGATCCTACAGGAGGTCGTGGCGCGAGTCCTTGCAACTGGCGCGCCGGGCGGGGCGGGCGTCCGGCAGGCCGGTCGGGTGGTTTCCCCGTCGACCTCAGCGTGCATCGGAGCTTCGGTTCCGTAACGCCGGAGCGGGGCGGAGCTCCGGGTAAGTCCATGTCGCGCACGGCCTTGCGGCAGCCGCGGGATGGCCCCGGGGTGTGAGGCCGGGTGGCGCCGCACGGATACCGGGCGACCGTGAAGTCCACCCTCCCATCCACGGAGCCAACCATGCACACCTCACTCCGGGCCGCTCACATCCTCCGAGCGGCCGCCGTCCTCGTCGCGCTCTCGTCCGCGTCCCTCGCGCCGCTCGCGCCCTTTGCGGACCGGCGCTTCCATTCATGGGAAACCTCGGTCCCATGCCGGGAGCGGGGCCCGAGATCTGGAACCTGACGGACACCCCGGCCGATCCCAACCGGATCGACGCCGGGACGAGCGGGGGCATCACCGTCTCCCCGGGCAGCAGCTTCGCGGAGTCGCCTTCCCGCCTGTTCGCGGTGACTGTTCGCGGTGACTACCGGGGCTGGAGTCCGTGTTCTGTGGCC
>SMVB01055891.1_pt1 | contig 29478 bp, 30 predicted proteins | sample 2456461 | NCBI WGS metagenome assembly SMVB01 (sample SAMN11095934, study PRJNA526329) | marine sediment metagenome | biome: Marine sediment; feature: Surficial sediment; material: Deep marine sediment; isolation source: Hadal surficial sediment | place: Pacific Ocean | collected 2014-05 | depth... | reverse complement strand
TCGGCAATGTACGCTCCACCCTGCTCGTGGCGCACCGGCACGAACCTGATAGAGGAACGATCGAGAGACTCATTGAAGTCGAGGGTCTCCTCCCCTGGTATCCCGAACACATGCTCCACACCTTCTGCCTCGAGACACTCGACAAACACGTCTGCCGCGGTCCGCTTTCTCACCCTCACCTCCAACTGTCTTGAGCGAAGTTACCCCAGCCGAGCCCGAAGGGCTCCCCCAGGGGAGCTTCGCCACCCGGTTCCTGATCAGTAAACAGCCCTGAGGCCGCTGCCCCGACCGCGAGGTGGGTCACTCGGTGACCCCGATTTGTGGCCTCACCGCGATCCGGCCGGTGAGTGTTCGGCCGCATTGCCGCCGCTCGAGATAATGATGTCGATCGACCGGACGTCGACCTTCTTCCGGTGCTCGCGATCGGCGCCCGGTCTCGCGCCAAGCGGCATCCTGTCAGACTCTCCCGCTCGTCAGGCCGAAATGCTGTTGCTCGGTGCCGAGACGGCGGTCTCGACGCAGCCTGTGGGCGACATGGCCGCCGTGAAAGAGCCCGTGGCGAGCGGTCGATCTATGTGCGGAGCGTGCCGAGCGTCGGTTAGGGTGGAACAAGGTCCCGCGCTGTGGCTCGGCGCTCGGGGACGCAACTAGCGAGAGGGGAGCCGCGCAATGATTGTTGTCGCTATTCAGCATCCCGTTGCTGACTATGCCGCCTGGAAATCTGTGTTTGACGAGAACAACCCGGGAACGATGGGTGCATCGTTCGCACGGGTCAACCGTATGGTCGACGACCCTGACACAATCGTGGTTGTTGCCGGCTTTCAATCGGTCGACACCGCCAAGAGCTTCGTCGATAACCCCGACCTGAAAGCGGCTATGGAGAGGGCTGGTGTCTCCGGTCCACCTCGTATCGAAATGTACGAAGAGGTCGAGGCCAACGAGTACTGATCACCTCGGATCCCGTGTGGGCCGGCTGAAGCCAGCTCCGCCTGCAGGAGCATTCGCCCGGGAGCCGACAGCGACCGAGTGAGCATGTGGTTTCCGACTGGTTGACGGCTGGTCGTCGTCTGTAGATCACCCGATCTGTTGGCAGACCGACGGCTCGCCAGGTGCGATAGATCGGCACGTCGGCGCTCGGCATATTGGCCCGCTCGCCTGCCAGTACAGATCGCCGGTTCTCGCGCCTTACATGGAGCAGTTGAATGGGGTGCAGGTGCTGGTTACGTCCGGTGCTCTCGAGTTTCTGGCATACCAGACCCGTTCAACTTGTTGTGCCGAAGCGGCCGGGCGTTGGAGATTCGCTCGTTAGCCGGAGACGGCAGCGGACTCGTGGCGGAACCGAGCGACGCCATCCGACCTGCGTACCGTCTAGCACCAGTTACCAATGAGCGAGGTGGAAATGAACAAGGTCGCGCTGCCGGAGGCAGCATCCGAGTTGAAGGAGTTCTGGTCTCAACACACTGTGGGTGAGGCCAATGGCAACCTGTTCAAGGTCGCCAAGGGAATCGGGTCGACCAACTGGCATCGACACGACGACCAGGACGAAGTCTTCTTCGTGCTACGCGGGAAAATCACCGTGCAGCTCCGCACCGGGGATATCGAGCTCAACGAAGGCGACCTGTTCATCGTGCCCCGTGGCGTCGAGCACTGCCCGCAAGCTGACAGCGAGGTGCATCTCCTCCTCGTCGGACCAGAGATCACGTCCACACCCGAAGGCGGCAAGCCTGACTGGAGCTCTACCGACCAGACATCCCCGACGCCACCCAATAGCGTCGTAAACATCGACCGGCCAATCTGAGCGATCGCAACCCATGAGTGACACTCACCGTCTTAGGACGACTACAAGACGGCGAAACGGGGTTCCCAGGCGGAATCCCTTACCCTGTAGGTGATTCTGCCACGATTTCAGGCCTCGTCGATGGAGGCGACGCCGGGAATCGAACCCGGGTAGAGGGTTTTGCAGACCCTTGCCTAGCCACTCGGCCACGTCGCCGAGACAAGAAGGCGGTCGGCAGACCGCCCTCGGAGCGGACGACCGGGATCGAACCGGCGACCTCAACCTTGGCAAGGTTGCGCTCTACCAGCTGAGCTACGTCCGCAGACGCGCTGAGGCTACCACGGCAGATTCGGAACAACTATGTGCCGGTCGAGCCGAATCCACCACCCCCACGCGGACTCGGGGGCAGTTCATCGACGACGATGAACTCCTGGGCAACGACGGGGACCACGACAAGTTGAGCGATCCGATCACCACGCGCCACGGCAAAAGGCTCCTCCCCCAAGTTGACCAGGACGACCTGCACCTCCCCGCGATAGCCGGCATCGATGAGCCCAGGGCCGTTGACAACGGAGATGCCGTGGCGAGCGGCGAGCCCGCTGCGGGGAACGACCAGACCGGCGAAGCCTTCGGGTATGGCAACGGCGATGCCGGTGGGAATCGTCGCTCGAGCGCCGCGGTCGAGTGCGGCATCCACTCTCGCGAGCAGATCGACCCCTGCGTCGCCCTGGTGGGCGACACGAGGCAGCGGCAGATCGCCGTCGAGTTGCTGGATGAGGATCTCCACTGCGTCGCCCTTCCGCCTGACTACGCGATGGTATCCACGGAGAGACGCCAACTCCGAAGCCATCACCGGTATCTTGGACGCCATGGCCAGACGCTCCGAAACGAGCGCGCTCCCCGGGAACGACGGGCGCTGGTTCCTCGAGCTGATCGGGGTGATCGAGTCCGAGCCGGAGTCGACTGCCACCTACGCCACGCTCGAGACTCTCGTGCCGCCACCTGTTGCCGACGACAGCTCGACGGTTAGCGCGGGGGCTGCCACCGCCGAGGTCGCCGGTGCTCTTCTCGCGGAACCCACCCCAAACGGTGAATTCGTACCCCTCGCCCCCGGCGCCTTCACCGCCGCCGCCACCGCCGACGGTCCCCGCAGACGGCCGGTGTGGTGGATCAGCGGCCTGCTGCTGCTGGTACTCGTCGGAGCCCTAGGAGTCGGCATCTACCTCCTGCCGAGGGCCTCCGACCAAGACGCGGCAGTGCTGGCATCGCAGCACCGCAGTGCGATGGTTGACATGCGCAACGAGCTACCGAGGACGCAGCAAGCTCTGGCCGACCTCACCGATCCCGCCGCTTCTCCCGAGGCGGTATCCGCAGTGCCCGAGGCAATCGCCGCGCTCAGCTCGGTGAGTGGCGGGGCAATCGCCGTGGCGACCGCTCCCATGCCGGCGACCCTCCCGCTTGTCCCAAGAGACGGGTTCGATTCCCTGGAGCCGACCCGAGAGGCGATGACCATCCTTGGCGCCACCGGTCGCGATGTCGCCGGTCGGATCGGGATCGGGTTCACGTACCGCACGTCGATCGAAGCTCTCTTCGGCATCGACGGACTCCCCATCGATGCCCCGGATGACGCCATTGCCGATCTCAGCCTCGCGCTCGCCGAGGATCTCGCCGAAACCGGGCGTCTTATTGCCGACCTGCCACAGGATGCAGGCTTTGTCGCCGTGGCTGAGGCGGCAACCGTCGCTTCGCAGCGTTACCCGACCTGGCAGCTCGAATATCTCGATGCGCTGCGCCAAGGTGACGGTGAACAGGCCGGTGCGCTGGTCGCCGAGCTTGCCGCCGCCCTCCGCACCGTCGATTCGCGCCTCCACACCGCGCTCGGTGTTTTGCGGACCGAACTCGATGGGGTGATCGTCATCCTGGCGGCCGAGCTCGAGGCCGCCATCGACACCGCGCCGGAGTAGCCGACTACGACTCTCTTTCGAGGGCAGCAACCTCACGCTCGAAGTCACTTGCTCCCTGGAATTCCTTGTACACGGATGCGAAACGCAGGTAGGCGACTTCGTCGAGGTCGCGAAGGGCATCGAGGATCTGGCGACCGATGTCTTCGCTGGAAACCACCGCCGATCCGGATCGTGCCCAGGCGTCGACCTCGGCGACAACCGTCTCGACCGCGTCCTCCGCTCCTGGCCGGTCGGCAAGTGCCGCCTCGAGGCCGCGTCGCACCTTCTCGGAATCGTATGGCTGACTGGCCTGATCACGCTTCACGACGGTGACGACGACCGAGGCCCGCTCGAAGGTGGTGAACCGTTGCCCGCAAATGGCGCATTGGCGGCGTCGCCGAATCGCCCGGCCCTCCTCGGAAGGACGCGAGTCGATAACGCGGGTGTCTTCGGTGTCACAGTATGGGCATCGCACGATGGCGGTGAGCGTACCCCACCCGGCGACTTTGCGTCCGGCCACAGCCCGGAGGCGACGATCGCGCTGGGGAGCCGCGCCGAAGAGTAGGCCGCCGCTGGCACTCCGCTGTTGCCGTCTCATGCTCTTGGAAAGGCCCGATGGGCACCGACTCGACCGATTGCACCTGGGTTCGGGTCAAATCGTGCCCGATCCCCCGAGCCGCTACGCGCCCACCGGTAGCTCGAGGACATCCCCGGGCCGGATGACCACAGTCGACAGGTCGTTGAGGTGGCGAATGGTCGCGACAACCCCCCGCAGATCCTCACCCTCCTCGGCAACGGTGTCTGCGATCGACCACAGCGAGTCACCCGACCGGACCTCGTAGTCGATGGTTTCGACAGGCGAGCCACCGAGGGCATGCACGGCGGTGGCGAGGAGGAGCACGAGCATCACAACGATCGTGGAGATGATGACCAGAGCTCGGGCGCTGGCGCTACGTTGCGAGATCATCTCGTGCTGCCTCCTCGGTGGTCCGCCGTCGTTCGTGGGGCAAGCCCACGACTCGAACGTACCAACGGGGTGTGACACGAAACCGGAAACCGTTGCAGGAGTTGGTTGCACGCCCTACCTCCGAACGTATGTTCGTCGTAGGCGAGAGAATATCGAACACGTGTTCGTCTGTCAACCCGAACGTATGTTCGCAAGAGTCGCGAGTCGCAAGTCGCAAGCATGAGGGGGAGAGTCCGAGCGCTCGCTCCATTTTGGGATGGGGCAGAGGCCGGAGACCGAGGACGGAGGGGACTCAGCCCAGCCGACTCACGACTCGCGACTCGGGACTCGCGACTTCCCTGGTAGCCCGATTCGGTAGCGGACCTCGGAGAGGGATTCGCCGAAGGTCTCATCGATCTTCGTTGCGTCGTCGAGGCGCCATCCTCCTGCCTCGTAGAAGGCGCGGCCTCTGGCGTTGGTGTCGAGCACCCACAGCGTGGCGGCGAAGAAACCGCTGTCTCGTAACCAGGCGAGCGACTGCACCATGATGTCCCGCCCGTGGCCGTGGTCCCAGTGGTCGGGAGTCACGTAGATCGCCAGCACCTCACCGATCCGGTCGCTGTCGAGGTCCTCGTCCCGCGTCGGTCCGACCTGTGCCATGCCCACGAACTCACCGAGGTGCTCGGCGACGAACATGGCACTCCGTGGCGGTGGTTCGGCAAAGAACCGGTTCCATTGGGCGGTCCGCCCCTCGACGGTCAGCCGATCGATCACCGAATCGGGTATCAGCCCCCGATAGACGCCGATCCAAGAGGCAACCTGTACCCGAGCAATGCTTTCGGCATCGGCCGCCGATGCCCACCTGATCATCCCGCGATGGTCGTCGCCGGAAGGGCATGACGCAATGATCGAACATATGTTTGGTCGACATCCCTTTCTCCGCTACCGTTCTATGTACAAAGAGAGGTGGAGCGATGGCACAGCGACAGGATCTCACCGACAGACAGCGACAGATCCTCGATCTCATCACCGAGACCGTGAATGATCGAGGATATCCACCCTCGGTCCGAGAGATCGGCGCCGCGGTGGGCCTGTCATCCCCTTCCACCGTTCACAGCCATCTGACGGCGTTGGAGCGTTCCGGCCACCTGAGGCGTGATCCGTCAAAGCCGCGGGCGATCGAAGTCATCGACGACGGGCGCCAAGAGATCTCGCTGCACCGGGCACCAGTTCGCGACGTCCCACTGGTGGGCAGTATCGCCGCCGGATCGCCGATCCTCGCCGATGAGGACATCGAGGAGATCTATCCGCTCCCAACCGAGTTCGTGGGGCACGATCCGGTCTTCATGCTGCACGTTCGCGGCGACTCGATGGTCGACGCCGGGATATTCGAGGACGACTACGTCGTCGTCCGCCGCCAACAGAACGCCGACGATGGCGACATCGTGGCCGCGCTGGTCGGTGACGATGAGGCGACCGTCAAGCGCCTCAGGCGCAAGGACGGCAGGGTAATTCTCGAGGCGGAGAACCCGGCCTACCCACCGATGGTATTCACCGAGGGGGTCGAGATCCTCGGCATCGTGATCGCCCTCCTCCGCCGCGTTCACTGAGGCGAAGCGAAGCTGAGCCGTGGCCCGAGCGGCCCGCCGCCGCCGGCGGCAAAAGCGGGAAACAAGGACCCACCTCCGTCGCGACACCCACCAGGGTTCGACCACCACAAGACAAGCCGAAGCGAAGCTGAGCCGTGGCCCGAGCGGCCCGCCGCCGCCGGCGGCAAAAGCGGGAAACAAGGACCCACCTCCGTCGCGACACCCACCAGGGTTCGACGACCTTCCGGATCGGCGCGCTTCTACAGCTCGCCGCGATAGACGATCCTGGCCGGTCCGGTCATCCAGGCCCCGGCGTCGTCGAACTCGACAAGGAGATCACCGCCTGGCAACTCGACGGTGATGGCATCCCCGAGGCCGTCGGTCGCCCTCTTGGCGAAGGCCGAGGCCGCGGCACCGGTCCCCGAGCCGGTGGTTTCACCGACCCCACGCTCCCACACCCGAACCCTGATGCGGTCCTCACCGGTAGTCGCCACGAACTCCACGTTGGCGCCGTCGGGAAAGATGGGGTCGCTACCGATGCGGGGACCGATCTCGGCTACCGCGATCTCTTCGACATTGTCGACATAGAGCACGGCATGCGGGTTGCCGACGCCAACCGGCCGCACCGTATGGCCGGCCACGATCATCTCCTCTGTCCTGAAGGCGTGCGGCACCCCGACGAACGCCTTGACCGATCCATCATCACGTACCGATACCGGATGATCGCCGACGGCGCTCTCCACAACGAACTCGGCACCGTCGACGTACCCGTCGGTCAAGGCGAGTAGCGCGATACAGCGCAGGCCGTTGCCGCACATCTCGACCTCCCCGCCGTCCGCGTTCCAATATCTCATCCGGACGCGAGTCGCATCGATCGGGGTCATTTCGAGCACACCGTCGGCGCCGACGCCGGTGTGGCGAGCGCACCACGCCACGATCTGATCCGGGTTGGGGTCGATCGGCTCGATGATCGTGATGAAGTCGTTGCCGAGCCCTTCGACCTTTACGAAATCCATGTCCCCTCGAGATGCGACCAGGCGGTTTCCAAACGTTCGTCCCGGTCATGGTGCCACGGAATCCAATGGATCCGTGGATCTCGACGAAAGAAGGTTCGTTGTCGCTTGGCCAGACCCATCGTGGCACGGATCGCGTCCTCCCGGCCCTCGCGCAGACCAATCTCCCCGGTTACGACAGGGATCAGTTGCTTGTAGCCGACCGCCTGTCGAGCAGTTCGGCCGAGGCGCGACACCAACTTCGCCACCTCGTCGAGGAAACCGGCATCCAGCATGGCATCGAGCCGCGCCGCTACGCGTCCGGCGAGCGCGTCGCCGGGGTCGACCCCGATCCCGATGAACGGGCGTGACGGGTCGTAGTCACGCACCGCGGTTGACGCAGGACGACCGGCGCGGCTCGACGGGGTAGCTCCGGTGAGCCTGAGGATTTCCACGGCGCGGATCACCCGCCGCGGGTTGGACAGGTCGACAACATCCGCTGCGGCAGCATCGGCGGCGATGAGCTCATCTACCAGGTCTTCCCGTGACACGGCTTCCAGCTCAGCTCGGAGCCCGTCGTCGGTCGGCGGGAACTCGAGCGGGTCCACCAGGGAACGCAGATGCAGCCCCGATCCTCCAGCCAGGACCGCGGGTCGGCCCTCATCGGAGAGCCGATCGAGGACGACCGCGCCTTCCTGCTGGAACCGGGCCACGCTCAATTCTTCGGAGGGATCCACCAAATCCACCAGGTGGTACCCGAAGCGGGAACGAGTCTCCGCATCGGGTTTCGCGGTGCCGATATCCATTTCCCGATAGGTCTGCATCGAGTCGACCGACACGATGTCGGCGCCGAGACGCGCGGCGAGCGCCTCGGCGAGATGTGACTTGCCGGAGGCGGTCGGACCGACGACGGCGACGAGGGTCAGACCAGAACTCCCTCGAGGTAGTGAGGCGCGGCCCTGGTGATGCGAACGTCGAGAAACGACCCGGGTCGAAACGTCCCCGCCACATGCACGATCCGGTTTCCTCCGGTTCTCGTGGTAGCAACCGACGGGTCGCGCCGCGACGGCCCTTCCACGAGGACTTCAGCCCGATTCCCGACCGCCGCTTGGTTGTGCTCGAAGGTGATGCGGTTTTGTTGTTCGACCAGCCGGTCGAACCGCTCCTTGACGACCACGTGATCCACCTGATCGCTCATCTCCGCGGCAGGGGTCCCCGGACGTGGTGAGAACTGGAACATGAAGGCGTTGTCAAATCGAGCCTCGGCCATCACTGCCAGGGTTCGCTCGAAGTCCTCCTCGGTTTCGCCGGGGAACCCGACGATGACGTCGGTGGATACCGACAGGCCTGGGATGATGCCTCGGGCCATGGCGAGTTTGGCGAGGAACCGTTCGGCGGTATACCCACGATGCATGGCGGCCAAGATTCGGTCGCTGCCCGATTGCAGCGGCAGATGGAGTTGATCGGCCACGGACGTCGTCTCCGCCATCGCATACACGACATCTTCCTTGATGTCTTTGGGGTGCGGGCTGGTGTAGCGGATCCTCCTGATCGCGTCGATGCTGCCGACACGGCGGAGGAGATCGGCGAAGAGCGGTTTGCGCCCATTCAGATCGAGGTCGCGACCGTAGGAGTTGACGTTTTGGCCGAGCAGCGTGATCTCGACGACGCCGTCTGCGGCGAGGCCTTCCACCTCGCCGATGATGTCGCCCGGCCGTCGGCTGATTTCGCGGCCGCGTACGATCGGGACGATGCAGAACGTGCAACCGTTGTTACACCCGATAGTGATCGTCACCCAGGCCGAGTGGTCGCTCTCTCGCTGCACGGGAAGATGGGATGGGATGTCGTCGTGGTTCGTAGTCTGCTCCCACACCTCGGTGACGGGCCCCCACTCGTCGACGTGGTCGAGCAGATCGAGAACGCGGTGCGTGTTGTGGGTGCCGAACACCACATCGACCCAGTCGGCCCGCTCCCGCACCAGGTCCTTGTCCTTTTGGGCGGCGCAACCTCCAACGGCGATCCGCATGCCTGGGCGGCTTTCCTTTGTCGATTTCAACATACCGAGGTACCCGTACAGCTTCTGGTCGGCGTTGTCACGGATCGTGCACGTGTTGAGGACGACCAGATCGGCGTCTTCGGCGCGATCGACCCTGGTCATACCGTCGGTGTCGAGCAGCCCGGCGATCCGTTCCGAATCGTGGTCGTTCATCTGGCAGCCGAAGGTGCGTATGAAGTAGGTGGAACCCACCCTGCGGGGGCTTCGCCTCATCGTCGGCATGGCGAGCAGTGTCGGTTGGGTCATGTTGCTCATGGTCGTCGTAGTAGTCGGTTGCCGTGGCACCAGTTGTGCTGTGTTTCCCGCTCTTGCCGCCTTCGGCGGCGGGCCGCTCGGGCCCCGCTCAACATCGCTTCGCTCGTTTCGCTCAACGGGCGAAATCCTTGGCCCTGAACTCCCGGATGACGGTCACTTCGATTTGACCTGGATACTGTAGATCCTCCTCCAGTCTTCTCGCGATGCGTCGCGACAGCGCAGAGGCGGCCAGATCATCCACCGTGCCGGGGTCGACTACTACCCGAATCTCGCGCCCGGCCTGGAGGGCGAACACTCGCTCCACACCGTCGAACGCGGCGGCAATTTCTTCCAGCCGCTCCAGACGCCGCACGTACGACTCCAGCGCCTCCCGCCTGGCGCCTGGACGAGCCGCAGACACCGCATCGGCGGCCTGGACGAGGACCGCGGTCAATGTACGCGGCTCGACCTCGTTGTGGTGAGCCTCGATGGCATGGACGACGGCTGGGCTCTCTTCGAAGCGGCGGGCTATCTCGGCTCCTACCAGCGCATGCGAGCCACCGATCTCATGAGAAACGGCCTTGCCGATGTCATGGAGGAAGGCAGCACGACGCGCCTCCACTTCATCCGCGTTCAACTCTGCGGCCAGCATCCCTGCGATATGGGATGACTCGACGAGGTGGTTGAGGACGTTCTGTCCGTAGCTGGTCCGGTATTTCAGTCGGCCGAGGAGAGTGACCAGCTCCGGGTGCATCTTGGTGAGCCCGACCTCCAGAAGCGACCACTCCCCTGCGTCCCGAATGGATTGCTCGACATCTTCACGTGCTTTGGCGTACGCCTCCTCAATCGAAGACGGGTGGATCCGGCCACCCTCCACCAATCGTTCCAGGGCACGCCTCGCGATTTCTCTGCGCACCGGGTCGAAGGTAGACACCGACACCACCTCCGGGGTGTCGTCGACGATGAGGCTCACTCCGGTGACTGACTCGAAGCTGCGGATGTTCCGCCCGTCCCGACCGATGATCCGTCCCTTCATGTCGTCCGAGGGGAGCGGCACCACCGAGACCGTCGTCTCCGAGACCACCTCAGCGGCGAGACGCTGGATGGCGGTGGCCAGGATCCTCTGAGCACGTCGTTCCGCCTCTTCCCTGGCGCGGACGTCCAGGTCCCTGACCAGCACCATGGCGTCCCGTTTTGCCTCCGCTTCAACCTTTTCCAACAGCTCGGCCTTCGCCGCCTTGGCGTCGAAACCGGCGATTCGCTCCAGACCCTGCCGAGCTTCTTCTTTCACCGCCTCGGCAGCGGAGACGGCGTCGGAAGCAGCTTGCTCCCGGGTGAGCACAAGCTCCTCACGCTGGGCCAGGTTGCCTGCGCGCTGCTCGAGGGTGGCCTCGCGCTGGACATGCCTGGCCTCCTGTGAACCCATCTCCACCCTGCGGTGCTCGAGAGTCGCATCCTCGCGGTCGCGATACACCTCGGCCTTTGTTCGCGCCTCTTCCTCGGCCCTGGTCAAGATATGCTGCGCTTCGAGTCGTGCCTCGGCAAGTGCCTCGCTCGGGGTTTCCACCCGCTGAATCCGTCGCGATAGCACGTAGCCACCGACGAAGGCGACGACCGTCATTGCGACGTAGAGCGCCACCAACACCCACTGTTCCATCACTGCCTCGTTCCGACGGCCCAAAAAACGCAGCATGCCGAGCCACTAGGGCTCGGCACACACCGGGCACAACACCGCACAAGTTGGGGGGATTAGTCCCCTTCGCTCATTGAGGCTGCTGCTCTCCGGGTCGACATTCTCGTTCTGGTCCGCTTGGTTAGGTTGTGTTTCGGTATGTGTCGTTAGTCCGATCCTACCCGAAGACGGTCGCTGGCGAAACGCGAAATCTCAGAAGGTCAATCACTGCCCTCCGTGGGCGCGTTGGCTGCTTTGCCTACGACCTCTGATGACACTTCATCTGTCGCGGCATCAGCATCGGTTTCGTCGACGATAACCCCGACCGCCCGGAGCACCTGATCGTGGAGCTGCACGGCGATCTCCGGGTTGTCGCGGAGGAACTCCTTGGCCTTCTCACGTCCCTGGCCGAGTTGTTCCCCGTCGTAGGTGAACCAGGCACCGGCCTTCTTGACGATGCCCTCCTCGACTGCGACATCGAGCAGACTCCCTTCGCGAGAGATGCCATCGCCAAACATGATGTCGAACTCGGCAAGGCGGAACGGTGGGGCCACCTTGTTCTTGGCGATCTTGGCCCGCACCCGGTTGCCAATGTTGTCGGTCCCCGACTTGATCGCCTCGATGCGCCGCACATCGATCCTCACGGTCGCATAGAACTTGAGGGCGCGGCCGCCGGGGGTGGTTTCTGGCGACCCAAACATCACACCGATCTTCTCTCGTAGCTGGTTGATGAAGATCACTGTGGTCTGGGAGCGGTTGATCGATCCCGCCAGCTTGCGCAGCGCCTGGGACATGAGTCGTGCCTGAAGACCGACGTGGACGTCGCCCATGTCGCCCTCGAGCTCGGCGCGCGGCACCAGCGCCGCCACCGAGTCGATCACGACCACGTCGAGGGCGCCGGAGCGGATCAGCATGTCGGTGATCTCGAGCGCCTGCTCCCCCGTATCCGGCTGCGAGATGAGCAGCTCGTCGACGTCGACGCCGATCGCCCTGGCGTACATCGGGTCGAGGGCGTGCTCGGCGTCGATGAACGCCGCCATCCCCCCGGTGCGTTGGGCCTCAGCGATAACGTGCAGGGCCAATGTCGTCTTTCCGCTCGCCTCCGGTCCGTATATCTCAACGATCCGACCGCGAGGAACGCCACCGATACCGAGAGCGAGGTCGAGGGACAGCGCCCCGGTGGAGATGGCGTCGATTTGGCGGATCTCCTCGTCGCCCAGTTTCATGATGGCGCCCTTGCCGAACTGACGCTCGATCTGGGTCATCGCCATCTCGAGATTCTTTTCCCGGTCGTTGTGGTCTACGGCCACGATGGTCTCCTTCTCCGACTACTACCCCGAACGTACCGGGTGCCTGTGACAGATTCGCGTCCGAGAACAACACTCATGTTATTCAGGGAGTGGTCGATACGATAGGCGAACGTCTGTTCGATGTCGAGGACTAGCCGAGGGTATCCCGTCGTGCGTGCTTGGAGTCACCCTCAGTGAGCTTCCAAGCACGTACGACGAAAAAAATGCGAGGGTGAGACGGCGGCTACAGCTCGACCTCGTCGACGACTTCGTAGCGGGCCCCGTCTCGATCGAGGATGCTGCGGTACAGGGTGACCCGGTCGACGGTCTGCGTCAGCGGGAACGGCGGAACCGAGTCGACGAGGGTGCCCACGTCCTTCCTTGGCCGGATCCGGGACAGCGTCACATGGGCATGGAAGGGTCGATCCTCCGGATCGAACCCGGCAGCCTGTGCCGCCTCTTCGCATACCGCGGCCAGTGCGGCGGCCCGATCGCTCCCGCGCCCGACGCCCAGCCACAACACCGTCGCACGCGCCGGTCGGGCGAAGCCGCCGAGACCGTCGAAGCCGAGCACGAACGGCTCTGTGACCGCGTGGTCGTCGAGAAAGGCGAGAACCCGATCGCGCTGGCGCTCCTCGGTCGCTCCCAGGAAGCGCAACGTCAGATGCCAGTTGGCGGGAGGGACCGGCTTGCCCGGCAGCCGCCCGGCCTCATCGTCGAGGAACGCGGCAAGCCCGTGCCGGACATCGTCGGAAAGGGCCACAGCCAGGAACAGGCGCTCGGTCAGCTGCTCCCCCACGGCACCCCCTGCAGCGACATCCTCAACCATTGCAGCGCCGCAGTCGACGCAAAGACACGGACGCGTTCCCGATCCCCCGGCAGCCGGATCGACCGGCTCGACATCCCCTCAGGGGTCGCCACCGCGACCACGATGGTCCCGAGCGGTTGCTCCAACGGGTCGGGGCCCGCCGACCCGGTGACCGCAACCACCACGTCCGCCCCCAGGACCCGGCGCGCCCCATGCGCCATTGCCTCGGCCACCGGCAAGCTGACAACGCCATGTTCGGCGATCAGCGACGAATCCACTCCGAGCATCGACTCCTTCACCGCGGTGTCGTACGCCACAACTGAACCTCGATAGGCGCGACTCGCCCCTGGCACCGAGGTGATGCGCGTCGCCACCATGCCACCGGTCGCCGACTCAGCGGTCCCAACCGTCCACCCACGTTCGGCGAGCGCATCGAGCACAACGACCTCAACCGTCTCGTCGTCACTCCCGAAGATGCGATCGCCGAGCCGCTTTCGAATCTCCGCTTCGATTGGTGCGATCAACGTCTCGGCTTCGGCGATCGAGGCGGCCTTGGCCGTGATCCGGATTTTGATCTCGCCACCGGACGCCAAGAACGCGATGGTGGGGTTGGCCGATGCGTCGAACAGATCGGCGAGGCGCTCACCAATCGCCGACTCTGGCTCCCCCCAGGACCGGAGCAGCCGGCTCTTCACCACCGAGCTGCCTTCGCCGGCCAAGGCTGGGATCACCTCATTGTCAAGCATCCAGTGCATCTCCGCCGGAACTCCAGGCAGGGCGAACACCTCTGCCCGGTCGATCCGGATGCGGATCCCCGGAGCCGTGCCCTTGGGGTTGAGGATGAAGGCCGCTCCTTCCGGGCGCTCGGCCTGTTGCAGATTCGACTCCGGCATCTCCCGCCCGCTGCGATGCCACCGCTCACGAAGCCGCTTTGCCTGCTCGTCGTCGAAGACGAGGGAGACGCCGGCCGCCTTCGCCAACGCTTGGCGGGTGACATCGTCTTTGGTCGGGCCGAGTCCCCCAGTGATGATCACCGCGTCTGCACGGGCGGAAGCCTCCAGGATCGCCGCCGTCATCCGCTCTTCGTTGTCACCGACCACGGACTGGCGGTAGTGATCCAATCCGGCCTCGGCGAGGCGCTCACCGATGTGGGCGGCGTTGGAATTCACGATCTGGCCGAGCAATAGCTCGGTGCCGATGGCGATCACCTCCACGCTCATGCGGGTCCGACCACCGTGGCGTTCACATCGGTGCCGTAACCGCCGGTGATCTCAACGGTCAGCCACTCTCCAGGCTCACCGCGATCCAGCAGCACCACACCGTCGATCTCCGGAGCCTCTCGATACGAGCGTGCGACCGGCTGGCCGGCCTCGACCTGATCGACGACCACCGAAAGGGTGCGGCCAACCTGGGCGATGGTCGCCTCCGTGGTGATGTCGTCCTGGAGAGCCTGCAGGTAGCGGAGCCGCTCCGCCTTGACCTCCTCCGGCAACTGGTCGCTCATGGTGGCTGCCGGGGTCCCTTCTTCCGGTGAGTACAGAAAGAACCCCGCCCAGTCCAGGCGGACGTCACCGAGGAAGGAGGCCAGGTCATCCACGTCGTCGTCGGTCTCGCCGGGGAAGCCGACGATGAAGCTCGACCGCAGCGCCGCGTCTGGAGCCGCGTCACGGATGGACTCGATGAGGTCGCGATGATGGTCACCCGATCCCGGCCGCCTCATCGCCCGCAGCAGGCGGGCAGAGCTGTGCTGAAGCGAGAGGTCGAAGTAGTCGGCGATCCGATCGTTGCTCGTCATCTCCTCGATCAGTGCAGGGCGAATCTCCTTCGGGTACAGGTAGAAGAGCCGCAACCGGCGCAGTCCATCGACGGCCGACACCGATCGGATCAGGCTCACGATGTCGCCGTCTCCGGTATCGCGGCCATAGGCGGCGAGGTCCTGGGCGACGAGCCCGATCTCGGCAACGCCGGCAGCCGCCAGCTTCGCCGCCTCGTCGCGGATGTTGTGTGGGGCGCGCGACCGCTGTTTGCCGCGGAACTGTGGGATGGCGCAGAACGTGCACATCTTGTCACAGCCTTCGGCGACCTTGACGTAGGCCCACGGGGTGGAGGGCGTCGGTCGGCGGGTCTCGTAGAGAATGTCCATGTGCGAGCGCCGAGCGGGCCCGATCGTGATCGGTGTCCATTTCCGAAGCGCATCGAGTCGGTCGACGAGCTCCGGGTACCGATCCAGCCCGATGATGGCGTCCGCCTCCGGGAGGGCTTCGGCGAGCTCTGACTCGTAACGCTGGGCCATGCACCCGACGACGACGAGGCTGGCGTCTTCGCGTTTGTGGTCGGCGAGGTCGAGGATGGTGTCGATGGACTCCTGGCGCGCCGCCTCGATGAAGGCGCACGTGTTGACCATGACCACATCGGCCGATCCCGGCGCTTGCGCCGTCGCATATCCTGCGGCGGCCAGCATGCCGAGGATCTTGTCGGAGTCGACCTCGTTCTTGGCGCACCCGAGCGTCGTCAGCCAAACGGTGGGGGCTTCAGTTGGTTGAGTCACTGCGGCCGTAGCGTAGGAGTCCGCTTGATCGAGGCCTCGTCGATCCCGTCTTTGGGACCGCGGAGAGCGGCCGGATGCTCGACGGTGGGCTATATCTGTCGATAGCGGCCGCGGAAGTAAACCAGCGGATCGTCGAGGGTTGCAGCGTCGACCTCATCGATGTCTGCGGAATACAACAGCGAGTATCCCTGCTCCACCGCCGCCGCCCCCGAGCAGTAGGCGCGGCTGCCGACATCGGTCAGCACCGGCCCCCACTCCCCATCCTCGAATGCCACCCCGGAAAACAACCCGCCGGGGCTGGGGCGGCGTTCGGCGAAGATCTCCGATATCGCCCGATGGTCGGATTCGAGGATGTGGACGACAAACCTGCCGGTGCGGTCGATCGCATCGCATAGGTCGGCGATAGGTGCCGCCAGGAAGTGGACCTTGCCGGGCTCGCCTTCGGAAACCATGATCGACGATACGGTCATCCCGCTGCGATCGGTGGCGTCGCCTGCCGTGATCACCGTGACCGGGGCGGCGAGCCGGCCCCGGAACCGGCGAACCGGCTCGCGGTCCTCCTCCGGGGTCAGGAACGGATGAACGCCCTCGTGGATCTCCCCGGTCATCGAAACCTACCAAGGTCGCGGCCCATCAATGCGCATCCGGGATCTCGACACCCCGGTCGATGAGGATGCCCTTGATCCTGCCGATCCTGGCCTTGACCTCCGGCATCCCACCTGCGGCATCTATCTGCTGGTTGAGCGACACGCCTCCCCAGCCCTCGGCGCCGGGCCCGGCAGCGCTACCGCCGGATTGTTTGACCATATCGATGCGTCGACCCTCCAGCTCGGAGAGTCGGCCGCGGAGACCGGAAAGCTCGTCGAGCATGTCCTCGGTTGGCCGTCGCGCATCGAAGTCGACGCGGAAGGCGACGGCCTCCCTGCGTAGCTGGTCGCGGAGTTGCAGCAGTTCGTAGCGTTCGGCAAAGGAGTCGTCGGCGAGGTCGATCAGTTCACGCTGCACCCGGGCCAACGCTTGCGTGATTCGATCCAGGTCCGCCCACGCCATGTCTTGCCTCCTCGATGCCAGATTACGTGCTGATGGGGCCGTCCGGGACCGCTCGGCCGTTGAAAAGGGCAGCGGCCGTCGGGTATCGTCGTCTGCACGCGATTCGAGGACGCCATGCCCCACATGCAGGACGACTTTCCGCTGTTGATGTCCACTCTCTACGACCACGGGGTTCGCCACTACCCCGATCAGGAGATCGTCTCGGTCGACTCGGACCTGAGCATCACCCGCACGACCTACGCCAACACCGATGCCCGGGTCCGGCGCCTGGCTACGGCTTTCTTCGAGCGCCTCGGGCTCGAGGTGGGCGATGTCATCGGCACGTTCGCCTGGAACAACCATCGCCACCACGAGCTGTACTGGGCGACGGCGAACACCGGAGTGATGTGCCACACACTCAACCTCCGGCTGTTCCCAGAGCAACTCGTGTACGTCATCAACCACGGCGGGGACCGCGTGTTGTTCGTCGACGAGAATCTGGCAGGGCTCCTTGCGCCGATCGTCGACCAGCTCGAGACCGTGGAGCGGTTCGTGGTCATGGGCGGGGACGCCGCCGACAGCGGGCTGCCCGATCCGCTCGCATACGAGGAATTGATCGATGGCCTCGACGAGCACGGTCCATGGCCCCAGCTCGACGAGCGCAGCCCGCTCATGCTCTGCTACAGCTCGGGGACCACCGGAAACCCAAAGGGTGTGGCCTATACGCAGCGTTCCACCTACCTGCACACGATATCCTGCCTGGCCAACTTCCCGATCCTTGCGACCGACAACGTGCTGCCGGTGGTGCCGATGTTCCACGCCTCCGCCTGGGGATACCCGTTCCAGGCCGTCACGATGGGCGCCAAGCTCACCTACCCCGGGCCGGATCTCTCGCCAGAAGGGCTGGTGAAGCTCTTCCTGGACGAGGTCGTCACCTTCTCCGCCGGTGTGCCCACGGTGTGGCTCGGAATCCAACAGTACCTCGACGCCAACCCCGACATCGAGTTGCCCAGCATGCGGGCGTTCCTGTGCGGCGGCTCTGCGGTGCCTCGGGCCATGACCGACTGGTTCTGGAGGAATCGGGGGATTCGGGTCGTGCAGGGGTGGGGAATGACCGAGACCAACCCGATTGCTTCGGTATCGCTGCTCATGCCGTGGATGGAGGAGTGGGACTTCGAGCGGCAGCTCGACGTGTTCGAGACCCAGGGCCGGATCGTGCCCGGCCTCCAATACAAGATCGTCGACGAGTTCGGCGAGGAGCTCCCCCACGACGGAGAGGCATTCGGTGAGCTGCTCATCCGTGGGCCGTGGATCGCCGCCGAGTACTACCACGATGACCGGACCGAGCAATCGTTCGTCGACGGCTGGTTGCGCACCGGCGACGTGTGCAAGGTCACCCCTGAGGGATACATCAAGATCACCGATCGGGCCAAGGACCTCATCAAGTCCGGCGGAGAGTGGATCTCGTCGATCGACCTCGAGAACGAGATCATGGCGCATCCGGACGTCGCCGAGGCCACGGTTGTCGGGTTGAAACACGTCAAATGGCAGGAGCGCCCGGTGGCGTTTGTGGTGGTACGGGAGGGTGCGACCGTCACCGCGGACGACATCTCCGAGCACCTCGCCGATCGGGTGGCGAAATGGTGGCTCCCCGACGAGATCGTGTTCGTCGACGAGATCCCGAAGACCGGGACCGGTAAGTTCGATAAGAAAGTGGTCCGGGACCAGTACGCCGACCTGCTGATGTAGAAACGTATCACGTATCACGTATCACGTATCGGAAGGCTGGCAACTCGGGGACTTGCGGCTTGCGGCTTGCGGCTTGCGTCTTACAACACCCCGCTCAACTCGTCTTCGGTGACCAGGACCGTCCTCGGCTTCGACCCCTCGGACGGTCCGACGATCCCTCTGTTCTCGATGATGTCCATCACCCTTCCTGCCCTGGAAAAACCGATGCGCAGCTTGCGTTGCAGCATCGAGGTCGAGCCGAGCTGGCTGCGCACTACCAGCTCGATGGCCTGACGGACGATGTCGGGGTCCTCGCCCTCGTACGCCTCGTCGGTTGCCTCGCGTTTTCTGGCAACCTCGAACACCTCCGAGTCCCGATAACGCGCCTCCTGCTGTTCCTTGACAAAGGCGACGACCCGGTGCACCTCGGCCTCCGACACCCACGCACCCTGGATACGCTCCGGCTTCGGCTCTGTCGCCGTCACCACCAGCATGTCGCCGAGGCCGACCAGTTTCTCCGCTCCCACCTGGTCGATGATCACGCGAGAGTCGGTCTGTGATGTCACCGAGAAGGCAAGGCGCGACGGGATGTTGGCCTTGATCACACCCGTGATCACGTTGACCGAGGGACGCTGTGTCGCCAGGACGAGATGGATGCCGACGGCACGGGACATCTGGGCGATCCTGACGATCGAGTCCTCGACGATTCGACCGGCAACCATCATCAGGTCATTGAGCTCATCCACGACGATCACGATGTGGGGGAAACGATCGAACCGGTCCTCATCCAGGCCGCCGGCGTCGCGCTTCTCCCGATACGACTCGATGTCGCGGACCCCGGCGTCTGCGAGGAGGTCATAGCGGCGATCCATCTCGGCGACTGCCCACTGCAAGGCGTCTGCCGCCTTCTTTGGATTGGTGATCACCCTCGTCAGGAGATGCGGTGCGCCGTTGTAATGGCTGAGCTCGACCCGCTTTGGGTCCACCAGGATGAGCCGGACCTCGTCGGGCCGCGCCCGCATCAGCACCGAGGTCAGCAGGGCGTTGATGCACGAGGACTTTCCGGCACCGGTGGCGCCGGCGATGAGCATGTGCGGCAACTCGGTGAGCCGGAGCAAACGCGGGCTCCCACTGACATCCTTGCCGAGCCCAACGAGCATGGGGTCGTGGTCGTTGGAAGCCTCCGGGCTCGCCAGGATGTCGCCGAGAGTGACGACGTGGCGCTTCCGATTCGGTACCTCGATACCGATCGCGGAGCGGCCGGGGATGGGCGCGAGGATGCGCACATCGGGCGAAGCCAGGGCGTAGGCGATGTCGTGGGACAAATTGGTGACCCGCGCCACCTTGACCCCTGGAGCCAGCTCGATCTCGTACCGAGTGACGGTTGGGCCGGGAACGATCCGGGTGAGCCTGGCGTCGACGCCGTGCTGGCGAAGTGAATCTTCGAGCTCGGCCGCAGTCTGCTCGAGCGAGCGCTTGTTGGTGTCGGCGGCCGGGCCCGCCTCGAGGAGCGACAGCGGTGGGAGGGTGTATCCGTCGACATCGACCACCTGTGGGACCATTGCCTGGGACGGCTTCGACTTCCCTGGCGCGTTCCTGTCCGCCTTCGGACCCTTTTTCGGCGCCTTCTTCGCCTGAGGAGCCGGCTCCTCGCCCACCGGTGACGGGTCGACGTGGACACTGGGGTGCCGGGGACCCGCCGTTCGATCCAGACCGAGCCATGACCGCAAACGCCCGAACGACGAAGCGATGGTGTGTCCGACATCGCGGATCGTGGATCTGGTGAGGATCAGCGTTCCGGTGGCGATCACCGCAAACAGCACCAGGAACGATCCCCAGAACCCGAGGAGTCGCCGCAGCGGGAAGGCAACGAGGGCGCCGATGACGCCGCCGCTCTCCTGCACCTGATCGAGATTGCCGGCGAGAGCGACCGATCCGGTCAGCAGATGGAACATCGCCAGTGTCCCCAGATACACGATGACGACGCCGGCGACCAACCGCCCGACCTTGACCCTCGGGAAGATGCCGACCAGCGCGATACCGATCACGGCGACTACCAGCGGCAGGCCATATGCCCACGCACCGAGAAGGAATCTCGTAGTCGCGGAGACTCCTGCCCCGACCGGGCCGGACAGGCCAAAGTAAGACAGTGCCACCAACAGGGCAGCGACGATGAGCACAACACCCCAGACGTCGTCGGTGTGACGCCCAAGGCGCTCCCTCATCCGTTCCCTGCTCGCCCGCAGCGCGCGAACGACCCTGGTCCGGAACGGGATCCGTTTGTTCTTGCTGGCCCTACTCCGCCCATTCGCCCCGCGGCGCTTGGTCCGCGTAGCCATAGGACGGGTCACGTTACAGGAGGTCTCGTCACAGACCAACCACCCTTCGCGCGCGTCCAACCGCGGAGAGTTACAGCTGTGTAGTTCGCGACGGCTCATTTGGCGAACCCAGGGCTCCCAGGGCGATATATCTACCTGGGAACCCTGGGTTCGCAGGACCGGAACCGGTCACACCTCGATGACGACGGGAAACACGAACGGGCGGCGTTTCATCGTCGTCTGCACCGCCTTGCGCGCCGAGTTGCGCACACGCCGCTGCAGGGCGTCGTGATCGATGGGATGTTCCAGGGTGGAGATTCCCTGTGTAACGCGCGTCTTGATCGCCTTGTGCATCTCGTCGGCGTCCCCGGTGACCCCATGGCTGTCGACGTCTGGGCCAAACACGATATCGCCGGTGCGTTTGTCCACTCCCACGGTAACTAACACCACCCCGTCGTCTGCGAGGTGCTGGCGGTCGCGAATCACACCGGAGTCCTCTTCGAGCTCCGTCCCCACCACATAGACATAACTGCCGGAGACCGCGTCGCGCTCGATACGCAGCTTGCCGCCGTCCAACACAGCCACGTCGCCGTCTTCGAGCACCTCTACCTCGGGAATCCCCATGTCCCTGGCGAGCGCGGCGTTTGCTGCAAGATGCCGATACTCCCCATGGACGGGGATCAAAGCCTGCGGCTGGACGATGTTGTAGAACGTCCTCAGCTCGGTCGCCGCGGCATGCCCGGAGACGTGAACAGCGGCGTTTCTCCCGTGATAGACGGTGACACCGGCTCTGGTCAGGTTGTTGATCACCCGTGACACGCGTTTCTCGTTCCCAGGGATGGGTGTCGCCGAGATGATCACGGTGTCGTCGGTGTCGAGGGTCACCGAGCGGTGCTCTCCGGCCGCCAGCAGCGACAACGCCGCAAACGGCTCCCCCTGGCTCCCTGTGGAAATCACCGCGGTTTCCTCGGGTGGCAGCCGAAGCAGGTCGGCGAGCTCAACCAAGGCCTTGTCCGGGATATCGAGGTAGCCGGTCGCCTGGGCGATCTCGCTGTTGCGCAGCATCGACCTCCCGATGAAGGCAAACTGGCGTCCATCGGCTACCACGGCGTCGATCGATTGCTGTACTCGGTGCAGGTGGCTGGCGAAACAGGCGATGATCACGCGCCCGGGCGCCTCGTGCACCAGGTCCGCGATTTCGCTGCCAACGGTCGATTCCGATGGGACGAACCCTGGACGCTCGGCGTTCGTCGAATCGGCGAGAAGAAGCCGGACGCCCTGGCGGCCGAATCCTGCAAACGTTTGTAGATCGGTCGTCCTACCGTCGATCGGGCTCGGATCGAGTTTGAAGTCTCCGGTGTGGATCACCATCCCCTCCGGCGTGTCAAAGGCAACACCGGTCGCATCGGGCACTGAATGGGTCACTGCGATGTGGGTGAACCGGAACGGACCTTCGGAGACCCAGGTCCGCGGTTGCACCGGACGCAGGTCCGGCTCGATGCCCATCTCGGAGACCCTGGCGTTGGCGAGCTCGAGGGTCAGCCGCGTCCCGTATATCGGAACGTTGACCTCGCGCAAGAGATAGCCAAGAGCGCCGATGTGGTCCTCGTGGCCGTGGGTGAGGATCACGCAACTCAGGTCATCGGCCCTTTCCAGCACCCACGAGAAGTCGGGGAGCACCAGATCGACGCCGAGCATCTCTTCATCGGGGAACATCAGCCCGACGTCGATCATGGCGATCTGCCCATCGATCTCGAGGGTGGCGCAGTTCCTACCTATCTCCCCCAAACCGCCGTGAAAGGCGATGCGAACGCTCACAAGCCCTCCAGTGCGACCAGCGCCTCGCGGACCGCGGCCGTGGCCTCAGCCGACGCAGGAATTAGGGGCAGCCGCGGTTCGCCGACCGGATCCCACGCGAGTGAGAGCCCGGCCTTGAGGGGCATCGGGCTGGGCTCGATGAACAGCGCTTCGACCAGCGGAGCCAGTGCAGCGTCCAGACGCTCGGCCTCGTCGTCCTTACCGACAATGGCCGACTCGACCATGGCCTTTATCGAGTCGCCGGCGAGATGGGCGGCGACCGAGACCACCCCGACACCACCGGCGCGCACGATTTTCAGAGTCAGCGCATCCGACCCGGAGTAGACGGCAAACCCTTCGGGCAGGGCGTCGATCTGGGCCAACGTCCAGTCGATGTCGTCGACGGCATCCTTGACTGCGACGATCTGCGGATGGGCGGCCAGCCGGATCAACGTGTCGACCTCGATGAGCCGGCAGGTTCGCCCCGGGATGTTGTACACCATCATCGGCAGATCGGTCGCATCGGCAATGGCCATCATGTGGCGGGCGATGCCCTCTTGAGGGGGCTTCGAGTAATAGGGGGTCACGGCCATCACCGCATGACAGCCCACCTCGGCCGCTCGCTTGGACAGCTCGATCGATTCGCGGGTGTCGTAGGTTCCGGTGCTGGCGACGACCGTGCTGCGGGCACCGACGGCATCAACCGCGGCCTTGAACAATGCGACCTTCTCGACTGCGTTCAGCGTCGGCGATTCGCCCGTTGTCCCACACACGACGACGCCGTCCGAACCGTGGGCCGTCAAGTGCTGGGTGAGCCGGGTGAAGGTTCCGAAGTCGACCGAGCCGTCTTCGTGGAAGGGCGTGATGACAGCGGTGAGGACCGCACCGAACGGTGCTTCTGGTCGGTGCTCCATGGCGGCGACGGTAGCAGGGAGGGTCGCGGTAACCTCGCTTCCATGGGTACGAGCGAGTTCATCAAGGACGTCAATGCCGACGCCTTCCCTCAGCAGGTGCTGCAGCAGAGCCGGGAGGTTCCTGTCGTCGTCGACTTCTGGGCAGAGTGGTGTCAACCGTGCAAGATCCTCAGTCCTGCGCTGGAGCGCGTCACCGAGGAGGCGGAAGGAGCGTTCGAACTGGTCAAGGTCGACGTCGACGCCAATCAAGAGCTGGCTAAGCAATACGGTGTGCAAGGGATCCCCACCGTCATCGCTTTTCGCGACGGTGAAGAGGTCAGCCGGTTCACCGGCGCCCTCCCCGAATCAGCCCTCGTCGAGTGGGTGTCTGGGATCATGCCGGACGAGTTCGATCTGATGCTTGACCAAGCCATGACCGCCCGGCTGGAAGGCGACGACGCCACGGCCGAGCACATTTTGCGCCAGATCCTCGATGGCCGCCCCGACCATGCACAGGCCGGAACGACGTTGGCGGCGATGCTCATCGACCGGGGCGATACCGACGAGGCGCTGATCGCGCTTGGCAAGCTCACCCCCGACTCCGAGGTGGCTCGGCTACAGGCGGCCGCCAGGGTGCGGGCGGCAGCCGGAGACGACGTTGCCGCCCTCGAAACCAGGGTCGACACCGATCCCGACAACGGCCGGGCTCGCCTCGAGCTGGCGCGAGCACTCGCCGCCAAGGCCGAGTACGAGCCCGCCCTAGACCATCTGCTCATCGTGGTGCGGAGCAAGGGCGAGCATAAGGATGAGGCGCGGGTCGCCATGGTCGACATCTTCGAGATCCTCGGCGACGAGCACCCGCTGACCCTCCCCTACCGGCGTCAGTTGGCAACCGCGTTGAACTGAGCAGCCAGTTCCCAGTTCCCAGTTCCCGGTTCGTACGTCGTACGTAATACGTAATACGTAATACGTTCTCTCCGAGTCCCCAGTTCGTACGTAACTACGTAATACGTTTCTCCAGCACCGCCTCTAGACCGACGGTGACGGGGTGGTCGAGTCCGGCGACGCCGCGTATCGCGGCAAGAACGCCGGGGATGAACGCGGTGCGGTCGGTGGTGGTGTGCCGGATGGTGATCGTTTCGCCGGTCCCTCCGAGAATGACGATCTGGTCGGCGACGATACCGGGCAGCCGAATCGCGTGGACCGGCACCCCGGAGACATCGGCCCCCCGGGCTCCGGCGACGAGTTCAGCTGAATCCGTGTGTCGGTGCTGTGTGGCCGCCGCTGCAATGCGTTCGGCGGTTGCGATGGCCGTTCCGGACGGTGCGTCGGCCTTGCGATCGTGATGCAGCTCGATCACCTCCGCTGCGGCAAAGTGCGGGGCGGCGATCTCGGCAAGTTGCATGGTCACCACTGCCCCGATGGAGAAGTTGGGAACGATGAGGCAGTTCGGAGGCCCGCTTCCCCATCGCTCGGTCACCTGGGCGATCCGGTCGGCATCGAACCCCGAGGTACCGACCACGCAGTGCAACCCAAGTCTCTGCCAGACGTCGAGATTGCCTACGACGACGTCGGGCAAGGTGAACTCGACGACAACATCGGCATCGGCCATGATCTGTCGCGATCCCTCGACGGTGGCGCCGGCGATTGTGGAGCCCGCATGCTTCGGGTCGAACAGCGGACCAAGGTCGAGGTCGTCGGTTGCCTCGATGGTCTCGGCGACCAGGGTGCCCATCCGTCCGGCGGCGCCAGAGACCCCTACGATCACTGGACGAACTCGTTGAGATCCTCGACATCGAACGGACCGGTGGCGCCGAGCACATACGGTCCTCCGTACGCAGCACCGGCCGCCTCGACCACATCATCGAGGGTGACCGCATCGACCCTGGCGACGATCTCGTCGACGGAGAGATGCTCGAGACCGGTGATCTCGTTGCGACCGAGCCGGTTCATCCGGCTATCTGCATCTTCAAGAGAGATTGCAAGCGAGCCCTGCACGTTTCCCCGCGCCCGCGCCAGCTCATCCTCGGTGATGCCGCTGTCCATCATTTTGTCGAGCTCCCCGCGCACGAGTTTCAGCACTTCGGCGGTCTGATCCGGTGTCGTGCCGACGTACACCGCATTGGACCCGCTGTCGGCAAATGGGCTCCGGAATGAGTGAACCGCATAGGCGAGGCCGCGATTTTCGCGGATCTCTCGAAACAGACGGCTCGACATCCCTCCGCCAAGGACATGGTCGGCGACGATGAGAGCGAATCGCCGCTCGTCGTCGCGCTTGAGGCCGGGACCGCCAAACACCAGGTGTGCCTGTTCGGTGTCGCGCCGCACCACACCGACGCCCGACTCGTAGTCCGGCGTGCTGAGCGGTCGGTCGATCGCTTCTCCCTCCCACGTACTCCAATGCTTCTCGACGAGGGCCACCAGGTCGTCATGGTCGACGCGCCCGGTGACAGCAATCACGCACGAGCGCGGCGTGTAGCGCCTCGCCCAGTACCCACTCACGGTGTCGCGGGTCATCTCGGTTATGGAATCCTTTGTCCCGAGAATGGGCGGCGCCAACGGGTGCGATCCCCACAAAGTCTCAACGAACTGCTCGTGCGCCACGTCGGGGGGATCGTCCTCGTTCATGTTGATCTCTTCGAGCACGACGCCACGCTCGAGATCGATCTCCTCTTGGCGGAAGGCCGGCTTCTGTACCATCTCGGCGAGGATCTCCATGCCGGTGGGTAGGTCGACATCCCGCATCCGGGCCCAGTAGGCGGTGTATTCCTTGGAGGTGAAGGCATTATGGCGTGCCCCCATGGCATCGAAGGTTTGGCTGATGCGCTCCGCCGGCCACTCTTCTGATCCTTTGAACAAGAGGTGCTCGAGGAAGTGGCTGGCTCCCGCTTCGACCGGTGTTTCGTCGCGGCTGCCGGTATCGACCCACACGCCGACGGCCAGCGATCGAAGCGCCGGCATGTCTTGAGAGATGATGCGCAGGCCATTGGGAAGCGTGGTGAAGTCGTAATGCATGGCCGCGATGTTAGGGAGGTCGGTCGCTCAGTAGCGCGGGGGGCCCCTGGCTCACCCCGATGAAAAGAGCAACCCGATAGGTGAGCTGCGTCGGTGGCGCCGACCCGATCCCATCGAAATAGAAATCGAGCAGCCGCCAGGCGTCCGCTGCGGTCTCGAAGGCAAACACGGTGTCGACGATCTCGATGCCGAAACCGCGCCCTCGCCAAAACCTGGGATCTGCCGAGATGTCGTGCTGCGAAAACGCACAGAACTCGTCGTCCCCGGCGTTGTCGGCGATGACAATGGTGCCACCCGGCTTCACCGTGCGGTGGAGTTCCTCGAGGCCGGGAGTGGGATCGAGCGGCCCTCGCGAGAAGAAGTATGCCCAGGTGGCGTATGCAGCGTCGAGGGAACCATTACCAAACGGAAGCGCCTCGGCATCGGCCTGTACCCAGGTCCGGTGGCGGCTGCGGTCGATCATGGCCCTGGCGGGCTCAACGGCGACGATCCTGCGCTGCGGGTTGGCGAGCCGCTCGGCAGTGAAGCCGTCACCTGCCCCGATGTCGGCGATCGTCCCCGCGGGGAGCAACCGGTCGAGCCGCTCGATGACGCGGCCCGGCCGGTCCATTGCCGCGCGCTCGATGGCGAACAGATCGGGACGATCGACGCCGTAGAACGGGATGATCGACATCGCTCAGTCTTCTACGGCGGGCGGTCTGCGGAGCGACTTCTGCTGAGAACGCGCTCGTTTGGTGTCGAGCCTCCGTTGCTTCGCCGACCGGCTCGGGCGCGTCTGTTTGCGCTGCGGGGGATCTGGCGCCAGCAGGGCAATAAGCCGCTCGCGGAGCCGTTGTCTGGCGATCCGTCGATTCCTCCACTGCGACCGCGTCTCGTCGACGGTGACCGCGACCACGGGCTCCGGCAACCGGTCGATCACAAGCCGGCGGGTCGCCTCGTCGAAGGCAGCGGAGGCCGCGGCATCGAAGCGCAGCACGACCTTGGTAGACGCCCGATTCGCATGCTGCCCGCCCGGCCCTCCGCTGGGAAGAAACGTCCACTCCAGTTCGGCGGCGGGAATCGTGACCTCGTCCGAGACGCGCAGGTCGTCCATGAGCCAACAGTATGCAGGGCCGTATTCCGTATCACGTACAACGTATTACGAACCCATGGGTCTACGCACTTCAACGCGCACGGCTATGACGCAGCATGTTGCTGGCTTGGGTTACGACCCTAGAGTCGCAGCGCAATGGAAAAAATGGACATAGCCCGAGATTGGCTACCGCGTTACACGGGAATGCCCCTCGAGGGTTTCGGAACGCACATCCTGCTGACGAACTTTGCCGACTACGTCGGACGATTCGCCGACCGATTTGGCTGCGACGTCGCCGGCAATGGACTCCCGATGCAGTCGGCGACGAGCGACGACGGAATCTCGATCATCAACTTCGGCATCGGCACCGCCAACGCGGCAACTGTGATGGATCTCCTCATCGCGGTCGATCCCAAGAGCGTGCTGTTTCTCGGCAAATGCGGCGGCCTGAAGCACTCCTCGGAGATCGGACACTTCATCCTCCCGATTGCCGCAATTCGGGGTGAGGGGACGTCGGACGAGTACTTCCCGCCTGCGGTTCCGGCCTTGCCTTCGTTCGAGCTCCACAAGATCGTGTCCGACGAGGTAGACAAGAAGGACCTCGAATATCGGACCGGCGTCGTCTATACGACGAACCGCCGCGTCTGGGAGCACGATCTGAGCTTCTTGGACAAGATGCGCTCGCTGACCGCGATCGCAGTCGACATGGAGACCGCGACGATCTTCATCGTCGGTCATGCCAATGGCATTGCCCGCGGTGCCCTCTTGCTCGTCTCCGATGTTCCGCTACGACCAGAAGGCATCAAGACTCAAGAGAGCGATCGCAAGGTGACCGCGACATGGTCTGACGTTCACCTCGAGATCGGCATCGATTCGGTGACCCGAATCGCAGAAGAGGGGCTCGGGGTCAAGCACTTCAGGTTCTGATCCCGACGCACAGGCTGGTATCCGACTCCTCCCATCAGGCAGGTATGGGCGACGGCTTCTGGGCGTAGTCTCGGAGATGATTTGGCGAGGCTGGAGCGATGATGGCCTTCGGCGAGTACACGGTTCGGGCGAAAATCATGATCGATCGACCCTCCAGAGACGTGTTTGCCTCTGTCGCGGATGCCGATAACGACCTGGCGTCTCCGTGATGCTGGATTGGCTGCGGGACCGGTGGCAGGACCTGACTACCAAACCATGCGAGGCCTGCGGGAAGCCGGTGGCGGTCACTGCCTACCGCGAGACGGGGAGGAGTCGGAAAGGAAGCTGGTGGGCTGGTGGTGACGTGGAACTGGAGTGCCCTAACTGCGGCGACACCTTCTGGACCAAGAAGTGACCAGGCCCGACGGCTTGACACCACCCGCCAATCGCAGCACACATGGGCGGCATGACCTACGCGGTCGAGGTTTGCTGGCCCACTCGCCTCAAAATAGCCCCCCTCCCCGCCTCCGGCGGTACTCCCCCAAAAGGTGAACAGTCGCGCTTGGCTGCGAGGCGCCATTGGCGGACCCTTTGCCTCACCTCAGAGGGAGGTGCCGAGGTTTGGCGAGGCGGAGGGGATTGGACCGTTTGTCGTAGTCACGGCTCGACCCCCCTCCCCGCCCTGCGGGCGGCACTCCACCCTGAGGGGGAGCAAAGACCTGCACCCCTCCCCCGGGTGCGCCGGTTCTCCCCCCTCAGGCCCAAGCTCCACCCGTGACCCCAACCGTCGCACTATCGCCAAGCACGACACCAAAGGGGGGAGAAACCCGACCGCGACTCACGACTGGCGATTGGCGACTCGGACT
>SMVB01201519.1_pt1 | contig 29498 bp, 28 predicted proteins | sample 2456461 | NCBI WGS metagenome assembly SMVB01 (sample SAMN11095934, study PRJNA526329) | marine sediment metagenome | biome: Marine sediment; feature: Surficial sediment; material: Deep marine sediment; isolation source: Hadal surficial sediment | place: Pacific Ocean | collected 2014-05 | depth... | reverse complement strand
GATACTCGTTTCCGTTGTGGAGATAGAGCGCGACATGATCCTGACCCGATTGCCAGTTGCTCAAGTCCTTGCGTTCGCGACGAAGCCCGAGGCCTTGTCCGATCAGATAGTTCGCGAGACGACGCGTGCGTTCAGTAACCTGCGACCACATCAACCGCCGGTCGCGGAAGAGGATGCACTCCCGGTCGGGAATGACGGCCGCGATCGCCTCGTGGATCTGCGCAAGATTGAACTCCAAACTATTTCACCTCGCTCCGGCCCCGCGCATCGAGCTCCGCGCGCACCGCAGCGTGCTCGGCCTCATTCAGCGTGAAGCGTGAGAGCAGATAGGCTCCAACGGCGTAGGCCGCAGCCGGCAGCGCACCGTAGAGCAGGAGAATCGTCAACTTCGTCGCGGCGGTCTGCTCGACATTCGGTTCGAAACCCACCGTTTGCAGCGCGAAGCCCACGAAGATTCCACAAAGACCTCCTGCACTCTTGTACACGAAGGTCCATGCCGCGAGATACGAACCCTCTCGTCGCTCACCCGATTGAAGCTCGTCCCAGTCGATGATATCACCCTTGATCGAGGGCCCGACGACCGCAGCGACCCCAGCAGTGATGCCCTGCACGACCGAAATCGAACACCAGAACACGATCGTGCCCTCGCCGAGAAAGGAATGGAGCAAGTAGGCGATCGAGGCCACGATCGTCGAATAGAACCAGAGGCGTCGCTTCCCCAGGCGCCTCGAGAGACGGATCCAGATCGGTGCCGCCAGGAAGGAGGGCACGACGTGAAGCATCAGCACGATCAGATAGAAGGTCATCGGCGCTTTGACGACGTATTGCGTCACGTAGAGCGAAAGGATTCCAGAGGTGGCGAGCCCGAAGGACTCGATTCCGTACATCGTAAGGAGCAGACGGGCGTGCGGGTTGCGGAAGATGTCCCAGAATGCTCGCGTCAGATTGTCGCCACCGCGACCCTGATAGTCGGCTCGCTCGCGCAGCCGACTGATTCCGACCGCGGTCAGACACGAGGCGATGACCGCGATACCCACTGCCAGCAGCGGCGCGAAGCTGCGCGGATTCTCGGTCTGTGCCAAGAAGAAGAACGCAGCGAGACCCATCAGGAGTCCGGCGCCGTTCGTCAGCTGTCGAATACCGAAGATTCGCGTGCGCTCGTGGTGGGCGTTCGTCATTTCTACGCCGAGCGCGTAGTGCGGAACGGTGAACATCGTCTGGGCGGTCGAAAAGAACACGAACCCGACGCCGATCCAAATCGCGATCGCGGGGCCCGACAGGGACGTCGGGGGGGCCCAGAGCATCATGAAGGACAAAGCCGTGACCGGAATCGACGCAAAGATCCATGAGCGGCGCCGACCGAATCGTGAGTCGGTGCGGTCGGACATGCGACCGATCAGCGGATCGGAGATCGCATCCCAGATCCGACCCAACCCGTAGATCAGCCCCATCGCACCGGGTGCGATCATCAATACGTCGGTCGAGTATTTGAAGAGATAGAGCGCGTTGAGAAACATCATGGCCGTGAGGCCCACACTCGCAACGCTGAACGATAGGATCGGAGCCAGCGGGAGTGGGGATTCGTGCGGCTTCGGGTCCGGGCGCGCTGCAGAGCTTTCGTTCGACGAGCGCATCGTCTTCAATCGGCCACCCGGGGCAAGCAAGCCCTGGCGCGCTGGACAAGCTGAATAATCGCACCCTCCATTCGAATCATGGGGACATGGGACCCCATTTATCGACCGGGGACAAGTCTCTGTCTCGAGCCCTCGCGGATCCAAAGTCCTCCGGACGGAGCGACCTCGACTCGTTGAACTGCGATATTGTCAGATCGCTGCCCTCAACACTGCGCAATCCCCGAGCGAAGGCGGATGCAAAGCACGATGCTCCTCGGCGGTCGGCCTTCGGTATCCAGGGACGCAAGGACTAAGAGGAGATTCAGCATGGGAAAGATCGTCGACGCCGACGGACACGTCTTCGAGCCCCACGATCTATGGGTGAACCGCATGGACGCCAAGCGCTGGGGCGATGACATCCCGCGCTATGTCCCCGAGGACGACGATGGCATCGAATCGTGGTACTTCGGCGGCGTTCAGCGCTTCCACGGCACGGGCATCTTCGGCTGCTCCGCCGGCTTCGACCCGGACGAACTGATCGCGCGAAGTTGGAAATACACCGAGGGGCACGCAGCGGGTTGGGATCCGGTCGAACGCGTTCGGGTGCTCGACGAGGAAGGCATCGACCTGTCGATCCTCTACCCCACCATGGCCATCCTCTTCGGACCCCTCGACGAGATCCCGATCATTCGCAATCCCGAATTCGTACTTGCCTGCCAGCGCGCCTACAACGACTGGGTCGCTGACTATTGCCGCAGCCACCCCGATCGCCTGGCCGCGGTGGCGACCGTACCGATCCAGGACATCCCGCTCGCGCTGGCGGAGACGCGAAGGGCGCGGGAGAAGCTCGGCCTATGCGGCGTGATGCTGCGCTCGGCCGCACCCCACGAGGGCATCCCCTTCAACCACCCGGACTTCGACCCGTTCTGGAACCTGTGTCAGGAACTCGACCTCGCCGTGGCCCTCCACCCCGCCACGCACACCGACTTCCCCAATGCCGTGCGCCAATTCGACCTGATCGGACGCGACAAGAACGTGAGCCGTAACAATCGCGGAACCGACGCGCTGCACGGCGGGGGCGCCATCAGCCACGCCGTGGGAGCGCCCGTCGACGCGATCGTTTCGCTCGGACGCTTGCTGATGGGGGGAGTGTGTGAGCGCTTTCCACGGCTGCGTTTTCTGATCCTCGAGGCCGGTGGCGGCTGGGCCCCCGCCATCCTGCACACCATGGATGAAGAGATCCGCGCACGAGCTCACGAGCGGCGCTGGCTCTCCATGCTGCCGAGCGAATATTTCAAACGCCAGATCTGGATCGCCTTTGCGCCGGACGACCCGACGCTTCCCGCCGCGGTCGAGTTCCTGGGCGACGACCGCATCCTCTGGGCGTCCGACTTTCCGCATCTGGACGGCATCTACCCCGGCGCGGTCAAGGCCCTCGAAGAAAATACCTCCGGTCTCTCCGAGTCCTCTCGGGAGCGGATTGCCGGAGCAAATGCCCTCGCCGCCTACGGACTGGGCTGATCAGGGCCGTTGCGGGGTCGACCGCCGGAGACCTGCTCGTCGCATTCGCGCTCCCCGATTGACCTCCCGGCCTGCCCGGCCCGCCCGGCCCGCCCGTCAGTCCCCCGGATGGCCGGGCACTCGAGCGGAAAGGCCACCACGCTGCGAACTCACGCGGACGCCATCTCAAGTCAGGCCCGCCCCAAGCCGATTCAACGCTGTGGGCCTGCGAGAGGGGACACCGCGACATGAGGAGATTGCGCTCCTTTTCGATCTTTTCGCATACTCTGGACCACGGGACGAACCTCACATATTTCCTGGGCGCGATCGTTCCGCTCGTGGTACTCGGGGTCGTGGTCGAGAGGTATGTCCTCGCGCCGTTTCAGCCCGGGGATGCCTCCGCACTTCGCCTCGATCGGAACGGCGCCATGGGCCTCTTCTTCAGCGTCGCGATGCTCTCGCTGGCGTGCTTCCTGGTTCTGCGGCGTCTCATCCAGCGGACCATCGAGGAGACTCGAAAGCTCGCTCTCTTCGACAGCCTGACGGGCCTGCCCAACCGGCAGCGCTATCGAGAACGACTCGAGAAGGCGATTGATCGAGCCAACCGATCCGGCGAATTGGTTGCCACCTCCTTCATCGACCTCGACGGCTTCAAGCGAGTCAACGACACCCTGGGCCATCGCGCCGGCGACCAGCTTCTCATGCAAGCCGCCCAACGCATTCTGAGCGTCGTCCGCTCGGGCGATTGGGTCGGTCGAGCGTCGCCCGAGACGAGCGACGAAGACGCCTCCGTCTCCCGCTTCGGTGGAGACGAATTCACAATTCTCCTGAACGGAATCGGGGTCGACCAGGACGCCGGCCGCGTCGCGCGTCGAATCCTCGAGGTCCTTCGCAAGCCCTTCATCCTCGACAATCACGAGGCCTTCATCACGGCAAGCATCGGAATCTCCATCTTCCCAACGGATGGAACCGACGTCGACACGCTGCTTCGAAACGCAGACATCGCAATGTACAGCGCGAAGAAATCCTCCCGAAACGCATTTCGTTTCTACTCCAGTGCCATGAACGAGGAAGCCGAGCACAAGCGCGATCTCGAATGCCGACTCCGACGGGCGCTCGCCAACGATGAGTTTTCGCTGCATTTCCAACCGATCCGTGAGACTTCAACCGGACTGATTCGCGCGGCGGAAGTCCTGATTCGATGGGAGGACCCGGAGATCGGAAACGTTCCGCCCGATGAATTCATTCCGATCGCAGAAGATACCGGGCTGATGGTTCCGATCGGCTCGTGGGTCCTGAGAGCCGCATGCGAGCAGGCCCGGGTCTGGCGAGAAGCTGGATTCCAGTCGATTCGACTCGCCGTCAACGTGTCAGGCCATCAGATCCGGGTGGCCGAATTCGTCGAAGAGGTCCGGACGACGCTGATCCAGACCGGAATCAGTCCACAAGACCTCGAGCTCGAGATCACGGAAAGCACCATCATGCAGGAAGACGAAGCGACGGACCGCGCCTTCCAGGAACTCCACGACCTCGGGGTCTCGATTGCACTCGACGACTTCGGAACCGGCTACTCCTCACTCTCCTACCTGCGACGATTCCCCATCAGTCGAGTGAAGATCGACCAGTCCTTCGTCGCCCGAATCCCCGATGATCCCGACGATCTGGCCGTCACCGCGGCGATCATTGCGATGGCCCACCATCTGCTGCTCTCCGTGGTCGGCGAAGGGGTCGAATCGCTCGCGCAGGCCCAATCGCTGACGGAGTTGGGCTGCGACGAGCTCCAGGGGTACCTCTTCAGCAAACCGCTCTCCGCGTCCGACTTCGAGCGTCACCTGACGCGCGAAAAGGACGCCGAAGAGGGCACCTAAGAAGACGCCTAAGAAGACGAAGCGAACTAGCAGGCTTCGGAAGCACGCAGCCGGCTAGGCGTCGGGCTGCAATTCCCATTGTGGAATCAGGAGTTTCTGCTTGGAGGTCGGGTCTTCCGCCTGCTCGAAGACAGCACGTACCTTCTGTCCGATCTCCACGCTGTCCGCTGGGCAATTGATCACGTTTCCCTGCACGTTACAGCCGGGTGCGCCGTCCACCGAGATAATCGCGATCACGTAGGGGACCTTGTCCTTGAGCGCCGGATGGATCGGGTGATGTACCCGCGCGCAGCTCTCGATGCGACCGGTTCCGGGGCATGGAATGAAGGTGAGGTTCGTACCCTGGCACCCGTAACAGATATCGTCCGGCGGGTGCTGAGCGTGATTGCAGTCTTCGCAGAACTGGATCTGAATACTTCCCGCTGTGAAGAAGGGTGTGTTATTCGGGGTAAGGTTGGGCAGGAGGAAATCGTTTCCGAGGTAGCGGCTCATTTTTTGTCTCCGTCTATTTCGAGGGCGTGCGGCGCATTTCGAGGGCGTGCGGCGAGTCAGCGCGAAAAGAGCAAAAGGAAGGAAAATTGGAAAAGGGCGGGTCGCAGGGACTCATTCAGAGGACCGGGCCGAAGAGCACCGCGCTTCCGGGCGCGTACCCAGGCCCTCCGACGGCAAGCGAAAGCTCGACGTTCTTGACCTGACATGTCGAGTCACCGCGTGATTGGCGCACCGCCTCGATCACCATCTCGAGCCCGTGGATATAGGCCTCCGCGATATTCCCGCCGCTCGTGTTGAAAGGTAGACGTGCGTCCGGGCCTTCGAGCGCCCCATCCGCCACGAAGGCATCCACCTCTTCCGGCTTGCAAAAGCCCATCTCGCAAAGCGCCATCACGACCGGGCCCGTGAAATTCTCGTAGAGCTGGAGCACATCGACATCGGTTGGCTTCACGCCGGAACGATCCCAGATCATGTGGCCGACGTTCTCGTAGTACATATTGGGGAACCATCTCTGTTGGAACGCATGAATTCCAATATCCGGCCCCATCCCCTGGGACGTCGCCAGGATCGGTACGGCCTTGCCCGGCAGATCCTTGGCGCGTTCAGGCGTCGTGATGATCAGCGCCGCCGCGCCATCATTCTCCATACAACAATCGAATAGATGAAAGGGTTCGACGATCCAGCGCGACTCGTGATACTGCTCGCGAGTGAGCGGCCGGCCGTGGCGAACGGCGCGTGGATTCCGCTGGGCGTTTGCATAACAAGCGAGCGATACGGCGGCGAGCGCTTCTTGAGAGACACCGTGGTCGTGCATCCAGCGATTCGTCTGCAGGGCGCATTCCTGGGCCGGCGTCATCAATCCGTAGGGCAACCCCCAAGTGAGTCCTTCGGGTGCCCCGCCTGACATGAGACCCGCGCCAGAACCGAGGCGCTGGAACTGCCCCTGGGCCAGTGCCCGGAACACCACGATATAGTCGGCATGCCCACCGCAGATGGCAGCGTCCGCCAGATGGATCGTGGCCGAGGAGTTGTTTCCTCCACCCGCCCAGGGAGTCGCCGACCAGCGAAGCTCCCCGAAGCCGAGCGCATCCGCGATGCGTAGCGGACTGTTTCGGTGATCCATATACGAAATCAGGCCATCGAGTTGCTTCAGCTCGAGTCCCGCGTCCTCCGTGGCCCGCTTGATCGCGGTACAGGCGAGCTGGAACTCCGTGTCCGGTGAGTCCCCGTGTTTGTAGTAGGTGGACTCTCCCACTCCGACGACGACGGCCTGGCCTTGCATGCAGCGATCTCTCCCTGTTGATCAAATATTCTCGAGCGTTCGAACGTTGCTGTGAAATTCCGGCGGACGGAATTTTCAAAGTGACTGTAACCCACTCGCTCCCGTTCGCCTGCGACGAGATATCGTAGCATCGCGAGATGCTACTGAAGCTTGGCCTTGAACCACCAACCCTCGCGATTTTTGCGCACATACCCCGCCGTGGGCGAAGCGAAATGAGTGCCGATGATCAGCGTGTCGGTATCGCAGTATCGATCGCGGATCTCACGACGTACCTGGATGGCCTGATTCAAATCGTGGTCGACCTGGGAATTGCCCCACTCGATTTCGGCCCACTGCACGGGATGCACAATGGCATCCCCGGTGATGAAGGCCTCCTCACCGCGGGATTCAATCGTCACCGATACATGGCCGGGGGTATGTCCTGGAGTTGGCTCGAGCCGTATCTCACCCGTGATGCGATGATTCGTCTCGACAAAGCAAGCAAGCCCCGCATCGATGACCGGTTGGACACACTCCCCGAGCGTCGTAGGGAATCCCGTTTCCTTCGCCTGCGCCCAATACTGCCATTCCTTTTTCGCGAAGAGATACTCCGCATTGGGGAAGGTCGGAATCCGCTTCCCTTCCTCCAGCAGGGTATTCCAACCGATATGGTCATAATGAAGGTGTGTGCAGAGGACGACATCGACATCTTCTCGTGCGATGCCCGCCTCCTGCAAACCGTCCAGGAAGGCGGTGCCCGCATCGGGAAAGAGACCGAAGTCGAACCCCTCGCCGAGACAGGTATCGACGAGAATACTCTTTCCCTCGGAGCGGATCAGAAGAGAGTGGATCGAGAGCAATAGCTTGCCGTCATCGTCGACGAAGTGGGGGCAAAGCCATTGGCTGTGGCGATCCAGAGTCCCCTGATCGGAGTTCTGACAGAGATCCTCTCGGTCGAGCGGAATGCAGAGCTCTGCAATCCGCGTGATGGACACCTCACCGATCTGCCATCGAAGCTGCGACATCCGTTCATCCCTTCATCCCTCGATTGAATCTGCCCTGGACTGTGTCTCGACCGCAAAGCCTTCGCCGCCTGGATCCGACGCGCTCACGACCGATTCGACGACCCGCAGGAGCGCTCACGGGAGTCGTTCGTCTAGTCTCTCTCGAGCCAATCGGGGAGGATTCCTCACCGCCCGCGTATGATAAGGCGGATCGAGGCGGTGCAAGCGAATCGTCGAGCCGATCCCCCGCATGATTGCACCGGGAGAAGCCGGCCCCTCACTATTTCTTCCAACACAGATTGAGCACGAGGAACCAGAACGATGCCGACGACACAACTGCAGAACCGTGCGAAGAAAGTCTGGGAGCAATTCTGCGAAGAGCTCAAGCATGCGGGCACCCAGCTGATCAGAGATGACCTGCCGCTCGATGAACTCGATGCGGCCGAAGGGCTGCGGTATCTGTCGAGACTCCTGCGCACTGGGCTCGAGAGAAATGTCGAGGGAGCAGACCCGGCCAATCCCTTTCTCCATGTCCTGTGCAATGAACGAATCAAGGGCTTCGGTGGGGACAACCCCGACACGCTCTATTACGGCGCGGCACTCAGCCACGAGTACGAATACGTGTTGAAAGGCGATTTCAGCGCCTGCTCGTATTTCAGTGTGATCGCAACCGGGCAAGCAGAGGACGGCACGAATTGCGTGACGGGCAGCCTCGACAGCTCTTCACTGCCCGCCGCTCAGCAAGGGCCCGTGGAAGTTGCGGTTCTCAACCGTGAGACGGCAGCAAAGAGGGGGCTCACTCCGGGCGTGGTCACGACCGATGCGCGCACAGGGAGCCTCCTCGTACGCTGCACCTTCGACAATGCTCTCGACAAGCGCCTCGATATTTCCTTCGCGCGCGTGAAGTCCTCCGAGGAATCGATGGCGTGCCAGCTCGAAACCATGACGACCGGCCTGATGGGAACGGCTCGATTCGTCCATTCATCTGCTGAGCAGTGGTGTAATCGATCCGCCGGAATGCGGTCAGAAGTAAACCAGCTGCCGCTCCAAGACCCCGAGCGCATGCGGGCCATGGGCGGCGATCCGAATATTTTCTATTACAACACCGCTTGGTCGCTCGCCCCGGACGAATCTTGGGTGATCCACATCCCAACGATTCCAGACTGCACCACATGGGGGTTCCAGATCAACAATCTCTGGACTGAATCTCTCGACTACACCCAGGCCCCGATCCACCTCAACAAGACCACGGCCCACTACGATCCCGATGGCAGCGTAACGATCATCGTTGCCGAGCAAGACCCCCACCGGCCCAATTGGATGAGGACCCAAGGACATCGAACCGGGACCGCCAATCTACGCCTGATGGGGGCCAGCGAACCGCTCGTCGCCAATACGAAGGTCGTCAAGAAACCGCACGGCTGATCACTCGCGGTGTGCGCGAGGCGTCGCCGCTCGATCGCAATCCCATCTGATTCGCGCGGCGGTCCTTGAATCGAGACAGAACGGTCGATCGAGAGTCAGCGCCCGACGACTTCGACCGGAAGCGAGACGGGACCGAGCATATAGGGCAATGGCATGAGTTCCACTTCAAAGCCCGAAGGAATCACGAGATCACCCGGAGCGAAGCGGTCCAACAAGGCGTGAATCGCCTCCTCCGCCTCCATCCTCGCCAGTAACGACCCCACACAGAAATGTGATCCATAGCCGAACGAGAGATGCATCGCGGGATCCACCCGGTCCACACGAAAGACGTCTGGGTCCTCGAAGACCCGCTCGTCGCGATTCGCAGATGCGATCCCCACGATGACCCGCTCTCCCTCCTCGATTCGAGATCCCGCGACCTCCGTCGACTCCGTACATGTCCGAATCAGGTAGAGCACCGGGGGCGCGTGGCGAAGCGATTCCTCCAGCGCCGCGGGCACGAGCGTGCGATCCGCTTGCACTCGAGCATAGAGTTCCTGATCCCTGAGCAGCTCGAGAACGAGATTCCCGATGAAGTCGCGTGTCGTCGCGGTGCCACCCAGGACCATGTTCAGCAAGATCATCCTGATCGTGCGAACGTCGAGCTCGGCCACCTCGAGTCCGGTCCTCGCGATGCGAGTCACCGTATCTTCTTCCTGGCCGGGATCGAGATCGCGGTTAGAAACCCGTGCCAACCGCTCCTCGATCAAAGAATCGAGATAGGCCGTGAACTCTGGAAAGGCACCCTCGTACCCAACCCCCCGCTCCGTGCGGTTGGTCACCGTCAGGGTGCTCTGCATGATCTCCTCGCTCCACTCCGCCAGCCGGTCGCAGGTCTCTGTAGGGACGTCGAGCAACGCCCCGATCACTCGATTCGTGAGACGGAGACTCAACCCGGAGATCAGATCTCCCGAACCGCGCGTGGCGATCTCCCCGAGCAACTCGTCCGCGACGGCGCGCGCATGACTCCGCAGGCGCTCGACGACGCCGCCGCCCTGGGCCGCCGCTAGAGCGAGTCGCCTGACCGGTGGATGAATGGGCGGGACGAGCTCTCCGATGCTCGCGTCGTAGACGGGAATCTCGAGCCCCGTCGGCCGCATCCCTCCAGCATTCGAAAAGATCTTCTGATCTCGCAGAACCTTGCGCGCGTCGTGGTAGCGCGAGATGTAGACGAAGCCATCACCGATCCGTGCCACCGGCGCGCGTCGTCGAAACTCTCGCATCAGGCCCCACATATGCTGGGTCTGCGAGGCATCAAAGGGGTCGAAGCTGAGAACACTCGTCATTTCGTCAGTCCTGGAAGGCGATTTGCCAATGTCTCGAAGGTCCATTCGTCGCCCTCGAGAGCGATCGATTCCCCGCGGCTCGGACGCGAGACGAGCAAGATTCGATCGCCCCAGACTTCGAACACGTTGCCCGAGACCGCTCTTCCGGCCTCACTGCAAAGAAACACGGCCAGGGGTGCGAGGTTCTCCGCTGTCTGGATGCCCCACTCGGTCATGACCGCTTCTTCGGATTGGTTGCTCTTCTTGGAAAGGTGTGAGATCCAGGCGTCGACCATACGCGTGCGGGTCGCGCCCGGCGCGATGCAGTTGCAGGCGATTCCGCGTTCTACGAGTTCGCTGTGCCCGCTGAGCGTCAGGGAGAACACGCCGGCTTTCGATGCGCTGTAGGCTGCGACCGCCTCAGTGCCCTCCCAGAATGCGCCGGAGGTCGTGTTGACGATCGCTCCCGAACCCTGCTCGAGCATCAGTGGCATGGCCGCCTTCATGCAGTTGAAGGACCCCGTCACGTTGACGGAGAGGACCCGCTCGAAGGTCTTCGCGGAATGTTCCTCGAGCGTCCCCCGAAACTCGATGGCAGCGTTATTCACCATCGCGTCCAGTCGCCCGAATTCCCTTCGCGCATCGTCGACGATGGATCGCGCGCCGTCTTCGGTCGACACGTCCGCGGTGTTGGAAACGGCCGTCCCTCCCGCGGCCTCGATCTCGTCGACCACTTCAGCCGCCGGTCCGACACTCTCGCTGCTTCCGACCAGATTGGTGCCGAGATCATTGACCACGATGCAGGCTCCTTCGCGCGCCATCGCGAGGGCGTAGGCGCGTCCGATCCCGCGCCCAGCCCCCGTAATCGCGACGACCCTTCCAGCGAGCCGCTCTTCTGCATCAGCCATCGCCACGGCGACTACTCGCCGTCCGATGCAGCGTCGCTGGCTGCCTGCATCGCATTGTGAATCACGCTGTAGCCCTCGAGTGCAAGCCCATGACTCAGGCTGTCCTGCATCATGTTTCGCATCATCATGTTCAGCGCGACCCGCGTATTGCGCAAAGTGACGCTGCTCCGCTCGGCCAGAAACGCCGCCAACTCACGGGCGCGAGGCATCAGCGCTTCGGGGGCGAGCACCTCGTTTGCGATCCCGAGATCGACGGCCTCCCGTGCCGCGATTCTCTGCTCGGTCAGAAGGAAGTATTTGCCGCGATTGGGACCGAGCAGGAGCGGCCACACGAGATGGCTGCCGTCGCCGGGCACGACATTCCAGCCGCCGAAATGGGCGGTGTCCTGGAAATCTGCAGTCTCCGAAACCAGAACGATGTCGCAGAGCACCGGAATCTCGGCGTGCACCCGAGCCGGCCCGTTGACCGCGGCAATCATGGGCACATGCACGTCGAGAAGATTCTGGAGCAGGCGGCGCCCCTCGAGATAGGTCCGATCCCAGCCCGCCGGCGTCGAGAAGTCCCAGTCGCCGGCTGCGATCTCGGTGCAGAAGACCTCACCGGTTCCAGTCAGGATGATCACCTTCGTTTCGGGATCGTTCCCGATGTCGGCAAAGAGCAGGGGCAGCTCGCTGTGCATCGTCTCGTCGAGCACGAGTGATCCGCCATCGGTGTGAAGCGTCACCTCGAGAATGCCACCCTCGCGCTCGATTCGCGCACAGCGGTATTTGTTCTGATAGGTCGAGAGATTGACCAAGGATGCACTCTCCTTATTTCGCCTTGTTTCGACAAGAGCGGTTCTAGACGCGAAGCGGCAGACTCTTCAAGCCTCGCAGCACCAGACTATCTCGATATTCGAGGGGACCCTCCGCCAGCTGAAGATTCGGGAAGCGCGAAATCAGGCCCCCGAGCATGATTATCAGCTCGGATCGGGCAAGTGATGCCCCCAGACAGATATGCGTGCCGCCCCCAAAGCCAAAATGCTGGATGTCGGGCCTTCGGATGTCGAGCCGATCGGGTTCCTCGAAGCGACTCGGATCGCGCCCGGCGGCGCCCGTGAGGATCGAGCAGACCTCCCCGGCCTGGATCCGCGTGTCGCCGAGATCGAAGTCCTCGTTGCTCACCCTCTGCACGAGCTGATTGGAACCGTCGTAGCGAAGCAGCTCGTCGATGGCGTTCCGGATCAGCGACGGATCTCCACGCAGCAACTCGAGCTGATCCGGATGTCGCAAGAGCGCGAGCATTCCGAGCCCGATCATGTCCGCCGTCGTCTCATGTCCCGCCTGTATCATCAGGATGCACAGCGCCACCAGCTGATCGTCGGTGAGGTGCCCCTTCTCGTCCTCGCACTCCGTCAACACGCTGACCAGGTCGTCTTTGGGGCATGCTCTCCGTTGGGCGATCAGATCGAGGAAATAATCCCTGAATCCGATCGTCGCCGCTTCGCCCGCCGCCTCCACTTCGGGCGTCACGCCGGACACGTCGCCGCGTCGTGCGAAGTCGTTCAGCCACTTGTGGAAAACGGGAAGATCGTCGCTCGGCACGCCCATGATCCCGCAGATCACCGCGGTCGGAAGCGCGTAGGCGAGATCCTTCACCAGATCGAAGCAGCTCGCCTCCGCCGCACGGTCGAGTAGTTCGTCGACGACCGCCTGCATCAGCGGCTCGTATCGGGAGATGGCCCGGGGCGTGAAGTGACGCGCCAGCATCGCACGAATTCGGACGTGCTCGGTCGGGTCCATGTAAAGCAGGGTTTGCTTCATCAGCTCGAAGAAACCCTTGCCCGATGGGCCCGTGTTGAAGATCTCGGCGTTGCGCGCATCACTCACGAGCGCATGATTGGAAAGCACGGCGACCGCGTCGGCGTGGCTGCTCAGGATCCAGGCCGGGTGACCATGAAGCGCATCGGTCCGATGGCGAGGCTCGATCTCCTGCAAGCGTCGAAGATAGGGGTAGAGCTCCCCCCGCTGCCGGGGATCGAGAATGACGGCGAAGACCTCGGCCGCGCTCCCGAGCGACGCGGGTTCGGGGCCGTCGAATGAGAATCGATCGCGGAGATCGGGAGATGACGCAGCGGCCAAGGCGAATCCTGGTCCCGCACTCCGAAAGGAGCCTCCCGGGGGCGGGAAACTCGTGGGGTGCAGCCTCAACCATATCGCCGCTCGCCAGTTAAACAAGCGCTTGCTTGATTTTCAAATTCTCGACCAAGCCGCTACGGTGGGGGCACTCATGGCCAAACGAAAAAAGACGGACGAACGCCGGAGGCAGATCGCTGCCGCCGCAGGTGCGCTCTTCGCCCAGCAAGGTGTGCGGGGCACGACCGTGCGGGATATCGGAGACCGCGTCGGGATGCTGTCAGGCAGCCTCTACCATCATTTCAAGACGAAGACAGACATCGTCCACGAGATCATGGGCGCCTACGGCGAGGACCTGGTCGCACGCTACGAACGCGCCGCACATCCCGGTGGGACTTCGATCGAAAGGCTTCGCCGCCTCTTCCACGCCTGCTTCGAAGCGAACCTCGAGCACCCGGACGAAGAGGCCCTGCTGATCCGCGAGCTGGACAACCTCTTTCGAGAGCCCGAGTTCGCCTATATCCACGACATGCTTTCGAGGATCGAAGAGATTTTCGTGAGTATCATCGAGGAAGGCATTCGTCGGCGAGAGATCCGCGCGGACATCGATCCCCGCTTCGTCTATCGGATGATGATGGATGTCATGGGCGCGGTGCCTCGCTGGTACGACCCCCTAACGCATAACGAAAATGAAGTCGTCGATCGCTGGATCGAGACTTTTTTCAGCGGGATCGCCCAATAGCCGGCGACACGGGGCAAGCCAGTGGCAGCGCCCGGACACCAACGGAGCGAGCGCGCCGGGGGCCGTCGGCCGCTACTCGATCGCCCACTGGGTGCGACCCTCGATCGGCACGAGTTCGGCCTTGAAATCTCCGAGCATGAGGTCCATCAACCCGGCACTTCCGTAGAGGCGCTCACCGCCGATGCGATCTCCCGATCCATAGATCGATCCCATCAGCTGGTGATTTTCGAGCTTGCCGTCGATCCGCAAACGAAGCTGGTATTCGTGGACACACACCTCGGGAGTCGCCCACTCACCGATCAGGATCGTCTCTTCCACGAGCGGCATGAAATCGCGTAGAAACGCGGTGTAGTACCGGCGCAAGGTGTCCCCGCCGATCAGCTGAGCGCCGGGCGGATGGAACTCGAAGATCGGCTCGTCGACCAGCGTCTCGAGCAGCGGATCATAATCCCCGGCCTGCTCGAGCTCGGCGTGGAGTCGCGTAATCGCTCTCATCTCATCCATCGTCATGCTGCTCGGTTTCATCGACTGCCTCGATTCAAAGGGTGCCTGGGCAGCCTCTGCCCGGGGAGGCAAAAAAAGTAGCAAGCGCTTGTTTTATTACAATCGCCTGTCATGATGGATGGGTCGAGACGCCGCCGCCCGTCACGTGATGTCGAGCGACCGCGTTACCCCACTCTCTCCCGGAGGCTTGCAGGACATGTCCAATTGGCTCTCAGACGACGAGATGAAGAACGTGGTGGGCGCGGAAGGCCGCGAATCTCCGATCCCCACCCAGGTCGTCTCCAACGGGGAGTTCAATCCGATGCCCCAGACCAAGAGTCAGCGCCGTGTCGAAGAGCGCATCGACGCGCTGGGCGAGCGCTTCGCCCGCTCCCACGGAATGAACCGGCGCGATTTCCTGAGAACTGCGTCTGGAATGGCGGCGGCCTTCCTGGCCATGAACGAAGTTCATGGCGGCATCTTCGACGTCGCGACCGCGGAGGCGGAAGACTTTTCGGCTGCGAGCGAACGCGCCCGCCGTACGGCGGGGCAGCTGATCTTCGATGATCAGACCCATTTCAACCGCGATGACCTGACCGATCCCGAGCCGATCGAAGTCGGCCATTTCGCCTCGAAGCATTGGAACCCCGGCATGCTCGACGAGATGGGAATCATCCACAAGCGGTTCCAATTCGAGAACTATCTCAAGGAGATGTATCTCGACAGCGAGACGAGTGTCGCCCTGCTCAGCACCGTACCCTTCGAGGACCGGGGGTGGTTGATTTCGAACGAGCAGATGGCGAAGTCCAGGGACCTCGTGAATGGGCTCTCGGGCTCTCGGCGCATGTTGATTCACTCCGCCTTCACACCCGGAATCCCGGGCTGGATGGACGGCGTCGAGGAGGCCATCGAACGCTTCAAGCCCGACTCGTGGAAGGGCTACACGATCGGTGACCCGCTCAGCCCGGCCAATGCCAAACATCCGTGGAGGCTCGACGACGAAAAGCTGGTCTATCCCTTCTACGAGCGGATTCAGAAGGCCGGAATCAATACGGTCTGCATCCACAAGGGCCTGCTCCCAAGGGATTTCGAAAAAAGCATGAAGGGGGTCTGGAAGCACGCGACCGTCGAGGATCTCGGGCAGGCTGCGAAGGATTGGCCCGGAATCAACTTCGTCATCTATCACTCCGCATACCGACCCTTCGTCGAGATCCCGGATCTCGATGCCGCAAAATTCGAGGAGACCGGCTATATCCAATGGGTGAGTGACCTCGCCAGGATCCCGGAGACCTATGGCGTTCGAAACGTATACGGCGAGATCGGGACGTCCTTCGCGAACGCGATCGTCACTCACCCGCGACTCGCTGCGGCCATGATCGGAATCCTTCTCAAGGGCCTGGGCGGTGACCGACTTCTGTGGGGAACCGACTCGACATGGTACGGCTCCCCACAGTGGCAGATCGAAGCCTTCCGCCGGCTCGAGATTCCCCAGGACCTGCAGGATCGCCACGGCTACGCACCGCTCGGCGACGCGAACGGCTCCATAAAGAACGCCGTTTTCTGGAAGAATGGCGCGCGCCTCTACGGTCTCGATAGTTCGCAATCGGTCGGTGCCCTCACTCACGACACCATCGAGTTGATGCGCGCCGAGTACCGAGAGTCCGGACCCCGACGAAGCAACCTTGCCTATGGCTATATCCACAAGCGGGCCTGAGCACGGCAACCAGATTTCTTGAATCGAAGGGGACCGGAACTCGGAAGAGCCCCCACTCGTGTCCGAATCCATCTCTCGATACACTCCGCAAGCCCATTCTCGACCCCAGATGGCAGGAGGTGGCGATAGACCGTGTCGGAGATGCTATTCGAGGAAGAGAGCGTCCTGGCCTCGGCACGCAAAAAGACCGGGCTCGCAGATTTCGGTGACTCGCGGTTCCGGGAGCCGCTCCGGCGGCTGCTCCATTCACTCGCGCACGAGGCTCGGCTCAGCGACGCCGGACGCACGATTCAATATGACCGGGTGGTTGGCAACCTCGTCACGCGCCTGTCCGCCGAAGCATTCATTGCGCGCCATCCGGAGATCCTCGAAGAAGAGATCGAGGCCCCGGCCGTGATCGTCGGCCCCACCCGCTCGGGTACGACTCGGCTTCAACGCTTGCTCTGCGAAGATCCACGGCATTTCGCCGTCTTGTGGTGGGAAAACCGGTGCCCGGTCCCCTCCCCCGGAACCGATTGGCGAAACGCCGACCCGCGCATTCCCCAGGCAGAGGAAGAGGTCCGCCAGACTCTCCAAGCGGCACCCGAGCTCGTCGCGATCCATCCCTGGGACCCACATGGGCCCGACGAGGACGCTCTGTTATGCGAGCATGCTTTCCTTTCTCACGTACCCGAATCGAGTCTCCACGTGCCGAGCTATCGCGACTGGCTACAGGAGCAAGACCAGACTCCGGGCTATGAATTTCTGGCGCGTATGCTCCGGATCCTCCAATGGCAGAAAAAACAGCGCGGTGAACGCGGTAAACGTTGGATCCTGAAAACACCTCAACATCTCGGTTTTCTCGATGATTTTTGTCAGGTCTTCCCAGATGCTCGAATCATCCAGACCCATCGCGACCCGTGCATCACCCTGCCCTCTGCCGCGAGTATGTTCTCGGCGCTCTGGAACGTCACCTCCGACGACGTCGATCGGCACGCAGTCGGTAGTCAAGTCCGAAACCGGTTGGCGCTCGACCTGGCGAGATGCCTCGAATTTCGCTCGCGCCAGCCTTCGGGTCGTGTCTGCGACGTCTGGTTCGAGGATATGCAACACGATCCCATCGCGGAACTCGAACGAATCTACGGCTGGCTCGGCACTCCCTTCCTGTCCGAAACGCGCCGCGCCCTCCACGCCTGGCTGGAACAGAACGCGAGAGAGAAACGCCCGGCACATCGCTACCGCCTCGAGGATTTCGGCCTCGAGGAAGAGGACTTGAAGACACTATTCGCCGACTATCGGAGCCGCTTCATCCTCGATCGACGAGGCTAGTCGACCCTCCCATTTTTTCATGTGGCGCAGCTGCCGGATCCACAAGGCGCATCCGGGAAGCGAAGAAGACGTCCGAGATCAAGCCCACGGATCGACCATCACCTTGCACTCCGGCGCCCCGTCGAGAAGCCCGGTCATCGCGGTGGTCAGCGCCTCGAGAGGAATCGTGTTGGTGATCATGCAGCGGGGCTCGAGATGCCCCGCCGCGAGTGTGGCGATCACCTCTTCATAATTCGCACGATCGTAGGTCATCGAGAACTGGACCCGGATCTCCTTCAAGAGCGGAACGGCCGTCGTGATTTCCTCCGGATGCAGCCCATACCCCATCCCCACGACTGTGCCCTTGGGAGCCACCCAGTCCATCGACTGCATCATCGCCCCGCTAAACCCCGCACATTCGAACACGATCTCCGGGGCCCCACCGAGAGCGGATCGGATCGACTCTTCCGCGTCCTCTCCAACCGTGATGAATTCGGAGGCACCCATCTCGAAGGCCAAGGCCTTGCGTCGCTCGGAAGTCGCAGTCACCACGATCTTCTCGGCCCCGAGTCGGCGCGCCCAAAAGGCCACACTCAAACCGATCGCGCCAGCACCGAGTACGACAACTCGAGAGTTTGGACCCAGACCCGAGAGCCGGACACCATGCAGTCCGACTGCGAGCGGCTCGACGAGCGCCCCATCCTCGATCGTGAGCAAGGCCGGCAGGACATACGCCTCTCGCGCCGGAATCGTCATGAACTGGCCGAAGCCACCTGTGGGATGCGATCGCCACTCGGGGCAGAATACGAGATGACCCCGTCGGCATTCTTCACAGTGCCCACAGGCGGTGACACATTGTGCGGTCACCCTCTGTCCGAGTTCGATCCCGCGTACGGCGCGGCCCAATCCGACGACCTCTCCCGCGAATTCGTGGCCGTAGACCATGCCGGTCTCCATTCCAGCAGCGCCCGTGTAGGTACTCAGATCGGTGGCACAGATTCCGCATCGGCCCACCTTGATCAGAAGCTCGTCCTCGCTCGGCTCGGGCGTGGGCCTCTGTTCGATCCGAAAGGGCCGGTGGGGACCCTCGTATACGGCAACCTTCATTTCGAATCTCCGACTACCACTTGCGGCGCATCTGTGCACCCATGCGTCGCTCGCGGAGAACCTTCTCTCGCTCCTCGGGCGTAACGATCGGCGTATCCGGCGGCAGGTGGTTCCGCACCTCTGCGAGCGGCACCCGGGTAAGCTTCGGGTGCGGTGCCGAACTCGCCTGGTTCCAGCGCCCCTGGATGGCCCCGTGCAGATAGCCCCCCGTATCCAACCAATTCGGGACGCCCGGATCCCGGAGCGACACGACCGCGCGGAATCGCCCGTCGGCGTCGATTCGCGCCTGATAGGCGTTGAGGCTCGACTGGCGATGCGTCCAATCGATCGTGGCGAAAAGATCGTCCGCCAACATGAAGGACCAGTATCGAACCTTTTCGGGCAGTTCGGTGTCGATGATCAAGGCCTCGTCTTCCTCGATCTCGAAGAGACCCTCGAGATACGTCTGCGGCCAGGAAGCGCCGGTGAACCCGCTGTAGTCGTGTACCTCGAGCCGATTGATGATGTTGTTCGCGCGACTCTCGGCCAGATGGATGAACCAGTGTTGGATGCTGTACTCCACCCATTGCGCGACTTCTCCCATCCGAGCACTCAGCTCCTCCGCACTGATTCGCGGTCGCGCTGCGGGCACATCGAGCCGTTCGATCGTCATGCGCGGATCGACCTCGTGAAGCCAGTCGTACATCGCGTGGCGCACGGCCAGGTTGGTCGCACGCGGATCGAGGAACCACCAATCCCCGTCGTATCCGGCTGGGCGCTCGGCACTGAGAATCACCTCGAACGCCCCGTCCTCGGCGATCGTCAGATCGTCCAAATCGTAGTTCGCGAGTCCCGGCTTGGGATGCTCCGTACGCGTGAAATAGGTCTCACTGACCGTGAGAACCGCAAACAGGGAAGTGCCTCGATAGCCGGCAATCCGATAGTTGCCCTCACCGCGAATCGGCGCATACGTATACGTGAAATCGGGCACGGGTGCGGCAAAGTTGAGCGCGCTATTCAACATCGGAACCCATTCGGGATAGTCCGGGTCGTTGTAGACCAGACCCAGATAGGCTCCGGCGAGGGCGGACATCATCATCCGGTAGGTCTCCTGGCGTGCCAGGGGATCATCCGGGGTCCGAATTCTATCGACCAGGCGCTTCGCAACCGGCTCCAACTGCGCCAGCATTTCGCTCCACTCAGGATATTCGACGCTCATTCCAATGGGTCTCCCCTGCCTGCTTCAAGATAGTTTGTACCGTTCGATGTAGGGAGCCAACTCGCTTCGGATTTCCGCTTCGGTCAAGCCAAAATCCTCAGGACGATGCGGCGGGTCGATCGTCGCCCCACCAGGACTCCCCGACGAATTCGCAGCTGAATGGTCGGCGATCCAAACCCTCATCCGAACCCCCGTATCCGCGCTGAGCTGGAGTTCGAAGCGGTCGTAGATCGTGCGGACGACGTCCATGGGATTCGCGAGCAGCGCCTCCTGGTGAACGTCGTGAAACGCATTCGGATTCCTCTCCCGCACCGCCATCGTATGCTCGGTCGCCTGTTTGTACACGCGGAGTTGTCGCGGACCGATCGATCGCGCCGCGAGGCTTCCCGGTTCGGGGTCGCCCCGAAACGAGCCGAGCATGCCGCACATCGAGATGAAGGTCGCCACCGGTTCCCGGTGAGTGTGAATGATGCGGGCATCGGGAAACACGGCGAGTAGCGTCTCCATTCGCAGCAGGTGCGTCGGGTTCTTGAGCAGCCAGGTCTTCTCGATCTCAGCGTATCCGATCAGGCGGAGATTATCGGCCAACCTGCAATAACTCGTCGCCTCGTCCTGGGCCAGGAACCATTCGTCGTAAGTCGGTAGATCGACCAACGACGGAATCTGATTCGTGACGAAGTTCTGCATCATGAGAGCCAGACATTCGTCGACGTCGTCGGCGCCGATCCCATGTACGGCCATCGCCCGGGGACTGCTCTCGGCGATCCGCTCGACCGCCGCGACAGCACGAAGGTGGAGCGGGTGGGCCTCCCAGAGTTCCCGCGCCGGCCGGACGATCGGGTTGGCGATGATCCAGTTCGTCAAGCCCTGGAACTGGGGATCCATCGACAGCAGCATGTGCAGCGCGGTCGTGCCCGTGCGCGGTATGCCCGCGATGATCAAAGGGTGCTCGACGGGCCGGTCGAGACATCCGGGATGGTCCCTCCAACCCCGCTCGGAATGGAGCCGACCGACGAGGCCGGGAAGCGTCATCGCAAAACACGCTTCGCGGGTCGCCTGATCGTTCGGTAGATCCGTCGCGTACGCTTCGATCAACCTGCCCAGGCCCACTCGATATTCGTCGCCACCGAACTCCGAAAGTCCCGTCGCGGCTCGCGCCGCTTCGTGCAGCACGGAGTCGAAATCGGCATAACGCTCGGGCACCCGACGATCCATCACACTCCCACACGGCCCCGCGCCGGGCCAATCCTTCTGCCGGATAGAAGATCAGGATCGCGGCGCCGCTCCAGGATCCGGAATCTCGCGTCGCACCTGGCTACATAAGCCAGGGAACGATCAGCTGGGCTGAGACGGCGGGAATCGCCTCAGGATCTTGCGCATTTCGCGCTCCAGTCGATTGCGACGCTGCTCCTCGGAAAGGGCGACGTCGACGTTCGTCTTCATGAAACCCACCCATACGCGCCGCGCCGTCGCGATTTCGGTGAGTTCAATCGAAGCCGTGGCCACAGCGGGCCTCTGTTTTCCCCCGACCTGCATGCCCAGACCAATTACGTAATGCACCTCATATTCGGCCTTGCTGCCCCGGGGCACCATTTCGTAGCCGCGTTGCGCAAAGGCATCCTCCACCACTTCACGAAAAATGCGATCGACATGCAGGGTCTTCATCGAGGGGTGAGCGGGCAGGATGTTCTTGGCATCATTCCAGACCCAGGTGGCCGTGGCAGGGAAAATCGCGAGCGGATCGTAGTTGAACCGGACGGTCCTGGAGCAGCCCAGGAAGGAAATCAGGCAGATCGCGAGGACGATTTGCTTCTGTGCGCGCATGAGAAGGGGCTCCAATGAATGGCGGGTTCCAGTAGTCGGATATTCGGGAAACCGGCGAGAACGATTCGCAACGGACAGGGTCCGTTCGGAATATACACGATCGCGAGCGCTCTCCAGTCCGGATGAAGCGCGGGAAAATTTCGTACTCACCTCATCCGAAATGGCCGCTTGATCCGTCGTCATGGAGTACGTCGCTGAACGCGAATACGCAGAAGCGACGGCCTGCATCACGCGTCCTGAAGCGCTCTTGGCTCGCGAATGTCGAGCAAGGTGCGAGGGGCTCGCAGGCAGCAGGCACCGCCAAATGGCGATTCCGACGCAGGGGTCTCCGTTTGGAGGACCCTAGCGACGGGCGTCCGAAGCGGACCCACGTCTGGAGGAACATGAAGATGAGCGAACGAACTCAATATACGCCAGCCACGAAGAAACCGGCCGACGGGGTCGATGCCCGAGACGAAGCGGGAGCGTTTTCGGTTGGCGAGACATCGCCCTGTGCCGCGCTACGCGTTGCCACTCGATCCCTTGTGATGGCAACGCTCGTGCTGGCGATGTCCACGCTGAGTCTGGGTGCATCGTCGCCCGCCGAGGCCGCGGTCGACAAAATAATTGCCAATCCCGATTCGATTGCCCACGGTCGGTCTCTCGCCGGGTGGCTGCGTGCGTACTGGACAGGGGTACTCGACACCGGTGCCGAGGAGGACGGCAATGTTCTATTCATGCCAATCCCAGAGGGTGACTACACCGGAGAGGGAGACTTCACGCCCGACAACCCTGGCGTGTTCGCAGGAACCGCGGATGTGACGATCGAGACGGGCACTCCCTTCGTGCTTCCGTTGACCGCATGGATCGGCGAGTCGACGGACCCCGTGGTCGGCCGGTGTGACCCGATCTTCGACGATCCCAGCCTACCCGATGCCCTCTTCGGCAGCGAAGACATCAATGCCATCGTCACCCTCGATGGACTGCCGATCGTCGTGGACAATCAAGCATTCTATGTCCCCAGGACCGATCTTGGATGCATCACGACGGGCTATCCCAGAGGTGAATTCACAGCGGCGGTCTTCTTCCAGGCCATCGGATTCGTGGCCCACCCCCTGCCTCCGGGCGAACACACGCTCACGCTCGACGGAAAGTTGATCGTTCGCGACGGGAGCATCGGCCCAGACCCGTTCGGTGTTCGATTTCTCAATACCTGGAATATCACCGTTGAGCCCTGATCCGAGGACGCCGGACGAGGCCTCACCAAACTGAAGTGGCGGATTCGACGATGAAGCGCCGGCCCTGGTTCACGGGTCGGCGCTTCATCGTCGAATGGGGTTCCCGTCTCTTCGTTCCCCAACCGATCTTTCGCGACGAAACAGATCCTCGGCCGGTGGGCCACCTCGATGAAATAGCCCGATCGCCCAGTCCAATGATCTAGCCGGCCGCACGAACCACGAGCAGCCCCCCGGCCACGAGCATCAGGCCGCCGGCGGCACGTGACATCATACGCCCACCTGGCAACAGTTTCTCGACCAGCACGAACACGGTGATCAGACCGATCCACACCAGGTTCATGACTCCCCCGACGAAGAGCAGGCCCATCAACGCCCAACAACAGCCGAGACAGAAACCGCCGTGAACAACGCCCATCCGAAAGGCTCCGAACGTGCCGGACCGCCAATGCTTCGAGAGAAACTCCGCGGGCGACCGACAATGGTCGAGACAGGCATCCTTGGCGGGGGTGAGCTGAAAGATCCCGGCCGCGGCGAGCAGGACCGCCCCCAGCAACGGGCTCGTCGAGACCATCATCGGCGATAGAAGCGCTGCCTGATCCAGCGCCCATTGCGCAAAGGTGGCGGCGAGCGCGAAAGCGGACCAGATCGCCAGATAGCCGGCCACGAACACAGCCGTCGGCGCCACGACCTGTCCTTCCCGTGAGGCCTTCCGGGCGACCGCCGCGAAAACGAGGATCATCGGCGTCGCACTGGGCAGCATCATGCCGATCATCATCACGACCCACATCGCCAACATCGAGAGGAAATCGACCGAGGTCCATGGCTGAACACCCATGTCCGACATCGTCGGCATGACGCCCATTTCACTCGCCATCTGAGCCAGGTAAAGCCAGCAGACGAGAGTCGCTCCCGCCAGACCCGACAGGATCGCCATGCGTTGGCGACGAGATAGGCGCGTTCCCGAAGAAGCCTGCCCGTTCAGCGGATGACCCCGTCCTGCGTCAGATGCATTTCGTTCCATTGTCCGTAGGAACCATCGAGTTCGAGCGCGATCCCGGTCGTCACCTTACACGACGCGGTTCCCATTTCCGCGACGCTGTACTCGAACCCCTTCGGCAGTTGAATACGCGCCGCGAAGACCTCGCCGCTATTCGGATCGGTGATCGGAGATCCGTCGACCTCGATCATGTCCGGGACACGGACGCGGCCAGAACGAGCGGCCACGTCGATCTGCAGATCGATCGGCGCGTATAGCGTTTCGAGAACGTCGGACATCATGCTGTTGTAGACGTAGAAATGGGTCGCACCGGGAGCGGTCTCCTCACCGTGAAGGATCTTGCGAAGCCCCTTACGCTGCTTTGAATTCGCCCGTTCGTCGATGATCACCTGCTGGCGGCCGTTGCCTTCGGCGACTTCGCCGGGCCACTGGAAGATCATGACATACGCCAACCCGTCGAGCGGCTCGCCGTCGAAATGCCCCCGCTCGATGCGACCCGTCAGGACCCCCTCACAGCTTCCATGGGTCGTCGGCGAATTGAACTGGCAAGGGCAACCCCAGTCACAGTTGCAGTTGGCGAATGCGACGCCGTGGATCTCCCATTCGGTCAAACTCGACGCCCTCCCGCAGATTCGAGCAATTGTATACGCATGCGACGCCATCGTCAGCCCACCGGGAGGCAGCCGCGGACGAGATTTCAGAACACACACGGCAACGAAGGGGCTAGACTCTCGCTCACCAAGAGGCTTTTCGTGCCGCGGTCGCGGTCGCGATTGGAGGATCCGATGCGAGAGATTCCATTCTATTTCGACTATGCCTGACCGTGGGCCTACTTCGGCAGTTGCCGAGTCGAAGCCTACTTCCAGGATCTGGACGTCCGGATCGATTTTCGCCCCGTAAAGCTCCGCGACCTGATCGAGGTCCCGGAAGGCGCAGACACGCGCGCCCCGCGTCCGAAGCTCGGTCCGCGCAAGAGTGCCGACTACCAGAACAGCCTCCAGCACTGGTCGACGCTATGTGGTGCCAAGATCTCCCCCGACGCAAAGAACTTCCTGAAATCCGATACCCGTCTTGCGCTGCGAGGAGCCCTCGTCGCCAAGGATGAAGGACGATTCACGGAATACCATCATCCGATCTACGCGGCCCGCTGGGCGGATCCACGCGACCTCTCGACCCCTGAGACCGTACGGCAATTCCTTTCCTCCGCGGGTCTCGACGGAGATGCCGCGTTGGCCCGCGCGGAATCCGACGAGCTGACCGATCGGCTCGAAGGCGACACCCAGGAAGCGATCGATCGGGGTGTCTTCGGTGTACCGACGATCTTCGTAGGAGACGAAATGTTCTGGGGCAACGACCGTTTCGAGCTGGTGAGGCACTATCTTGCGAGCAGCGCGTGAACCAGGCGCGTCGGGCTAGCCAGGTTTCCTGGTCGCGGCCGTGCGCCCGGCGCGACGACCGAAAAACGTGCCATCGCCCAGGGACAGCCCGCTCGCATAGCCTCCGGTCGACAGGCCGGCGGTCGCTCGGCCGGCGCCGTGGAGTCCGGGAATCACATTGCCCTCGGGATCGAGGATGCGCCCGTCGACATCGGTTTCGAGCCCCCCAAGCGTGAACGCCCCGTAGAGGGAAGACTCGACATTGCAGTCGAATGCACCGAAGGGCGGAGTCACGATCGGCTGCACGTACTGTTCCGCCTTGTGAAAGACCGGATCGCGTTTGTCTTCGGCGTGTCGATTATAGAGTGCAAGCGTCGACTCGAGGCTCCCCTCCGGCAAGCCGAGTCCGCGCTCGAGTTCAATCGGCGTTTCGCCTACCGCCGACACCTCCCGCGGCGGGTACTCGGGCTGCTCGAAGATGACATCATCGACGATCAGCCAAGCGTGACCGTCGTTGTGAACCAGGGCGGCCTCGCCGAGATCGCCGTAGTAGGCGTCTTCGTTCACGAAGCGTTGGCCCTGCGCGTTGACCAGGATGCCTCGCTTCAGGCCCCAGGGCTCCGTCACCGGTAACGAGATCGAGGCCTTGTCCATGTGAAGCGTCGAAGCGCCCGCCGCCATGCCGAGTCGGATACCCGAGCCGTCGTCGCCGTTCGCCGCGACACGCAAGTGCACGCCCTTTACGAACGGCATATGTTGATCGAGCATGCGGTCGTCCAGGATGAAGCCGCCCGTCGTGATCACGATTCCGCGTCGGGCCCGGATCGCCCTTCGTTCGCCAAATTTCGTGGCGATCACGCCGACCACTGATCCGTCCGGCTCCTGTACCAGTTCGACGCAGCGATGGTCGGTTGCGACCTCGGCGGGGCTCGCGTCCACCGCCGCGCAGAGCTTCTGCATCAGAAGGGAGCCCGAAAGGCCTTCACACGCGGGCACATGTCCTCGCGGCGCGGGCGCTGCGATCTCGCAATAGGGGTAGGACTGTTCCGAGCCCGACCAGACGAGCCCATCACTGGTCGGCGCGTCGCCGCTATCGGGGTAGAAGACTGGATTGAAGGGAACGCCCTGCTCGACGAGCCAGTCGTAGTGGTCGCAAGACCCCTCGCAGTAGAGTCTCACTTTTTCTTCGTTGAGCGCGTCGCCGACGCTGGCCATCAAGTAGTCGAACATCGCCTGTGTGGAATCCTCGAATCCGCAGGCTTTCTGGAGCGCCGTGCCACCGCCGAGGTAGATCGTGCCACCGGACATGGCAGAGGTCCCACCCCCCCCGCTCGCGCATTCCAGAACCAGCGTCTCGGCACCCGTGGCCGAGGCTTCGAGCGCCGCCGCCGCCCCGGCCGCGCCGAGTCCGACGACGATCACGTCCACTTCGCGCTGCCAATCGCGAATCTCTTCGGGTCTACAAATGCCGGTGGTCATCCAGTTCCTCTTCCTCTGCAGGAGGGAATCACATGGTCTTGATCTCGTGCGACGCGCGGAAACGTCGCACCCGCATAGCCCGGTATCACCTGATCATAGGTCCCGTCGCGGGGATCGCACCCAACTCTGGTCATGAGATTCTTGCGATGAATCGGTTCACCCAGGATGCAACAGCGGGATGCCAGAACCGAAAGAACTTGCTCCAGAGCCCATGCACCAACCGCTACACATTGGGCTAGCGTGGATGACTCAACACAGGCCCCCGCCAGGAGAATTCCCATGAAGAATCTACTCGACTACCAGGACAAGCGCGTAATCGTCGTCGGATGCTACTCCGGGATGGGCGAGTCCACGGCACGCATCGTCGGCGAGCTCGGTGCGGAGGTGGTGGCCGTCGACATCAAGAAACCCAGCGTCGACCACTCGAAGTTTTTTGAGGTCGACTGCCGAGACCCGATCGCAATCGAAGCCGTCGTGGGCGAGATCGCTGGTGCTGGCCCGATCGATTCGCTCTTCTACTGTGCCGGGCTGCCCGGCGGGTCCTTCTCCAATGTGGACGTGATGAGCGTTAACTTCCTCGGTCTGCGTCACATGGTGGAGGCCTGCGTCCCCCATATGAAGCGGGGGGACAGCATCGCAACAATCTCTTCGGGTGCCGGCATGGCCTATATGATGGTGCTCGATCGGCTCAAGGAATTGCTCGCCTTGACCGACCACGCCGAAGCCTCCCAATGGGTCAAGGATGCGGACGCCGAAGGCGGCCTGGAGGGATACTCCTTCTCGAAGATGTGCACGATCGCATACACGCTGCACCGCGGCCCCCTCATCACGCAAGAGACAGGGGTTCGGATCAACTGCATTAGTCCGGGCCCGACCGACACGCCCATGATGCCCCATTTCGTGGAGAACGTGGGCAAGACCTTCATGGACAATTTCCCCAAGCCCATCGGCCGCAATTCGACCGCGGACGAGCAGGCCTGGGTCCTCGCCTTCCTGAACAGCGCAGCAGCGAGCTACATCAGCGGAGAGAACCTCTTTACGGACGGCGGTACATCCGCAGGACTGATGACGGGATCGATCGACATGTCGAAGCTGTCGTTGAGCTAGCCCGCCGGCAGGTTCGAAGTCCGCGCCAGCTCAGCGGCTCGGCTCGCCATGTCGAGCACGACATCACCAAAGGCCTCCATCTTGGGATTGTCAGCGCCCCCCCGTATGAATCGCGCGTAGCCACCCTCGAGGACGCAGGCCATCTTGAATCGGGCCAGAACGATGTAGTAGTCCATTTTGTCGACGGGCAGACCGCTTCGGCTCGCGTAGCGATGCATCAGCTCGTCACGCGTCGGCATGCCCTCGTAATCGACGTAGCCGTTCTGCTCGTCCTCTCCCGGGTCGGGCCATCCCATCAAGACCCAGGCCAGATCGAGCAGCGGATCGCCCACCGTGGCCATCTCCCAATCGACGATCGCGGCCATGCGCGCGGGCCCGCCGTGCTCGAACATCACATTCGCAAACTGATAGTCCCCGTGGATGATGCCCGAGGAAAAGGTCTTCGGCGTATGGCTACGCAACCACTCGGCGGCGACGTCGAGGCCGGGAAGCTCGCGAAATCGAAAACCCTCGAGGTGATGCAGCCAACGATCGACCTGGCGATCGAGAAAACCCTCGGGTTTTCCAAAACCCTCGAGGCCCGCCGCCTTCCAATCGACCTGACCGAGCCGGGCAATCGCGTCGACCAACTCGTACGCGAGTCCCTTGCGCGCTTCGAAATCGCGATCGAAGGGCGCCGGCCATGAGCCGCCCATGTTCATCGGCGACCAGCCGTCCACGAAACTCATGATGTAGAAGCTCGCGCCGAGAAGTTCGGTGTCCTCGCAAACCGCGTAGGCATGGGTATGCGGAACGTCGCTGTCACGCAGCGCCTGGAGCACGCGGTACTCCCGTAGCATCGTTTCGTTTCGCCCCTTCGGAACCTTGCGCGGTGGACGGCGCAACGCGAGCCGATGGTCGCCGCGCGTAAGTTCGAAGATTTCGTTCGATGCCCCGCCGCTGATGAAGCGCGCCGTGAGAGGCTCTCCGACGCCGGGCAGTCCGCGCTCATCCATCCACGTCTCGAGTTTTTCGAGATCGATCAATCCTCGAGTTCGATCTCCCGCGCCCCGATCGCTACTCATGCGGCCCCTCCCTCTTTCCAGTGTCGGCAGATGGGCGTCTGGACCTTCACCATCGCGATGTAGCTGCGCGTGAAATCCCAGGCCATGCTCCGTCCCCCCTCCTCGTAATGCGTCACGAATTTCCGGCCGGCAACGGTTTGCGGCCACGCACGCTGAATAATGCTGCCAGTCCCACGAGATTGAGACCCGCGAAGATCTGGAAGGCCAGCTCGTAGCTGCCTCGGATGTCGAAGAGATAACCCGCGAAGATCGGACCCAGTACTCCACCCGGAAGCAGGGCGAGCATCAGGACACCATAGATTTTTGCCATGTTCTGAGTCCCGAAGCGCTCAGCCACGATCATGGGATACACCACGTTCTGGGCCGCAGTGGAAACGCCGTGCACGACGATGAAGAGCGGCAACATGCCCGTG
>SMVB01024092.1_pt1 | contig 29522 bp, 31 predicted proteins | sample 2456461 | NCBI WGS metagenome assembly SMVB01 (sample SAMN11095934, study PRJNA526329) | marine sediment metagenome | biome: Marine sediment; feature: Surficial sediment; material: Deep marine sediment; isolation source: Hadal surficial sediment | place: Pacific Ocean | collected 2014-05 | depth... | reverse complement strand
TTAGAGCATTTTCGAGCGAAGTGGACACCGGTTCGCGTTAAGAAAATGCGACCAAACAAGGACTTAGAGCATTTTCGAGCGAAGTGGACACCGGTTCGCGTTAAGAAAATGCGACCAAACAAGGACTTAGAGCGTTTTCGCGAGTCTGTTAAGTTCGAAAACTCTCTAGGATCAATCTATATGCGCTTTTCAGATAAGGTGGTCATCATCACCGGCGCCGGTCGCGGCATCGGCTTGTCGTGTGCCCGTCGTTTTTCAAAGGAAGGGGCTAAGGTTATTATTGCCGAAGTCGATGAATCCACCGGCGCCGAAGCGGCGGAAGAAATCACTGCCAATGGCGGCGAGGCTTTGTTCGTGCGTGTCGATGTGGGTGAGCGACTTGACGTTCACAATATGCTTGCCGCGACGCTCGACACCTATGAACGCGTCGATGTGCTGATTAATAATGCGGGCGTGTGGTTGGGTGGCCCCTTCTTGGAGGTTGAAGAGGCCGACTTTGATCGAGTGATGAAGGTAAATCTAAAAGGAGCGTTTCTTACCTCACAGGCCGTTGGCAGGCAGATGATCAAACAAATCGATGCCGATGGCAGACCGCGGCGGGCCGAGTCAGGCTACAGTATTATCAATATGTCTTCGATCAATGCGATCACCGCGAGCGGGAGTACCGTAGCCTTTGCGGCATCGAAGGCGGCGCTCAATCAATTGACGCGGGCTGTCGCGTTGGCTTTTGCGCCTTATGGCATAAGGGTCAATGCCATTGGCCCCGGCAATGTCAGTACGGATTTGTTGAAAACCGTATCGGCGGAACCGGAAATCCGTGATCTGATTATGTCGAGGACGCCACTGGGGCGAATCGGCGATGCGGATGAAATTGCATCCATTGCCGCCTTTCTTGCCTCGGAAGATGCCGGCTATATCACGGGCCAATGTATCTACGCGGATGGTGGCCGATTGGCGCTCAACTTGACCGTCGAGAAAAGCCGAAGAGGTGGCGAGCCCGGCTGAGGCCGTTAGAGCGCATTCAGGAAAAGTGGGCACCGGTTTTCCGTCCGAATGGGCGACAAAACAAAGACATAGAGCGCGTTAGGGAGTCCAAATAAAGTGAACGTGCTCCAGCCTTAATCTCGGGCCTTTATGTTTCATCCTTTTTCGCGTCGTCCATCAGTTTGTTGAGACCGGCAAACACCGAATCCGCGTCATATTTGGGATCGCTTTTCTTGGCGGCTTGATCCGACGATGGCGGCGCCCCAATCGTTTCCTCGGGGGCGGAGTCGACTGGGTCGGCGGGTTGCGCAGGAATAAGGGTTGATGCCGCTTGATCGACACGAGCGCTTTCGGCTTCGGCACTTTCCGGCTCCGGCGGTGTGTCGCTATCGGCTAGGGTTTCTTCAGGAGGCCGAAGTGTGCCCGCTTTTTCAGCCTTTTTCCGCGCTTGCGCTTCCACCCGGGCCTTTTTCTCGGCGGCTTTTCTAACCACCTCGTCAAGTTCGATTTGCGTGCTCAGACCCAGTGTAACCGGATCGACCGGTTGCAAGTTGGCCGAATTCCAATGGGTTCGATCGCGAATCGATTGGATTGTCGGTTTGGTCGTACCGATCAGTTTAGCGATTTGGGCGTCGCTCACTTCGGGGTGATTGCGAACCATCCAATAAATGGCATCGGGTCGATCTTGGCGGCGCGACAGAGGCGTATAGCGGGGGCCACGTCGGCTCTTGCGCTGAGGCACGTCATGGGTCGGCTTGATCAGAGTGAGTTTGAAGGTGGGGTCCTGTTGCCCCGCGTCAATTTGATCGCGCGGCAATTGGCCGGTGGTAATCGGATCCAGCCCCTTGATACCTTGGGCGACATCGCCGTCGGCGATACCTTTTACCTCCAGGGAGTGCAGACCGCAAAAGTCGCCGATCTGTTCAAAGGTCAGCGATGTGTTGTCGATCAGCCAAACAGCGGTCGCTTTCGGCATGAGGGGTTGGGCCATGTTGGTTCCTCTCGTTATCCCTGGTTATGTTTTATGCCGTCCGGAAGCTGTGGGCCAGAAGCGGCGATTGCGCGCCAACCCCGTGCGAACAACAGCACCGGATGTTCTTGAAATGACCAGATTCCCGCCTTGCCCCATCCCTAATACGGGAACCTCCTGGCCTGACGAGCCGCTGGCCTGAGGCTCTACTGGTGTTCTATATAAGACTTTCCACATCATTTTGAAATCTTTGAGGCGAGGGTGCGGCCCGGCGCCTTCACGGCTGGATGGTCAGCACAATCTTGCCCATATGGGTGCTCGATTCCATATGGGCATGGGCCGCTCCTGCCTGGTCCAAGGAAAAGGTCGAATCAACCACAGGCCGCACGCGTTTTTGCTCCAACAAAGGCCAGACCTGCTCCCGGAGCGACTTGGCAATGGCTGCTTTGACATGGTTATCCCTTGGCCGCAATGTCGAACCGGTCAGGGTCAGCCGTTTCATCATGATGGGCATAAAATCCAAGGTCACCTTGGATCCGCCCAAAAAGGCAATGCTCACGTGCCGGCCATCGGGCCGCAGGCAGTCGATGTTCTTCGCGATATAGTCGCCGCCCACCATATCGAGAATGACATCAACCCCGCCTTCCTGGTTTTTCACAACCTCTCGGAAATCTTGCCGGCGATAATGGATCGCCCGGTCAGCCCCGAGCTCGAGACATTTTTCGCATTTGGCGGTCGATCCGGCTGTGGCGATAACACGCGCTCCAAAAGCTTTGGCCAATTGAATGGCCGTGATCCCAATGCCACTGGTGCCGCCATGGACCAAAAAACTTTCGCCGGATTTAAGCCGTGCCCGATCAAACACGTTCGACCAAACGGTGAAGAAAGTTTCCGGAAGTGATGCCGCCTCTATGATTGTAAGGTTCTTTGGAATGGGCAGGCAGGTGCTTGCCGGCGCGCTACAATATTCCGCATAACCCCCGCCGGCGACCAATGCGCATATGTTGTCGCCCTCGGCGAGTGATGTCACGCCTGGGCCTAACGCCACGACGGAACCGGATATTTCCAATCCCGGCGTGTCCGGTGCGCCGGGCGGCGGCGGGTAGAAGCCCATTCTTTGGAAAATATCCGGCCGGTTGACCCCGGCAGCGGCGACTTTGATCAAGACTTCTCCCGCTTGGGGTGTCGGCACGTCAATCTGATTGAGCGCAAGAACGTCAGGGCCGCCGGGTTTTTCAATGGCTATGGCGGCCATTTTCTTGGGAATGGTTTCAGACATAATTGTCCAGTCTTCAAAGGTGAAATCGACTACTTGCGCGCCGAATGCGCAAAGCGCAAACTAGCAAAACTTAAGTCGGATTTGGGAGGTTGTCATATGGATATTGAAGATCTCGAACCTCGTGCAACACAAATCCCTCCCTTGTCCCGACAGGATCTTTCCGTTAAGTCAATCGAAGAGCTTGAGGAACGTATAGCCGAGCTCAAAGTCGAAATGAAGCGTTGCGAGAACATGATCAAGTCAAAGAAGGGCAGCCGCGTGAGCGCGGAAACATTCTTCAAGAAGTAGAGCTGCCGCCTGCAGCCGAACTCAAGCCCCCCGATACGTCACTAGAATAGGTCCACGCGGACGCGTGTATGCATTATGGTTTGTCGGCAAAGTCGTCGAGGAATTTAATTACAGCGGAAGGACTTGGGGGGTAATAATGAGTTTTTCCAATCGTTTTTTGTGCATTTGTTTGGTTTTCGTATCTCTGGCTAGCTGCGCGTCGCCGAATGGCCGATTTTGGCAATCAAAGCGATCGGCTTTAGCGGCGGAAGAAATCAATAAACAGGCATCTCTTATTCGTTCTTGGGTCGAGCAAGAACAACGTCTTTTTAATGTGGCTACGCCATTGATGACGGCCAACGCCGAGCTGTGCGGCAGTGATGTCACGGAGTGGCTTGGGCTTTATACGGCAGATATCAATACATTTGGCGGCGATTGGCGCGCCGCGGCGGTACGAGAATTCAATCTCGTCGAGCTTCCTGCTGTGATTTACGATATTAAGGGTGCGCCGGCTTATCAAGCGGGTCTGCGGCGCGGTGATGTAATCGTTGCCATAAACGGCAAGATGATCGATCCCGATGGCAATGGGTCGGAATCATTCGGTCGCATGCTCAATGACGCCAAGCGGGTAGGTTACGTCGATATTGAATTCACGCGTGATGGCGCCTTGGGTGCACTCCGTGTGCGCAATATGAAACGCTGCAGCTATGACGCCTTTCTTGAAGACAGCGATCAGATCAACGCCTATGCGGACGGAAAAAGAATCTTCGTCTCCACGCCCATGCTGGACTTCGTCAAGAGCGACGAAGAATTGGCTTTGATTATCGCCCATGAGATGGCTCACAACACACTGGGCCATGTGGCGGCACGGCAAGAGAATATCTTGGCCGGTCAATATAGCGGCTTGTTGGTGGATCTCTTGTTTGGCGCCGCCGGTATTAATACGGACGGTGAATTCGAACGAGCCGGCATCGAAGCGGGTTCGTTGTTATACAGCCAGGAATACGAAAGAGAAGCTGACTATGTGGCGGCATACTATCTTGCCCGTGCCGGATTTTTGATCGACTCCAGCCTCACCGATTTCTGGCACCGCATGGCGGCCGTGAGCCCGGATTCGCTGGATCGGCGGTTTACCCATCCGACAATGTACCAGCGATCAAGGGCCTTGGACGACACATTGTCCGAAATTGAAGCCAAAAAAGCCCTGGGTGTCGCCCTGTTGCCCACGCCGAAAGATCACACAATCATGGCACAGGCGCGAGCGACCACCGGCACCGCTGACTCGACCGAAATCGAAACAGCGAAAAGCACCGAACAGCCGGAAGAGCCGGTTGATTTCAACACACCCCTCGAATTTGAAGTGGAGGGCGAAGCGGGGGTTTAATGGGTTCATATACCCAAATCTCCCTGGGCCATCCGGCCGCGCAACCGTCGGCACCCAGGTAATAATGGTTAACCGAGGGGCCGGGACTCATTGGCATAGCTTTCGCATTTGTTTAGCCTGCCAGTTGGGGTGTCTGTGACAGCTTCGACCGGCTTTTCAGGCTTTTTCGGCCCGACCGATCGTGGCAGAAAGAAGTTGCCGCAAAGGGAAAGACATGGACTTCATGGTTAACAACCAGCCACCTAGGGATATTGCGGAACCGAAAGCAACGGCCACCGCACTGGCGCGGCTGGCGGTGGAAAAAACCGTTGCCAATTTTGTGTCCTCGGCAGTGTTCGATCGGCTGTTTCATGAAGGTATGGATTTGGTCGAGGAGACCGCAGCCTATCTGGATGGGCCGGGCCGCACCGAATCGAAGAATATGTCGCGCCATACGGCGTTGGTCTATGCCGGGGAAAGTATGCGGTTGACCACCCGGCTTATGCAGGTGGCCTCTTGGCTGCTGGTGCATCGGTCGGTCGAAGAGGGCGAATTGACTCCTTTCGAGACCCAACGGGACAAATACCGGCTTGGGGCCAAAGAGGTCTGCAGTTCTCGAGATATGGACACCGACCAAGCCCTGCCCGAGCGGTTGAATGAATTGCTCGACAGTAGCCAAAGTTTATATGATCGGGTGGGCCGTTTGGACGATAAGCTGTATCAGCCGCAACAACGTGTCGATGAGCTGAATCGGCAGCGGACCCGTCTCAAAGAGGCATTCAATATCCAATTAACACAGGATTAAAGCGCATTCAGGAAAAGTGGGTACCGGTTTTCCGTCCGAATGCGCGACCAAACAATAACTTAGGTCATAAGATTTGGCACGATTGGGCCGGTCATGGCCCGCAAGCGGCTTTTCAGATGGCGCCGGCTACTTCAAAAAGCCTTCATACTTCTTGTTGAATTTGCTCAGGCGGCCACCCGCATCGATGAGATGTTGTCCGCCGCCGGTCCATGCGGGATGGGTTCGTGGGTCGATCTCGAGCTTAAGGGTATCGCCTTCGGATCCCCAGGTGGACCGGGTGACAAAAGTTGACCCATCGGTCAACTGCACCGTAATAGTGTGATAATCGGGGTGAATGTCTTTTTTCATGGCTGGCTCGTTGATTTGTACGCCCATCGGCGCCGCGCAAGAAGGCGGGTTATAGCGTGGCCTCAGCCATCGCGCAAGGACGGGCGGCCTTGAGAACCGGTCATTGAGCGCCTATTTAGAGGCTGTTATAAATCAATCCATTCGCACGCCAAACCCGTCCCCGTGCCAAACCTTGTGAAGGAGCGTCTCTTCAGTGAGCGACAGAAGTTTAAGCGGCGAAGAATATGCCGCAGCCGTTAACCGCGCAGCCGCTCAACGTGAGAAGAGCCGTGAACTGAGACCGCTGCTCAAGCTTTGGCCTTTTATCCGACAATATAAGGGACTGCTCGCCTTGGCCTTGGGTTTCTTATTGATAGCCACGGTTGCAACCTCGTCTATGCCGATCATCGCCCGGTTCGTCATTGACAATGAATTTTCGGCCGAATCATTGGCGGTCGGCGTGTCCTATTTTGGTTGGTTTTTCTTCGCGGTACTTATTTTTTCAGCGGCCGCGGCGGCGCGCTTTTATTTCATCACACGGTTGGGCGAACGTGTCGTCGCAGATTTGCGCAAGGCGGTTTACAATCATATTACGTCGTTGAGCCCCGCCTTTTTCGAAATCACCAAAACAGGTGAAATCTTATCGCGTTTGACCACGGACACCACCCTCATTCAAACGGTGGTCGGTTCCACGGTGTCCATCGCCTTGCGCAATATGCTGGGGGGCTTTTTGGCGTTGGTCTTGCTGATTTCGACAAGTCCAAATTTGGCAGGTGCCGCCTTGTTGATCATACCGGCGATCATCGGTCCGATTATTGTGTTGGGCCGGATCTTGCGGCGCCTGTCCCGATCGAGCCAAGACCGAGTGGCCGATACCAGCGCCTTTGCCGGGGAGAGTCTGGGCGCCATTCAAACCGTGCAGGCGTTTACACATGAGGAATACGACCGCGCGGAATATGGCGAGGCCGTGGAATCCGCCTTCCTGGTGGCTTTGAAGCGCATTCAAGCCCGCTCGGTGCTTTCTATGATTGTCTATTTTCTGGTGTTGAACGGCATGTTGTTTATCGTGTGGCTGGGCGCGCGAGCCATGTTTGCCAATGAAATGACCGGCGGCGAGCTGTTCCAGTTTATCGGCTATGCGATGATGCTGGCCATGAGCGCGGGGTCTTTGAGCGAGGTCTGGTCGGAGATTCAACGGGCCGCCGGTGCTGCCGAACGCTTGATGGAGCTGCTGGCGGTCGAGCCTCAGATTAAAGCACCGGCCAATCCGATTGCTATGCCGGAGCCCATAGGGCGGGTTCGCTTTGACAATGTCACGTTTGCCTATCCCACACGTCCCGAAGTGGCGGCCCTCAATAATTATTCGATTGCCGTGGAACCGGGCGAGAGAGTGGCCCTGGTTGGGCCCTCAGGGGCAGGAAAGACAACCGTCTTTCAATTACTCCTTCGATTTTACGAGCCGCAAGAGGGCGCCATTTTCATGGACGGCGTCGATATTACCCAAGCCATACCACAAGAAGTACGCACACGGATTAGTGTTGTGCAACAGGATCCGGTGATCTTTTCAGGACCCTTGATCGATAACATCCGATACGGACGGCCCGAGGCCAGCGACGCTGAAGTCAAGGAAGCGGCGGTTGTCGCTCTCGCCCATGAATTTATCGAAAAACTGCCGAAGGGCTACGACACGGAATTGGGCGAAAGAGGATTGATGCTGTCCGGTGGCCAGCGGCAAAGAATTGCCATCGCGCGCGCCGTTTTACGCAATGCACCCATACTCTTGCTCGACGAAGCGACCAGTGCGTTGGATGCGGAAAGCGAGCGCCTCGTGCAGGAGGCTCTCGAGCACATTATGAAGGGCCGGACCACATTGGTCATCGCCCATCGCCTGGCAACGGTGGTCGAGGCCGACCGTATCATCGTTATGGATCAGGGCCGCGTGGTCGACATGGGAACACATCAAGAACTATCGGCCAAAGGTGGACTTTATGCCCATCTGGCAAGTCTGCAATTCCGGCCTAACGTCGGTGGTGAGCCGTCGCCGGTTGCCGCCCAATAAACCGCAACAGCGCGGTTTTACCGTTCCGTAAGCTTGAGTTCGATGCGACGATTGCGGGTATAGGCGTCGAAAGTTTCGCGCGGATCGAGCGGCTGGTATTGGCCGAAACCGGCAGCGACCAATCGATTGCCGGGCACCCCTTCACCTTGAAGAAAAGTGACCACGGATATGGCGCGAGCTGAGGAAAGTTCCCAATTGGACGGAAATTCCGGCGAGTTAATAGGTTGAACGTCGGTATGTCCGTCGATTCTCAATACCCAATTGAGTTCTTGGGGAATTTGCCGCGAAATATCGAGCAGGGCGACGGCAAGTTTGCGTAATTCTTGGCGGCCGGACACATTCAACTCCGCCGCACCCGTGTCGAACAGGATTTCCGATTGAAACACAAACCGGTCGCCGACAATTTCAACGCCGGAGCGATTGCTCAAGACTTCCCGTAATCGGCCAAAAAATTCGGAACGGTAGCGGGAGAGCTCTTGAACCTTTCGCGCCAGGGCCGTATTGAGCCTTTTGCCAAGATTGGCGATCACCGTTTGGCTTTCCTCGTCTTTTGCTTCAGACGCCTCGAGCGCCGCTTGCAGGGCTGCCAATTGCTGGCGCATGGCGGCAATCTGTTGATTGAGCAAGGCCGCCTGATTTTGCGCGACGACCGAGATCTCCTGTTCGTCTTCCAAGGACTGACCCGTGGTTTGCAGCCGTGCTTCGGCGGAGCCGGCGCGTTCTTGTGCTTCGGCAAGTGTCCGGGTTGTTTGCGATAGGGAGGCTTCGAGGTGCTCGAGCTGTTGGCGCAAATCCTGACTGCCTTGCGTTTCCAGTGCCAACATTTCGCTCAACTCGGCAATTTGTGCGTTCATACGGGCGAGCGCCTCGTCCCGACCCACAATCGCTTGACCTAAGAAAAACTGAGCCAACATAAACACAGACAAAAGAAAAATGATGACGAGCAGAAGTGCCGACAGAGCATCCACAAAGCCAGGCCAGTAATCGGCATTGCCGCCTCGTGCCCGTGTCGCGCTGCGTGCCATCGAGTGGGTTGCTCCAGTCCTTGGCGGAATTACGAACCTTGGGAAAGAGATTGGATCGCCTGCGTTAGCCGCATGATCTCTTTCTTAAGATTGGATAGGTTTGCATCGCCGCCGGCGCCGCCGTCCTGAATCAAACGTTGGACCGATGCGTCCAAGTTTCTCAGATGTCCGTATATTGCCTCCGTGTACTGATTTTGAAGAGATTGTTGTTCAGGATCCGCAAGTCGTTCCAATATCGGCATTAACTTGGCTTGGCTCTCCGCAATACTCAGCATAACCTCCTGCTCGGTTTGCATATGCTTGGTAAGCAGAGATAATCTGCGAGACAGATCATCGAAAGCCGCGGCGATAAGGCGCTCGGGATCGCTACCGATGTCACCGGAAAGGTTCGGTCCGCCGGCATATTCCATGCTCGCGAATCCGCCTTGAAGCTGGGTGCTTTCGGATAGCCATTCTTCAATATCATTGTAAAAACGGTTCTGCGCCTGAGTCATTTGGATGTCGAGAAATCCCAGAATTAGAGATCCGGCGAGACCGATAAGAGAAGAAGAAAACGCCGTACCCATGCCATCGAGGGGCGCCTCCAATCCGGATCTCAATTCTTCGAAACTGTCCTCGATGGGACCAACGCCAACGGAAAGGGATCGAATAGTATCGCCCACCGCACTGACCGTTTGCAGTAAGCCCCAAAAGGTCCCTAACAGCCCTAAGAAGATCAGTAGGCCAACCAAATAGCGTGAAATGTCTCGCGATTCATCAAGCCGCGATCCGATCGAATCGAGAATCGATCGGGTCAAAGAGGGTGTCAGCCTCACGCCCTGAGGATCATCTCCGAAAAGCCGCGCCATGGAGCGGAGCAGAACGGGTCTCCTCAAAGGCCGCCCCCCGGGATCGCTCATGCGAAATTTGTTGAGCCACTTGATCTCCGGCCGGAGACTCAAAATCTGACCAAATGTGTAAAGAACACCAAGCCCCAACACGGCGATGATACCTATATTCAGGGGCGGGTTTGCAGAAATCGCATCCAGCAAAGGCTCGCGTATCAACCAGATGATGAGGCTGACCAATGCGAGGAAGCCCAGCATGCGGAGAACATACCGGCTGGGTTGGCGTATGGTTAAGACGTTGCGATCCGAGGCCATATCCTTCTACGCATAAGCCCGACGGTGGTCATGATTTCTTGCCAAAACGTACCGAACACGCTGAAATGCGCCCCTCCTTTTGTCCGTTTGCTGCAAGACTTATGCCCTCATGCCTGTCAGCTAAACAGTCTTCATGGTCGTCGAGGCGCATATCTTAACTTACTCTGTGGCAAGAAAAAGGTCGATCCTATGGCCGGGGGTATCGGTTTGCGCAATACCCTTGACGCGCAACATGATGCGGGCTTCGGCAATGCCCTGTTCCAGGAAGTAGCGGCGCACGGCAACGCCGCGCCGCAAAGCAATGCGGCGGGCATCCGCTACATCAGTGCCCGGCGTGCCGCCATAGGCCTGCAACGCAATTCTAACCGGTCTTTCGGTCAAGCTTTCGGTCATGGATTGCAAAACCAACCAGGAATCGTCGGTCAGCCGCTCGCCCGTGCCGACAAAGAAAAGTGTGGCATTGGGCTCTACTTTGGGTAACAGGGACGGTGGATTGATGGCCGACAAGACGGCCGGCGGCGGTGTTACCGGTGCGGCTTTTTGCCTAACCACCAGCGCTTCCATATGGATCTCGGCGGCATTGTCGTCGGTGTCCTGTGCCCGTGCCGGCAAGATGGCGAGGACCATTCCGATCAACACGGCGCCGGCGATGTGTCCGCGCTGGTTTGCCATGGCCGTATTTCAAGCTTGAGCCAACTTTTTGGCAATAGGGTCGAATAAGGCTTCACTCGATGCCACAATGCTTGGCGCATCGAGTGTTATTGCGGCCCCGCCAATCTGTCCGACAATACCGCCCGCTTCGCGCACCAACACGATACCTGCAGCAATGTCCCACGGGTTCAAATCCCGCTCCCAAAAAGCATCATAACGGCCGGCAGCCACATAAGCGAGATCCAACGCCGCGGCCCCAGAGCGGCGGATGCCGGCCACTGCGTCGGTGACGATCTGCAATTCGCGATAAAACACGTCGCGTCCGGGCCGCCCGGTATAGGGAATGCCGGTGGCAACCAAGCAATTCTGCAAGTCGTGGCGCGCGGCTACCCGCAATCGGCGATCATAAAGGAAGGCGCCTTTGCCTTTCTCCGCCCAAAACATTTCATCCTTGACCGGATCGTAGACAACGCCGGCAACCAATTGACCTTCCCGTTCAAGTGCGATCGATATGGCGAAGTGGGGTAATCCATGGAGGAAATTCGTTGTGCCGTCGAGTGGGTCGACAATCCAACGGTGGGTTTTGTCCGATCCTTCAATATGACCGGCTTCTTCCAAAAGAAAGCTGTAAGCCGGACGCGCGCGCTCAAGCTGTTCGCGCAATACTTCTTCAGCCTTTATGTCGGCGGCCGTTACGAAATTGCCGGGCCCCTTTTTGGAAACCTGAAGATTCTCGACTTCGCCAAAATCACGAAGCAGGCCACGCGCAGCTTTGCGCGCGGCGGCGGTCATAACGTTGATGGTTGCCGATTGCAGGGCCATAAAATTTCTTTGAGATATATAATTTAATCGGCGCGGCGCACATACGTCACGTCGTCGGTGCTAACAATAATTTTCTCGCCGGATCCGACGAAGGGCGGCACCATCACCCGCAAACCATTTTCAAGAATCGCCGGTTTATAGGAAGCTGTTGCCGTTTGCCCTTTCATGGTGGGTTCCGTTTCGACAATCTCAAGCGTTACCTGATCGGGTAGCTCAATTCTAATGAGTTTTCCCTCATAAGATTCGACGGTGACTTCCATGCCATCCTGCAAAAACGCGGTTCTATCGCCCAGGAAATCGCGATTGAATTCGATTTGCTCGTATGTTTCAGTATCCATGAAGGTAAGAAAGTCGCTCGATTCATAAAGAAACTGATATTTCTTTTGTTCGAGGCGCACGCGTTCAACGGATTGCGAAGCTCGGAAACGTTCATTCAATTTAGAGCCATCCAATAGATTTTTGAGCTCGACTTGCGCATAAGCACCGCCTTTGCCGGGTTTTACATGTTGTGTTTTGACCGCGACCCAGAGACTGTCTTTATGCTGAATGATATTCCCGTGGCGGATCTCATTTCCGTTGATCTTCATCGCTACAACCTTGAAACTAGAGCGTTTTCAGGAAAAGTGGACCCGATTTTCCGTCCGAAAACGCGACCAAACTGGGAATCTAGAGCGTTTTCAGGAAAAGTGGACCCGGCTTTCCGTCCGAAAACGCGACCAAACTGGGAATCTAGAGAATTTTCATGAGTCAATTAATCTTGGAAATGCTCTAGAACCCATTGATACCGGCGAGGCTACCGAATGCGGGGCGGACCCTACCAAGTTGACCCTGGGCTGGCAATGGCCGAACATGGAATGTGAGCGCAGCTTTGATCGCCCAGCTTACGGATCGTTTCAAATGCGCTCTGAGTCTTTGTTTTGTCGCGCATTCGGACGGAAAACCGGTGCCCACTTTTCTTGAATGCGCTCAAGGTTCGATTAATCAGCGCTTGTGATCTTCTTGCCATTGTTTGGCACGCTTTCGCCCTTTTTTCATTTGCCGTTCGCTGAGCATGCCCAAGAGTTTGCGCTCGAATGCGTCTTGCGTCACGCCACGCGCCTTCGCCAAGGTCAACCATTTATAGGCCTCGACGGGATCCTTTTGAAAGCCGTTGCCTTCGGACGCCAATACGCTCAGAAGATACTGAGCTTGTCCGCTGCCTTGCTCGGCGGCAATGAGAAACCATTGGGCGGCAGTTTCGGCGGACTTTTCCATTCCCTTGCCTTCATAGGCCAACAATCCCATAGCGATTTGCGCCTGGGTAAGACCCGCTTCGGCGGCGCGCCGATACCACTGGGCTGCGGTTTCCCCATCGGCTTCGACCCCAATTCCGGTGTCATACATCAGAGCAAGATTGTATTGCGCATCGACATGACCCTGCTTGGCCGCCTCTTCGAACCAATGAGCCGCTTGTTTTTCATCCTTCGCTAGACCACGACCATTCAAATAGAAAATCGCTAGATTGTTTTGTGCATGTATATGCCTTTGTTCGGCGGCTTCAGTGAACCAACGGGCTGCTTCGATATCGTTTTGCGGCACGCCTTGGCCATCCGCATAAAGCAAAGCGAGCTCGAATTGCCCATCCACATGGCCGTTTCCTGCCGCACGCCGATACCATTTTGCGGCGGTTTCAAGGTCTCTTGGAATCTCCGCGCCCTTTTGAGCCATGAAGCCGAGGGCGTATTGTGCATCCGGGTGATCTTGTTCGGCCGCCCTGTCGTACCATTCAAGCGCCAATCCCATATCTTTATCGACGCCTTGGCCTTCCGCATACATGAGCGCCACATAAGTCTGAGCATCGGCATCGCCCGCGGCGGCCAGACCACGAAAAAGAGCAAAGGCGTTGTCGTAATCCTGCTCGCCATAGGCCGCCAAGGCCTGCTCGAATGCCGCGAGTTCATCCGCCGTATTGCTTTGCGCCTGGGACACGGTGGCAAGACCGCACATAAGTAAACCGGCGAGACCAACAAGAATCGTGAAAAACCGGTGCCGGTGTTTAAAGGGCGTACTCATCGAACCGTTCATTAAATAGCGCCACTGCCTTGGCCGACCCGTCGGAGTGATCCCAAACGCCCGATGACACGGCCAGGAAATTGGTGCCCGCTTTGACCAGCTCGGCGCAATTGTCCACCGTGATCCCCCCTATGGCAACACTAGGGAGCTCAAAAAGTTCGCTCCACCAGGTCACGATTTCAGGATCCGCTTGGGTTTTGGGCGTTTTTGTCCGGGTTGGGTAAAACGCGCCGAAAGCCACATAATCCGCCCCGGATTCGCCGGCGACCATGGCGAGATGGCGCGAATTATGACAGGTTACGCCAACCATGCGCTCGTCGCCCACGATCTGTCTTGCCTCTTCATAGGACCGGTCGCCCTGTCCGATGTGAACGCCGTCGGCCCCCAGTGCGACCGCCAAATCAGGCCGATCGTTGATAAAAAACGAGATGCCTCGCTCGTGGGCCAGAGGAATCATGACGGCGGCGGCCATTCGAATATCCGACTCGCTGGTCTCCTTCAATCGAAGTTGCACACAAGCCACTTCGCCACCGTCCAGGGCGGCCCGATAATGGGGCGTGAATTCCTCCAGATCGATACGGGGCGGCGTGATCAGATAAAGGCGGCAACGCTGGGTCATGATGACTTTATATTAGAGTGTTTCCAGGAAAAGTGGCCACCGGTTTTCCGTTCGGAAACACGATAAAACAACAACTTAGGGTCAGGTTTTGATTCCATCAAAACCGGAAAGACCCTAGCCCATGATGGGGTTGTGCACAGCGCATTAAGCCGCTTGATTTTCGAGTTCGGGCGCCCATTGGCCCTTGGTCGCCAAGCCATTCATGCGCGCGCGGTGTGCAAAGGCGGCTTGCGCCGACCGGATATTGTTGTTGTTGCCGCCCCAGGCCTTGAGCGGTGCGGCTTGCAAGGCCCGGCCATAGGAGAAACTTAACGACCAAGGATAGCGCGGGCCCGCGGCCGACTTGACCTGATTGATGGCGTTAAGATGTGCCGTTGCCTGTTCATCCGATTGGCCGCCCGATAGGAAGATAATTCCGGGCATTGCGGCCGGCACGGTTCGGGCGAAGCACTGCAGTGTTTTCTCGGCCACCTCATGGGCGCCGGCTTGGCTGGCGCACAACTTGCCCGATAAAATCATATTGGGCTTAAGCAGAATGCCTTCGAGCGCCACCCGCTGATCATAGAGTTCGTCAAACAGCGCATTTAGAACGGCCTCGGTCACTTGACAACATCGATCGATGTCATGATCGCCATCCATCAGCACTTCCGGTTCGACAATCGGCACCAGTTTCGCTTCCTGACACAACGCGGCATAGCGCGCCAAGGCGTGGGCATTGGCTTTGATGCAGTAAGCGCTGGGCAGCCGACGGTGGCCACTCCGAGCGATATCGATCACGGCGCGCCATTTGGCAAAGCGCGCGCCCATGTCGTAATACGCGGCCAGTCGTTCGCGCAATCCGTCCAGACCTTCGGTCACCTTTTCACCGGGGGCGCCGGCCAAAGCCTTGGCCCCGGTGTCCACTTTGATGCCGGGGATAGCGCCGGCATCTTGAATCAGCTTGACCAAAGGCGTGCCGTCCGCCGCGTTTTGCCGGATGGTTTCATCGAACAAAATGATGCCGCTGATATTATGGCTAAACGTTTCCGTTGTGCGAAACAGCATCTCCCGGTAATCACGGCGGGTTTGCTCGGTGCATTCCGCGCCAATGGAATCAAATCGCTTCTTGATGGTGCCCGTGCTCTCATCGGCCGCCAAAATGCCTTTGCCCGGCATAACGATGGTCTGGGCCATATTCTGAAGTTGTTGGCTCATCTTGTCTTCCTCTCGACCTGTTCTGTTTTGACGCCGCGCGCCGGAGGTTGGTTTATTCACTTTCTTCTAATGCTTTTACGGCAGGGAGCGTGTTGCCCTCAAGCCATTCAAGAAACGCCCCACCGGCCGTGGATATATATGAAAACTGGTGGCCAACGCCGGCATGATTAAGAGCGGCCACCGTATCGCCGCCGCCGGCAACGGAGACCACCCGTCCGGCTTGCGTCAACATAGCGACATGACGCGCCACCGCACAGGTGCCGGCGTCGAATGGCTGCACTTCAAACGCGCCCAAAGGACCATTCCAAATGACGGTTTTGGCGCGCTCCAGTCTTTGCGAAATCAGCGCAATGGTTTGTGGGCCGACGTCGAATATCTTATCCGAGGCGGCGATCTCGGAAAGCGGGATGGTTTGCGCCGGCACGTTTTGTTCGAGTGTTTCGGCCACCACAACATCTGTCGGCAATAGGATGTCGCATCCGATATCTTGAGCGTGGGTCGCGATTTCTAGCGCTACCTCGCTCAGATCGTGCTCGCACAAGGATGCGCCGACATCATGGCCTAAGGCCGCCAAGAAGGTGTTTGCCATGCCGCCGCCGATCACTAGAGCGTCGGCCTTGGTCACCAGATTATTCAACAAATCGATCTTGCTGGACACTTTGGCGCCACCGACCAGGGCGACCAGCGGCCGCTCCGGTTGATCGAGTGCCCGCGCGAGGCCGCTGAGTTCCGCTGCCATAGCACGGCCGGCATAACTCGGTAACAAATGAGCGATGGCCTCGGTACTGCTGTTTGCGCGGTGAGCCACGGAAAACGCATCGTTCACGTAAAAATCGCCGAGGGCAGCCAGGGCCTTGGCGAAGCTCGGATCGTTATCTTCTTCGCCCCTATGGAAACGCGTATTTTCGAGCAGCAAAATGTCGCCGTCATTAAGCTTCTCGACGATTTTAAGTGTTTCTTGGCCGATGCAGTCAGACGCAAAACCTACCGGACTAAGTATGGCCGAAACGGCAGGAAGAATGTGTTCCAGAGTGAGCGCCGGATCCACCTTGCCCTTGGGCCGGCCTCTGTGCGACATCAAGATCACACGGGCACCCCGCCCGGTAAGTTCGCGGACGGTCGGCGCCGCGCGTTCGATGCGCGTCGTATCCGTCACCTTGCCATCAATGACCGGGAGATTGAAGTCGACACGCACCAGCGCCCGTTGGCCGCGGATCGTTCCTAAATCGTCCAGTGTTTTGTAAGCGCTCATTTGACCAATTGGCTACGTCATCTTACCCATTGCGACAGCCGTATCCGCCATTCGGTTGGCAAAACCCCATTCGTTATCATACCAGCTCAGTATACGGACGAGTCTGCCGCCTACCACCTGTGTTTGGTTCAAGTCGAATATTGAGGATGCCGGATTGTGATTGAAGTCAGTCGATACCAAGGGTTCGTCGCAGGTGATGAGGATGCCTTTTAGCTTGCCTTTGGATGCCTTTACCATGGCGTCATTCACTTGCTCCACCGAGGTTTTCTTTGAGGGCGTAAATACCAGGTCGATCATCGACACGTTGGGCGTTGGCACCCGAACGGCGCTGCCGTCCAGCTTGCCGGCGAGCTCCGGCAGCACCAATCCGACCGCCCGCGCGGCCCCGGTGGAGGTGGGAATTATGTTCGAAGCGCCCGCCCGCGCACGGCGCAGGTCTTTATGCAGGGTATCAAGCAGCGGCTGGTCACCGGTATAAGCGTGCACGGTGGTCATATAGCCCCGTTCGATGCCCACCGTTTTGTGCAATATTGCGGCAACGGGCGCCAAACAATTGGTCGTGCACGACGCGTTGGACACCACTTTATGACTTTTGCGCAGCTTATTGTGATTGATGCCGTAAACCACCGTCAGATCGGCGCCCGGCGCCGGGGCTGAGATCAGAACACGTTTGGCACCGGCGTCGAGATGAGCCGACGCTTTCTCCTTACTGGCAAAAAGACCGGTACATTCGAGCGCGATGTCAACGTCCTGTTTCTTCCAAGGTAATTTTGTCGGATCACGCTCAGCCGTTACGCTGATGAAGGCGCCGCCCACACGGATCCCGTTCTTTGTGGTTTTGACATCGGCGGGAAACACGCCATGAACGGAATCATATTTCAACAAATGGGCATTGGCTTCGATCGACCCCAAGTCGTTGATCGCGACGACGACGATGTCATCCCGGCCGCTTTCCACGATGCCTCTCAATACCAGACGGCCAATGCGGCCGAACCCATTGATCGCGACACGAACTGCCATTCCTTTCCTTTCCTCGGACACACTTATTTGCTATGCACGGGCTCGTGCACATCACATTTTTAAAGTTTTGATTGCGCGGCTTTCGCCACCGCCTCCGGAGTCACCGAAAACCGTTCATACAATTGTTTGTAAGGTGCGCTGGCGCCAAAATCACTCAATCCAATGAAAATACCGTCACTTCCGATATATTTTTCCCAACCTTGTCCGATCGCCGCTTCGACGGCGATACGGATTTGCCCATGACCAAGCACTTGAGAACGATAGTCGTGTGATTGCCGATCGAACAATTCCCAGCTTGGCATAGATACAATTCTGGTGCCAATTCCGTCGGCCTGCAGAATGTCACGTGCCGCCACAGCGATACCAACTTCCGACCCGGTCGCAATGATGGTGACACGTGCGGTGCCTTCTGCCGCTATAAGTTCATACGCGCCCCGGGCGCACAGGTTTTCTTCGGTAAATTGACGGCGAACCGGTGTCAAAGTTTGGCGCGTCAGGGCAATCACGCTCGGTGTTTGTTTTGCGCCAAGAGCAAGCTCCCAGCACTCTGCCGTTTCCATTGCGTCGGCCGGGCGAAATACGTTGAGGTTTGGGATCGCGCGCAAACTTGCCAGATGCTCGATCGGTTGATGGGTCGGCCCATCTTCACCCAGGCCGATCGAGTCATGTGTCATGACGTAAATGACACGTTGCTTCATCAACGCAGCCAAGCGGATCGACGGCCGACAATAATCGGCAAACACCAAGAACGTACCGCTATAGGGAATGATACCGCCATGACGGGCCATGCCGTTCATAATCCCCGCCATGCCGTGTTCCCGCACGCCATAGTGAATGAAGCGGCCATTGAATTCGCCGGGGGCAATTTCTTTAAGATCTTTTGTCCGGGTATTATTCGAGCCTGTCAGATCAGCCGAGCCGCCCACGGTTTCTGGAATTGCATCGTTGATCACTTCAAGAGCGATTTCCGATGCTTTGCGTGTCGCCACTTGCGGCGGATCGTCCGCAAGTCTTTTACGCAAGTCTTGCATAGCGTCCGCGAAGCCGGAGGGTAAATCGCCCGCCATTACCCGTTTGAATTCTTTTTGTTGATCGTTGCTCAGAGCGGCAAATCGATCTTGCCAGTTACCATAGGATTGTTCGCTTCTAAGGCCCGCCGCGCGCCAGGCTGAAACAACGTCGTTGGGAATTTCAAAGGGCGCGTAATCCCAACCGAGTTCGATTCGCGCCCCGGCAATTTCGTCTTCGCCGAGCGGGGCGCCATGGGTTGCGGCGGTACCGGCCTTATGGGGTGCGCCGTATCCGATGATGGTGCGGCATGCGATGAGCGACGGCTTATGGTTTTGCCGGGCCCGGTCAATGGCCTGCGAAATAGCCTCCGGGTCATGGCCGTCGACCTTTTCCGCATGCCAACCCGCCGCCTTAAACCGTCCGATTTGGTCGGTCGACTCGGTCAAACCGGTGGCACCGTCGATCGATATACTATTGTCGTCGAACAGTATCACGAGCTTTGCCAGCCTCAGATGACCGGCAAAGCTAATGGCTTCATGACTGATGCCTTCCATGAGATCGCCATCGCTGGCGATGACATAAGTGTGATGGTCCACCAGGTCCGAACCGAAGCGCGCGGCCAGCAAGCGCTCCGCCAACGCCATGCCGACAGCAATCGCCATGCCTTGCCCTAAGGGTCCGGTGGTTGCTTCGATGCCTGACGCGGCCCCGAATTCAGGGTGACCGGGCGTGCGGCTTGCCCACTGACGAAAATTCCGGATTTCGTCCATGGTCATGTCCCCATAACCAAGCAGATGAAGCACCGAATAGAGCAACATGGATCCATGTCCGGCCGACAGCACAAAGCGATCGCGATCGGGCCAATCCGGATCCTTCGGGTAAAATTTGGCATGGCGGCTAAACAGTTGAGTGGCCACGTCGGCCATGCCCATGGGCATGCCGGGATGACCGCTATTGGCCTTTTGCACGGCGTCCATAGCGAGTGCTCGAATAGCGTTCGCCATTTTGGTGTAAGAGACTGTCATGGTTTGGCCTGGGCTGATGCGCCGCGTGCCCTTGAGGATCGGAGCTGCTTTGGGATGTTGAAAAGTGGCGCCACAATGACCGCGGCCCCTGGTTTCGTCAAGTCCGTGACGGCGCCGTCAGGCATCGAAAATGGCGCCATTAGGCATCGGAAATGGCGCCGGCCGCCGTTCAACATTGACCGTCATTCACACGGGGCCTATTTTGTTTGGCCATAATGATCGGGGGTGTGGTGAACCGCCCCGTTTCCTCACGGGGCGGATTGTTGTCTCTATGGGCAAGCGTGATAGGCAAGCGTAAAGTGCGAGATCTTATTTTCGGCAGACGATGCGGCTTTGTGTCCGAAACGTGTAGCGGTCGAACAGAATAGGCACGGGGCTATGAGCAGACTGGATGAATGTATGGAGCGGTTTTCCAAAGCGCTTGATCGTCTGGAAGCCACGGCCAACCGGCGATTGCAGCGGACCAGAGCGATCGACAATTTGGAGCAGGAATTGGCCGCTCTGCGCCAAGACCGCGCTCGGCTTGGGCAAGAACTGGACGGCATAAAGGTGGAAACCAAGGCGCTGGAAGGGGTAACGGATGAGGTGGCGTTGCGCCTGGATTCGGCGATCCGCGACATTCGCGCCGTGCTGGAACATTAGAGTGTTTCCAGGAAAAGTGGACCCGGTTTTCCGTCCGGAAACACGATAAAACAACAATTTAGGGTCAGGTTTTGATTCCATCAAACCGGAAAGACCCTAGGGAGGCATTTTCATGGGACAAGTCTCCGTTACGGTGAATAATCGAAATTACACGGTGGCATGTGATGATGGCCAAGAAGATCATGTTGCCGAGCTGGCTCAATATATCGACAATCATGTGGCTGAACTGTCCACATCGGTCGGCCAGGTGGGCGATGCGCGGCTCTTGCTGATGGCGAGCTTGCTCGTCGCCGATGAGCTGTCCGACATGGTCGGCCGCGTCGAGCAGCTTGATAAGGATGTCGCCGAGCTGAAATCGACACAGTCCGAAACGGCGCGTAAATCCAATAGTGTGGAAGGAAAGGTGGCCGACATCCTGGAGAACGCGGCCAAACGGATCGAAGACATGTCCGATCGGCTGGAGACGGCGACAAAATAGCGATTTTCCGTATTACCGACAAAATCCCCTGCCTCGTGCGGCGCTTTTTTCACATTGCCGAAAAACCCTGGGCATTCTAGATTCACCGGAGCGGTAGCTGCCGAGTTCGTTAGGAGACGATTTCCCAGGGACCTTAATTCTCATAGGGAGCTGTCCCTGCTTAGGGCCGTGGTCTTAGGCACACGGCGCCCACCTGGTTAGCCAGGTTCTATTGGGGCTTCCAACTCCGACGGTTCACGTGGCGCCGCGCCTTTTGGCCCAAACCTTATGATCCATCCTCATCACGACATTAATACCCGAAAAAACCGGCAACGCGCCCTTGCCAAGAGCCGCCGCCAAACAGCGGCGGCCGATCAAAATGGGGCATCGCGGGACGCTGCGGAGGTTTTCTTCCGGTCTGTGGTGCCCGCCAGTCGGGCCGTGATTGCCGGCTATTGGCCCCATCAAACGGAACTCGATTGTCGGCCGCTTTTGGCGCGGGCTTGCGAGAGCGGGCGGACTTGCGTATTGCCCGTGGTGGATTCGGCATCACAGCATCTAATCTTCAGGCAATGGCGGCCCGGCGATATTTTGAAAACCGGGCGGCACCATATTCCGGAACCGGCAGATGATGCGGCGGCATTTCGGCCTGATGTGGTGATTGTGCCGTTGCTGGCGTTCGATCGACGGGGATATCGGCTTGGCTACGGCGCTGGCTTTTATGATAAAACCCTGTCCTATTTGCGGCGGCAGGGAACCGTACTGGCAGTGGGCTATGCTTTTGCGGTGCAGGAGGTCGAAAACGTGCCCCATGACCAATATGACGAACCATTGGATTGGATTGTCACACCGGCCGAGGCCGTCCGAAGGGGGACCGGGAAGATATGAGATTGTTGTTTCTCGGTGACATTGTCGGTCGCGCCGGCCGTCAAGCTGTTTTTGAGCATGTCCCGCCATTGCGGAAAGAGCTCGCCCTCGATTTCATTATTGCCAATTGTGAAAACGCAGCGGGTGGATTCGGTGTGACCGAAGAAATCTGCCGCGATTTCTTCGGCGTTGGTATCGATGTTTTGACCTCGGGCAATCACATTTGGAGTCAAAGAGAAATCGTCGACTACATCGATCTCGAAGACCGGCTTCTGCGCCCGATCAATTTCAGGGGCAAGGCGCCGGGTCGCGGTATGGGGCTCTATGCCGCACCCGAGGGCCGTCATGTGTTGGTCATCAATGTGATGGGACAGCTTTTCATGGAACCGGTAGACGATCCCGCCGCCGCCGTGGCCGATGTTTTAGAAGCTTACCCTTTGGGTGAGGCGGCGGACGCCATCGTGATCGACATTCACGCCGAAGCCACGTCCGAGAAAATGTCCATGGGCCAAATGGTTGACGGCCAGGCCAGCCTGGTGGTCGGGTCCCATACTCATATTCCGACCGCCGATGGGCAAATTCTGTTCAACGGCACGGCCTATCAATCCGATGCCGGCATGTGCGGCGATTATGATTCCGTCATCGGTATGGAAAAGTCAGTGCCCCTGATGCGATTTGCTCAAGGCATACCGACCGGCCGCCTGACACCGGCCGCGGGCGAGGCCACTTTGTGCGGCACCTTTGTCGAGACGTCCGATGACGGTCTCGCTCAGCGGATCGAACCGGTGCGTATCGGCGGTCGCTTGTCACAATACAAGCCCCGTCTTTAACGGCATTTCCGGGCCGGGACTTGGGGCTTTACTTGTTTAGAGTGTTTCCAGGAAAAGTGGACCCGGTTTTCCGTCCGGAAACACGATAAAACAACAACTTAGGGTCAGGTTTTGATTCCATCAAAACCTGACCCTAAGGCGGGTAACAGCCGGACACCTTAGAGCGTTTCCGAACTTAACAGAATCGCGAAAACGCTCTAAGTCCTTGTTTGGTCGCATTTTCTTAACGCGAACCGGTGTCCACTTCGCTCGAAAATGCTCTAGATTAAAGCGCCACGACTTATTGGGTCAGTCGACGGTTATGCATCGGCAGGAAGTCCGAACCATCCGGAGACAGAGACATCCATCGGGCAATGGTCAAAGACGTGTCAGCCATCTGATCCGCATAAAGTCGCAACAAGCACGCCGCACTCTTGCAGGGCAGACCTGCGCTTGCTTCAGTCATGGAATCGATTGCGCGATTGAGTGCCATGACGGCGGCGTCGGTCGCGCGTTCTTCTATCTGTTTCACGTTCCGTCGTCCCTTGTGATCCACTTCTTTGGCAGATCTCTCCTCACCCGTGATCTTAGCATTGTCCGTGCCACCAAAAAACCCGAAATCATCGTTAATGTTCGGTGACCCTTGAAAAACCTATAGGAGCGGCCATCATGCGGGGATTGAAGGTTAACGCGGGGGCCGATCTTGAAAGTCGATGGGCGACGTGATTAATCATGTTGGGTATCGGCGCGCCGGATTTTCTTGGTGACGGGCGGCCCGCTCGAGGTCGGCATGCCGGTTTGGGTAGTGGGGAATCTGACTGTTTTCGGAGGCTTTATGGCTGGCCACTCTAAATTCAAGAACATTATGTACCGCAAGGGTGCCCAAGATAAAAAGCGGTCCAAGGTTTTCTCCAAACTGTCGAAGGAAATCACCGTCGCCGCCAAACTGGGTGCGCCCGACCCGGATCAGAATCCCCGGTTACGCTTGGCCATCCAAGAAGCGCGCGCCAACAACATGCCGAAAGACAATATTGAACGGGCCATCAAGAAGAGCCAAGGCGGCGAAGGCGAAAGTTATGAGGAAATTCGTTACGAAGGTTTTGGACCGGGCGGCGTCGGTATCATCGTTGAGGCCATGACCGATAATAAGAACCGCACGGCCGGTGAAGTGCGCGCTACTTTCACTAAAAACGGCGGTAATTTGGGCGAAACCGGCAGCGTGTCTTTCATGTTCGATCGGGTGGGATGGCTCCAATATCCGGCAGATGTGGCCGATGCCGATCGTATTTTGGACGCGGCGATAGAGGCTGGGGTCGACGATTGCGTGTTTTCCGACGAGGGTCACGAGATTTATTGCGACCCGTCCTCGCTGCACCAGGTCAATACCGCCATGGCGGCGCAATTTGATGCACCGCAAAGCGCCAAAATCATATGGCGGCCGCAAAATACGGTGGAGATCAGCGGCGACGCGGCGGCGACCCTGTTTAAACTGCTCAATGCCCTGGAAGATAACGACGACGTGCAGAATGTTTATGCCAATTTCGATGTGTCCGACGCCGAAATCGAAAAGCTGAGCGCGTAATCCTCGGCTTGTATGCCCCCCCTTTGCGATCGGCTTAGCCTGGACAGAGTTCTTGCGCTAAATTGAGGGCGGTTGGACGATTCGATTGGATCTCGACAATTTCCGGGCGGGCAGGATTTGAAACCTAAATCGCGATTACTTGGGCTCGACCCCGGCTTGCGGCGTACCGGCTGGGGGGTGATCGACATGACGGGCAATCATTTGAGCCACGTCGCCCATGGTGTCATCGCGTCCAACCAGCACGATCCACTGTCGCAAAGATTGCTCACCCTCTATGACGGGCTGACCGATGTGCTGCGCCGATGGCAGCCCGATCAGGCGGCGGTGGAGAAAACCTTTGTCAACAAGGACGCCGTGGCGACCCTAAAACTAGGCCATGCCCGCGCCATTGCCTTGTTGGTGCCGGCCCAATGCCATCTACCAGTGGCGGAATATGCGCCGAATCTGGTCAAGAAAACCGTCGTCGGCAACGGCCATGCGGACAAGCGGCAGATTCGCGTCATGGTCAAAATCTTGTTGCCGGCCTGTGAGATATCGTCGGAGGATGCCGCCGATGCGCTCGCCATTGCCATTTGTCATGCCCATCATCTGTCGAACTCAAATCGGCTGGCCACTTCCGTGGGTGACAAGACAGCGGCGCAATTGGCCAAATAATCGGCCAAATATAAGGTAAGTCGGATGATCGGCAAACTGACGGGCATATTGGACAATACGGGCGAGGATTGGGTCCTGATCGACGTGGCGGGCGTGGGCTACCTTGTCCATTGTTCGACCCGTGTTCTGGCCAGCTTGCCGGCGCCCGGTGAGAAAGTGTCTTTGTCCATCGATACCTATGTGCGCGAAGATGCCATTCGGCTCTATGGGTTTGCCCATTGGCTGGAAAGAGATTGGTTTGTTCATTTGCAAGGTGTCCAAGGCGTTGGTGCGCGGGTCGCTTTGGCGATCCTTGATGTGCTGACCCCGGGCGATTTGAGTCAAGCGGTGGCATTGCAGGATAAGGCTGCCTTCGCGCGGGCCAGTGGTGTCGGGCCCAAATTGGCGGCGCGGATCGTGACCGAATTGCTCGGCCGCAAGCCGCCCGAACAGGCACTCCGCACCGTCACCCAGGACAGTGCGTTGACCTCTCCGACCAGCGGGGCGGTCTCCCAAGCCGAGCGCCGGGAGGGACTTGAGGATATTCTGTTGCGCAACGATGCGATCTCGGCGCTGGTCAATTTAGGTTATAACGCAGTCAGCGCAGGTCAAGCGGTCGCCAGTGCCTATGCGTCGTTTGACCATGACCCCCCGGTGAACGATCTGATTAAAGCGGCGCTCAAGGAGGTGGCGTGATGGCCGTTCCAGAAGAACAGCGTTTAGTGACGGCGCGCTCACAGGATGACGACCAGGCGGAAGCCAGCTTGCGGCCGCAACATCTGGGCGCCTTCATTGGCCAACGCCAAGCCCGCGATAATCTGACTGTTTTTATCGAAGCGGCAAAGCGCCGCGGCGAGGCGTTGGACCATGTGCTGTTTCACGGTCCACCGGGTCTGGGTAAAACCACATTGGCGCAAATCGTCGCGCGCGAGCTGGGTGTCAATTTTCGCACAACGTCAGGTCCGGTGATTGCAAAGAAGGGCGACCTGGCCGCCATTCTGACCAATCTCGATCCTCATGACGTGCTCTTTATCGATGAAATTCATCGGCTCAATCCGGCGGTCGAGGAAATTCTGTACCCGGCAATGGAGGATTTTCAGCTCGATCTTATGATCGGGGAAGGCCCTGCCGCACGTGCAGTGCGGATCGACTTGGCGCCGTTCACCTTAATCGGTGCGACCACCCGATCGGGCCTGATCACAACGCCTTTGCGGGATCGATTCGGCATCCCGATCCGTCTGAATTTTTATGATGTCGCGGAATTGAAACTCATCATCACACGCGCGGCGCTGGTGTTAGGTATCGATTTGAGTGAACAAGGCGCCAGTGAAGTGGCCAAGCGGTCCCGCGGTACGCCACGGGTGGCCGGCCGCTTATTGCGCCGAGTGCGTGATTTTGCCGAAGTGGAGAATGTCGCCACCATAGACATTCAAATGGCCGACCGTGCTTTGTCGCGCCTCGAGGTCGATCATCGCGGTCTTGATGCTATGGATCATCGATATCTCACGACCATCGCCGATAAATTCAACGGTGGTCCGGTCGGTATTGAAACCCTGGCGGCTTCTTTGAGTGAAGCGAAAGATGCGCTGGAGGATATTATCGAGCCTTATCTGATTCAGGAGGGTCTGATTCAGCGAACGCCGCGCGGCCGCATGCTGACATTGGGGGCTTTTGATCATCTTGGGCTTGCTGCGCCGAAAAGCGTGACCGAACGCAATCTCTGGCCTTTTGCGGAAAATAGCGATGACTGAGTCCTCGGGCCCGAGCGGCTATTTTCGCGACCGGATTCATATCCTCCCGGTACGGATTTATTATGAGGACACCGATCTGTCCGGCGTCGTCTATCACGCCAATTACCTGCGTTATATGGAGCGTGGTCGAAGTGACTATTTGCGCCTCATGGGCGTCAGCCATCGCTCATTGATGGTTGATCAAAACCCGGTAACGTGGACAATTGTGCATATGGAAATCGATTTCTTAAAACCGGCGTTGATCGAAGACGCGCTCGAGGTGCACACGGCCTACATTCGTTTTTCCGGTGCCCGACTCTTTGCTTCCCAACAAATCAAGCGTGGTGACGAAGATCTCGTTCGGGCGAAACTTGAGGCGGCATGCGTCACGCTTGAGGGCCGTGCCACCCGCATTCCGATCGCGGTCCGCAACGCACTTGACAACTATTTGACCAACGGTCACGACAGGGTATGAGTGAATCAATGCTTGCTGCATTAGGGCCTTTCTGGTTTTGATAGAATCAAAACCAGACCCTAAGTTGTTGTTTTATCGGTTTTCCGTCCGAAAACGCGACCAAACTAGGAATCTAGAGCATTTTCATGAGTCAATTAATCTTGGAAATGCTCTAGGGGTGTGGGTTAAGGGTTATCCACTTGCGCCCTAGATTCGACACATTATAAAGGGGTAATTCTTAGCTTTCCTCGAGCTGTCGCGTGGCGGCCGCTGGGGGTGCGGGGAACCCAAGGACAAACGAGAAGTCTCATGGATACGAGTGTCATCGCGGAGGGTATGAACGCTCCGGCGGCGCTGGATTTTTCGCTCTGGGCGCTGTTTTTCAAAGCCGATATGATCATCAAGTCGGTGATTGCCATTTTGATTCTGGCGTCCTTCTGGTCATGGGCGATCATCATCGATAAATGGTTCAATATTGGCCGGTTGAGCCGTAAGGCGGATCGTTTCGAGCAGATGTTTTGGTCCGGCAAGCCGCTTGAGGACATTTATCAAAATTTGGGATCGCGCGCGGATAATCCCATGGCGAGTGTGTTCCGAGCCGCCATGCGCGAATGGCACCAATCCCATGAATCGGTGGGAGGTTTTACGCCGACCACTCAAGAACGCATCAATCGGATTATGGCGTCAACCACCACGAAGGAACTCACCCGGCTGGAGCGGAGCATGACGACGCTTGCCACTGTCGGTTCCGTCTCGCCCTTCATTGGGTTGTTCGGGACGGTGTGGGGCATCATGAATTCGTTTCAATCTATTGCGGTAAGTCGCGATACGAATTTGGCGGTGGTTGCCCCCGGTATTGCCGAGGCCCTTTTTGCAACGGCGTTGGGGCTCTTGGCGGCGATACCGGCGGTCATGTTTTATAACAAGTTCGCCAGCGACATAAACCGCTTCGGTGTCCGGCTTGATTCTTTTGCCGGTGATCTTTCCGGCATTCTGTCGCGCCAGCTGGATGGAGGAGATATCTGATGGCCGCCTCCATTTACGGAGCAAATAACGGAAACAATGGACGGCGCAGACGTTCAGCGCTGATGCATGAAATTAACGTGACACCCCTGGTCGATGTCATGCTTGTCTTGTTGATTGTTTTCATGATTACGGCGCCCCTTCTGACGGTGGGCGTTGCCGTAGACTTGCCCAAAACGCAGGCAAGGGCCATGTCCGAGGATCAGGAGCCTTTGACCATAACCATCCAGGCGGATGGCACAGTGTATCTCCAGGAGGAAGTGATCGAGGTCGGTGAATTGGCGCAAAAGCTTATGGCCATAGTGGAGAATGGCTATGACGAGCGCATTTTCGTGCGCGGTGATAGGAACGTCAATTACGGGCGAATCATGGCCGTTATGGGCACGATCAACGCTGCGGGTTTTCGCCGCGTCGCTTTGATCACCGATCCGGAGCAGCAATATTGAGGCGTAAGCGTGCGGTTTGGCGTTCTCACATCCGGCGCACTACATGCCGGTCTGATCCTTTACTTGGTGGTCGGCCTGCCGTCGGCGTTCAATCAGGGTGACATACCGAGCGTGCTTCCTGTCGAGCTCTTAACCATCGACGAATTTACCAATATTCAGTCACGCCAAGAGAGCGAGCCGGAATCCGAACCGGAAGAAGAGCCTATTGCGGAGCAACAGGAAGAGCGGAAATTTGCGGCGATCAAACCACCAACAGCCACGCCGGCGCCGGAATCCGAGGCGGAGGAGGTGGAATACGTGCCGGGTGAGGAGCCGGAACCCGAACCGCAGCCTAAGCCGAAAGTGATCGAGGCCAAACCGCCGCCCTTGCCCAATGTTCGCCCCCGAGCAAAGCCAAAACCGCCCGATAAGAAGTTCAGTTTGAGTGAGATCGCGGCCCTGTTGGACAAGTCGCAAGAGGCGCCGCAAGAACGTCGGCAACCTCAAGAGATACCGGGGGCGCCGCCGCCCCTTTTAGAGCAGGCGCCGACCACGGGGGCGGGGTTGCAAACCGGTCTGACCATGAGCGAGATAGACGCCTTTAAGGTTCAAATGCGGCGTTGCTGGAATGTGCCGCTGGGCGCCGCCAACGCCGACGAGCTGATTGTAACCATGCAAGTGTTCTTGAAACCGGATGGTTACTTAATACAAAGGCCTGAATTGGTACCGGACGGCCGCTTTGGCGGAGATCGAAATGCCGCCTACATTGCGGCCGCAGAGAGTGCCTCGCGCGCTATCATTCAATGTCAGCCGTTCCAGATGCCGCCGGACAAATATTCGAGCTGGGGCGAATTATTGCTGACTTTTGATCCGAGCCAAATGATGGGGCGTTAGAGCACGTTGACAAAAGATGGACTCCCTAACGTGCTTTAAGTCTTTGTTTTGTCGCGCATTCGGACGGAAAACCAGTAGCCACTTTTCCTAAATGCGCTAACCAGCACATAAAGGCTGGAGAGTAAAGAAAGTATCAGGG